>Ga0209542_10003576_pt1 | contig 33136 bp, 32 predicted proteins | sample RifCSPhighO2_01_FD_184028 | JGI IMG/M metagenome (GOLD analysis project Ga0209542, IMG submission 184028) | Soil microbial communities from Rifle, Colorado - Rifle CSP2_plank highO2_0.1 (SPAdes) (version 2) | ecosystem: Environmental > Terrestrial > Deep subsurface > Rock core/Sediment ... | reverse complement strand
TGCTTATGTTTAAAAAATGGAGGCAGGTGACGGCAAGTTAGATAAGAATACTTGTTTATTGTGGTCGACAAAACTGCACCGCCATTTTTTTCATACCAAGCGGGGTAATCGGTTCCTCCTCCAAAGAACGAGATACGATAGGGTGTGCGAGTAATAATCATTTTTCTCTTATGTTGTATATTTTATAAAAATAAGAATCCTTATCTTTTAGAAGTTCAGCCGGTTTTCCTTCCTCAATTATCCTACCGTTGTCCAGAACCAGCAATCTGTCAGAATTCATTATCGTAGATAGCCTGTGGGCGATAGCGAGTATGGTTGTTTTTCCTTTCAAGTCTTCTATGGCTTTCTGTATTAATAATTCGGATTCATTATCCAGGGCGCTAGTGGCTTCATCCAGTATAAGAATTTTTGGGTTTTTAGCAATTACCCTAGCTAGTATGATTCTCTGTTTTTGGCCTCCGGAAAGCTTAACCCCTCTTTCCCCAACAATCGTAGATAGCTTATCCGGCAACTGTTCTATGAAATCATATATATTAGCCAATTTCGCAGCCTGAAGGATACCGTCATTTGATATTTGGTTATCATAAAAACGGATATTATTTTCAATAGTATCGTTAAGTAAAAATGTATCTTGCGAGACATAGCCGACATTGTTTCTCCAGCTTTTTTTACTTGTCTCGGATATACTCTTTCCATCTAGTAATATCTCGCCGGAACCGATAGGAAAAAGACCGAGTAAAATATCGACAAGCGTTGTCTTACCGGCTCCGGATGGTCCGATCAGCCCAACCATTTCCCCCTTGTTTATGATCAGACTGAGGTTGGATAGAATCTTGGCATTTTCATTATATGCAAAAGTTATATCCTTAAGTTCAATTGTATTCTCAAATTTAAATGGAGCAGAACCGGTATCAATCTCTTTATGATCTAGCGCTTTTTGCTTATAGTCTGTAACGATTTTGAGCTGAGGAAGGCACTGATTAATACTGCTTACAGTATTCTGTATGGATTGCATAAAATTGAACTCTTTCTGTATCAGATATACTATTGTCGCAAAAGCTCCGATGCCGAATGAGCTATCATAACGGTAAAGAAACAAGAATATTAAAGATATAAATATTAGGCTGATGGGCTCAAAAAAAGCTCCCGGAATTCTATTATACAAATCTCTTTTGATACTCATCCTCTTAAAATCTTCAAAAAATTTATTACCGCCTTCAAGTACCTGATCCTCTACGCCCATTGTTTTAACGGTTTTTGCTCCGATGGTATGTTCGCTGATATGGTGGTTAACCTGTTTTGTGATTTTAGTCATTTCATAATTCAATTTTCTGGATTTATAAAACAGGGGCTTCAAGAAGAAGAATATAGTCAGCCCTATTCCGAAAGTAAGAAGGGTTATGGTTGCCGATATGTTAATGGCAACAAAAGCATACATAATAAGGCTTGTGGATGCCATGATTAGCATACTTAAGCCAGTTAGGACTCCGGAGCTTCCATTAATATCCTGGATAAGGACGGATTCAAGATGCCCTATTTTTTGTTCGAGAAGGTACGGCCAGTCAGCATTAATTGTTGCTTTGAATAAGTCTGTTCGAAGCCGTTTCTCGTAGCTGGCGCTAAGTTTTTGGTTGAAGTAAAAAGCGAAATATGTAATCAGAGCCTTCATAATAAATACCAACACCATAAAAGCAAGGATAAAAAATATATTATATTCGATGTGCAAAATGTTAAAAAATCTTTCAATTATCCTTGAGATGAAGTCAGTTTCGACGGTCTTATTATTGGTCACCATTGCAAAAAGAGGTATTAGGGCTCCTATGCCAACTCCCCCGAATAAACCGGCTAAAAATCCAAGAACTATTGTCAGGGCAAACTTAAACCTATAATTCCAGAAGGAATCTTTTATTAGCCCTATAGCATGAGAGAATTTATCTATGTTAGTGATATGTACTACCATCTTTTTATTTTTTCTTTAATTTTTTTCTTCAATTTTTGATATGTTTGGACCGCTTTTCTCTCGGTGCTGGGGGAGATAATTCTTAATAACTCTTTTCCGGTAATTCTATATTGTCCGCCTACCTTATTTGCACGAAGAATGCCTTTCTTAAGTAAGCGCTTGATAGTGCTGTTGCTGATCTTTAAAACTCTTTCAGCTTCTCCGGTTGTATAGACCGCTTCAGATTTTATTTCCTCACTCATCCTGTTAGAGATAGTGTAAACACCAATTGCCACCGCGCGGTGCCATACACTACCAGTTTGATATTATCTATGACTTTGTTTGCACACCCGCTAGCCTGCCTGCCGATAGGCAGGGGTTATCTCTAACGGGACTCATAAACCCATCATATCAATAGGTGTCAAAAGGTGTCAACTCTGGTTAGGGGAGATAATGTGTGTTGCGGTAAGATAGTGGCTTTCTAATAAAAAAGCTCTCGGATGAGAGCTATTATGCATTTCTAAATTGTTTCGGTTGTATCACCTGAAATCCCTTGATTAATTCAGCTATTCCATCTTGCAGCGAAACTTGGGGCATGAATCCAGCCGCTTCTATTTTGGCATTACTGACGATGTAGTTTCTTTTATCGGGATCTTCTCCGATCGGTGCCTCAGCGAAATAGAATCCAGGCAGTTGCTTTTTGATTTCTTCGCATAGCTCCCACTTGGAGAGATTGGCATCACTTAGCCCGACATTGTAGGCCTGATCTTTCATTTTTTCGAAGTTAACTATGCAATGTATGAATGCTCTGGCTACATCCCGGATATGAATGTAGTTTCTTTTAAAGTGGCCCTCAAAAAGAATCAGGGAACGATCGTTAACGGCACGGTACACAAAGTCGTTAACCAAAAGATCAAGACGCATTCGTGGGCTGATTCCGAATACAGTTGCTAGTCTTAATGTTATAGTGTTCCCGCATCTAAGAATAAAGTTCTCAGCTTCTACTTTTAACTGGCCATAAAACGATACTGGATTCAAGGGGCTATCTTCATCACAGTAAATGTCTGACCGGCCAATTCCATATCCGCTGTTTGTGTTAGGAAAAACTACATATTGACCCCTGCCACGTATTCGCATGAGTGTTTTTATGGCATCAAGATTGGTTGTTCTTGCGGTTGTCGGGTCTTTATTGCAGGCCGGTGCCCCAACGATGCATGCCAGAGGAAATATAAAATCGATGCCTTTCGTAATTTCTTGGATTAATTCACTGTTTCTAGTATCGCCTCTTACGATAGCTAGTTTGGTATTGTGGCAACAATCAAGAAGCGAGGTCTGGCCATACATAAAGTTATCGAGTACGATAACCTCATGTCCGTCCTGCAACAGCATCGGTACGAGCACCGAACCGATATACCCAGCTCCACCGGTGACAAGTATTCTCATCTTCATTTCCTCTTTTTTCGGCTTTAGCTTAAGCCATTTTTTAAATAACTACTTTGCGGCGATTATATACAATATATTAATATTTATCAATTAAAAATCGCGAAGGCTACCTTATTGCATTTTAGTTACCTAGCTGATATAGAATAATGTATATGAAGAGCTTAGTTAAAAAATGGTTTTTGGAGAGAGTAGAGCTGAATATTAATCTGATAAATAATAATTTGTTTGTAGATTCTATTATTACTTCAGCAAATATAATTTCCTCGAGTATTAAAAAGGGTAATAAACTTCTTATTTTTGGCAATGGGGGATCTGCGGCCGAGGCTCAGCATTTTTCGGCAGAATTAGTGGGTAAATTTGAAAAGGATAGGCGCGCATTGCCTGCAATTGCTCTGACGACAGATACCTCAATCCTTACTGCGCAAGGTAACGATTATGGTTTTGAGCGTATTTTTTCAAGACAGATCGAGGCGTTGGCTCACGGCGGTGATGTGGCAATTGGCATGACCACAAGTGATATAGGAAAAGAAGATAGGCACTCTTATGATATATTGCTTGGCTTTCAAGCGGCTAAGGCCAAGGGTGCTTATCGGATTGGATTTTTTAGTGAGAAGACCAGGTTCCTGCTAAATTATGTTGATACAGCTATTGTTGTTCCTAATAAAAATACGGCTACCATTCAGGAAGTTCATCTGTCGGCTATTCATTTGCTTTGCCATATAGTCGAGTCAAGATTATAAATTTTTTATTTCTTTATCTCTTGGAGGAGGCATTTAATAAAGTGCCAGCCGACTCGGAGCGAGTTGGCCTTGGTTTCGCCGGCTAATCTTTGGCCTTCATGAGTGGGAAACTCAATTATTTTAAGTTTGTGCTTCATGGCCCGAATAGTATTCTGATATTCAATTGTGTATCCGGTTGCGTCTTGGCCAAGTTTTTCAATAACACCTCTTCGAATAGCACGGAAGCCGTTGATTGAGTCAGTAACATAAACACCGGACCGGTTCCATAGGGCATTAGCGGCTAAGTTAAAAAGGTTGTTTACCCATTTGCGTGGTCGCCACCACGAAATATCCTCTTCGTTAAATGCTCTCTTCATCATGCGTGAGGCAATAACAATGTCAGCGCCTTGTTCAAGGTAGGTGCGGAATTTAGAAAAATCTTTCGGGTCCTCATTGCCGTCGGGACTAAAATAAACGATTGCATCAGCCTGGGTTGATTTTTCACCCAGCCTAATCGCTTCCCCGCGCCCTTTTTTGGTTTTTTGTTGTATTACCCGAATACCATATTGTTTATATATCTCTAATGTACCGTCAGTTGATTCGCCGTCAACGGCAAAAACATCATCGAACATAGAGTAATCCAAACCAGGCATTACTTTACTTAAACATGGCGCTTCGTTGTAAGTTAGAAAACACAGAGCTATCTTCATGTTTGGTGTTGTAAATTAGAGTTTGGAGTCTTCCTAAGGTGACTTTTCATATTTATGGTTTCAGGCAGGATATTATTTTATCTAATTCTTTGGGTGTTAAATCGGGATAGTTTCCGCAGTAAAAACCGTTATGGTGGATAAAATCTGCACCAGGCAGGTCAATCGGATTTTTCTCGAGTATATATTTTTTATAAAATGGCTGTTTCTGGATATTGCCGGCAATCATTGGCCGAATCTCTATTCCAGCATCAGTAAATCTTTTGTGGTAGAGATCTCTTAATTCAGGGGTTTTACATATAATCGGCATACAAAAAGGGGAAAGCGTAGTAATATGGTTGCGACGCAGGCAGATGAGGTCGGGATTTGCGTAAATAGCCTTCTCAGCTTTGATGTAATTCTGTTCCCTTTTTTTGACATTTGCATCTAAAAATTTTAACTGGGAGAGGCCTAGAAAGCCGGTTATTTCTGTTGGACGAAGATTATATCCCAAATCATAGAATGAGTATTTTGATTCATATTCAGATTTTATTCCATATTTTTTGCGAAACCTATCCTGGTATTTTGTTGATAAATTTCTATCCCAACCGTTAGCACGAACGATTTTAAGCATATTGGCTAGATCTTCGTCATCGGTGCAGGCCATGCCCCCTTCAATGGTGGACATGTGATGAGCTACAAAAAAAGAAAAAGTTGAGGCGAGGCCAAAATTACCCGCTCTTCCCGTTGGGAGCACCGTACCAAGAGATTCACAGTTATCTTCCAGTAATGTGATTTTATGTTTACGGCAAAGATTTTTTATTTTATCCAGATCACCGGTCCAACCCAGAGCATTAGTGATAAAAAATGCTTTTATCGGGTGCCGTTTGATGGTTGAAAGTAACTGTCGGGATGTGACGTTTAATATCTTTGGTTCACAGTCAACTACAATCGGTTTTAATCCCATCTGGATGATGGGCATGACATTTGTTGACCAGGTTAAAGCCGAAAAAGCCACAGGGTCATCATTATGGATTCGGCCTAAATTCTTAAGAGCTTGGAACAGTGCTAAATTGGCGCTGCCGCCGCTATTAAATAAGACTGCATATCTCCGTGCTTGCCAGGTTGCGAATTTTTTCTCAAATTCAAAACACTTATTGCCCATGCTTAATGTATCCGATGTCAGAATAAATTTAGCGAGAGCTTTTTTAGTTTCGTCCTCTTTTAAGAAAGTATTTTTCATCAATGGTATCATGTGTGATTGTATTCAACGATTACGTCATCAATTCCTTTTTCCAAAGATATGTTTGGTTTTAATCCCAAAGCTGTCATTTTGCTTATATCCATACATTTTCTTAACATACCATCGGGCATTGAGCTGTCCCAATGCAGGGTACCTTTATAATTTGTTTTTTCGGCGATAAGCTTGGCCAGATTTTCTATGGAAATATCAATACCCGAGCCGATGTTTATAATGTCAGGAGTTTCTTTTTTATTCATGATGGCAAGAGCTAAGCGAGCGAGATCATCTACATGTAAGAATTCTCTTCGGGCAATGCCGGTACCCCATAAAATGACCTTTTTTTGTTTATTTTTCGTTGCATCAGTAAATTTTTTAACCAGAGAGGATAGGACATGGGCTTGTTGCGGGTCGAAACTGTCGCCAGGTCCATATATGTTGCAGGACATGATGCAGACGCTTTTGAAGCCATGTTGTTTATACATGCATTCAGCTAACTTTAATCCGGCTATTTTAGCAATGGCGTAACCCTCATTTGTCGGTTCCAATGGCCCAGTTAGAAGGTATTCTTCTTTCATCGGCTGGGGGCATTTAGCGGGATAGATACAAGAACTTCCCAGAAAAAGCAGTTTTTTTACGCCGGTTTTGTGAGACCAGTGAAAGATATTATTTTGAATCGCTAGGTTATCGTAAAGAAAATCAGCCGGATATGAACGATTAGCTTGGATTCCGCCGACTTTGGCTGCCGCTAAAATAACATAAGCCGGTTTATGTTTTTGAAAGAATTTTCTGGTTTGTTCAAAATCTTTCAGGTCAAGTTCGGCGTGAGTGGATGTAATTAAATTAGTATACCCCTTGGATTTTAAATATCTTACAAAGGCCGATCCGGCGAGTCCTTTGTGGCCGGTAATATATATTGGGTCATTTTTTTTCATATATTAGGATTTACGCGCTTGAGCTCTAGGGCCCAAAATCTATAGGGCTTACTGCAGCTCAAGCCGCAAGGGTTTAGCCAATTTCTTCGTTAAAATCTCCGTTTGATTCTCGCCGTAGCTTTACTACGTCTCGAATCAATACTCGATTTTGCCTCGAACTTGGCTAAATGCGTAAGTCCTAAGTAAGTTTGCTTCACAATTTTAGTAGAATTATCAGTAGGCGTCAACGATAAATTTAATATCCACGCCTGGTGAAGACTCATTAGTTATCCTATAGAACCCTATATTAAGCTGGACTAATGTTTTTTAATCAAAGAACCGATTGAGGTTTCGCAATTCAAAAAGACCTATTGGCAAGTTTTTTATCAAAAATATCCGCAAATCCAACTATACCGATAATAAGATAGAGATATAAATAAGGCGTATTAAATCTGCTCACGGCATCAACAGACGAGATTGTAGCCCAATTGTACGCTAAATAAAATAGTGCTAGCCAGAAGATAATTTTTGGTCCTTTCTGTCCGTTATTTATAAATTTAAAAGTTCCCCAGACAGAAAAACTATAAAGAAAGATATAAAAAAGCAGACGGAAAATCCGATTCAAAAGATAGGGAACCGGGGGGTAGAGATGCTCTATGGATAATAGCTTTATCAATTCTATGGTATTACCGAATAAATAATGTCCCGGATTATTGATTATTGTTTTAATACCCTCTTTTTCTATATTGTTCTTAGATTCGCCATTATTTAAACGTTGAGCATACTCCTTTATCAGCGGTTTTTCCTCATATTTTAATAAGATATCATTTTCCTTTCCGCCAAGGGCACTCCTGCTTATCCATGAATATAGATAGTAGACCTGATCTTTATACGATAGAGTTGACCGTTTTGCGCGAGTGTATATATGAATATCTAATCTCCCATCGGTGATAGCGAAGCTACCGGTATTTTTATGGACATAACCAATCCAAGCACCTATACACAGAATAAAGACAGCTAAAAAGCATAATGCCCCATGTAGATCTTTTCGGAAATAAAATATTGTTAAAGCCACAAATACGGGAGAGAACAAAAGAACAGATTTAGTAAGGGTGGCTATGCCAAAAGCCAGTCCCAAGAGGATATATAACAATAATTTTGAATCCCCGTTCAATATGCGCAGTAGTAAATAAAAAGATATTGCAATAAAAAATGCAAAGAAAAGCTCTGACATCAGCATATTTGCGTAATAGCCGAAGTAGGGTATGGCTGAAGTTAGGATTGCCGCCACCAGTCCCGTGTTTTTATAATTAAGATGTTCGAAACTTAAATAAATGAAAAAGGAGATGCCGACGACAAGAAGCATCTGGACTATTTTAACGGCTATAAAATTCTCAACTCCAAAGATCCGATATACTATAGATATAAAAAAAGAATACGCCGGTTCTCTATAGATACTGAATCCGGCATCATAAAGATGATATCCATTTCCAAGAGCCAAGTTGATGGCGTAAGAATTATAGCTTACAGGATCGCCGGTTAATGGTATCTCATTCAAACCAAATATGGTCCCATTGATAAGGGCTAGTAAGACAAGGATAATAAATATTGAGGTTTTGCTACTTAGGTATCTATTTAGATATTTATGCATTTATTAATCCTTTTCTTGCTGAATCAAGGTCTGAAAATGTACTAGTAATTGTTATGCGGTATTTTTTAGATACCAGGCTATTGTTTTTCTTAACCCTTTTTCAAAATCGGTTCTGGCCCTGAAACCGAATTCTTTTCCTGCCAAGGTTGTATCCACCATTCTTCGGGGCTGGCCGTCGGGCTTAGACTTGTCCCACCTTATCTCTCCTCTAAATTTCATTATTTTGCATATCAAATTAACAAGATCTACTATCTTTATCTCTCGGCTGGCGCCAAGATTTATGGGATCAGGTTTATTATATTTTTCTGTAGCTAAAACTATTCCTTCGGCACAGTCGGCGGCGTATAAGAATTCTCTGGATGCTGTTCCAGTACCCCAGACATCTATATAATTTTGTTTGATTTTTTGTGCATCGGCAACCTTTTTTATAAGAGCCGGTATAACATGGGATGTTTCGGGATTAAAATTGTCGCCCGGGCCGTAGAGATTTACTGGTAGAAGATAGATACAATTGAAATTATATTGTTGGCGATAGGCCTGTGATTGGACAAGGAGCATCTTCTTGGCGAGTCCATAGGGAGCATTGGATTCTTCAGGGTAGCCGTGCCAGATAGAGGATTCGACGAATGGGATAGGATTAAATTTAGGATAAGCACAGATCGTGCCTAGCGCAACAAATTTTTCTACTTCTGCCTGGCGGGCGGCTTCAATAAGCTGGATACCCATCATTATGTTGTCATAAAACATTTCACCGGGCTTTTCACGATTATATCCAATTCCACCAACCTTAGCTGCCAAATGGATAATTATATCTTTATCTTTTACGACTTTTTGGCAATTCTCCCATTTTATTAAGTCAAAATCTTTGGAGCGGGGGATAGTAATATTTTTTTTCGATACGCCTCTCTCCAACAATTTTTTAACGACAAAAGAGCCGAGAAATCCGGCTCCACCGGTAACGAGTATTTTCTTTGACTTTATTTTTGTTTGAATACCGTTCCTCATATTTATTTACGGGGCTCCGAGATGACCTCAACATACAATAAACGATTTTTTGATTTTTAGCAATAAAAAGATTAGAACTCGTTTCCCTGCGGTCTTGCCGCAGGTCCTTATAGGAAAGTTTGAAAACCCTTGGTTTTCATATAAACTAGTCTCATGACGCAAAAAGGACATCACTGCGCGTATGATACGCATTACCACATTGTGTTTCCCGTCAAATACAGAAAGGCCCTTCTCTCCAACAGTATTACCAAATATATCAAGGAGATTTCAAAAAAACTCGAGGATAGATACCATCTGACTATGGAGCAGATAGGATGTGACAGTGACCATATCCATCTGCTAGTTTCATTCCACCCCAAATACTCAATCGGGGACTTCGTCAGACTATTCAAAAGCATCACTGCCAGACAAGTTTTTTTGAAATTTCCCGAGATAAAGAAGGACTTGTGGGGAGGAGAGTTTTGGACCGATGGCTATTACGCCGCCACTGTCGGAGAGAAGGGTACCTGGAAGATTGTTGAGAACTACGTCAGAAATCAAGGGAAACAAGATGGGAAACACAATGTGGAAACCCTGAGATTGTGGTAAACTTGTAAATATAACTAAACATTTTGCGTCATGAGATCCCTCATACCCTGCGGTCTCTGCCGCAGGGTAGTTGATTTTAATACATGAAGTTAATTTCCTTAAATCTTTTCTGGGGGGAGATAGAAGAACCCTTGGCAGATTTTTTAAAAAGATACGCCGACAAAACGGATATTTTTTTATTTCAGGAAATGCCCGGACCTATATCTAACAACGGGAAACCATCCTTAACCTCAGGCGAGATTAAGAATATTTTAAGTGGCTTTATAAACTATTCAAAAGATTTTTATGTAAACGAGGATCACTGGGATGACCTAGGTATCTTTGTTAAAAGCGGAGTTAATATTAGTAAGAGCGGGGAAGTTGAAACTTATGATGCTAATATACCCAATGATAAAACGGTCTATGCTTGGCGAGACCTGGGCTATGTAATTATTGAGGGCGGTAAGTTAATTGCTAATTTTCATGGTTTTTGGGACGGACCGGATAAGTTTGATCGTCCACGCAGAGTAGAACAATCCAGAAAAGTTAAGGCTTTTTTGGATAAGCATAGCGGCCCCAAGATACTGGCGGGGGATTTTAATTTATGGCCCGAAACCGAAAGCTTAAGGATACTTGAGAAAAATATGATAAATTTGATAGATAAATATGGTATTAAATCAACGAGACCGCCAGATTGGGAATTTCCCAACAAGTTTTCAGATTATATATTCACTTCATCGGATATAAAGGTTAATGACTTTAAGGTTCTTCCCGACATAGTTTCGGATCATTTGGCTCTGTATCTTGATTATGATTAAGCAAAAATTTAATTATTTTTTACAGAATAGACTCGTGAAGAATGTAGCAACTTTACAGGTCGGGAGTTTTGGGGGTACGCTGGTTCAGGCCGTTTCTGGCATATTCATAGCTCGATTATTACAGCCAGAACTTTTTGGTGTTTATAGTTTAGCAATCGGTCTGGCATCCTTAGCGGGGTTGCTTCTTGGTGCGGGTATGCAAGATGCTGTGGCGACTTTAGTGAGCTCGTCTTATACGCGTAATGACAGGGAGGGTTTGCGCGAGGCCTTAGCTTATCTGCTAAAAATTACCTTTTATGCGGGGTTGGTCACTTTAGTTATTTTTTTATTTATGCCATCGCTAGCCAGCCGTTTTTATGACAATCCGTTAATAGGCTGGTATGCCGGCATTGTAATTCTGGGTGTTTTTATTTCGACTTCATTCAATGCTGTCGTTCAGCTGAGCCTGCAGGTTGCTGGCAGAATAAGATTGCTTGCCTTAATCGTGTTTAGCGACCAGTTTTTACGATCTGGATTTTCTTTACTACTTGTATTCTTTGGATTCGGAGTATTGGGAGGAGTGAGCGGACAATTTATCGGTGCCACTGCGGTGTTTTTGTTTTCTGTTTTTGTTTGGACAAGATTAGGAAAGCTTTATGATATTTTTCCGTCTGTTAGCGTACTTTTGGGCAATATCAGAAAGGTTTCATTAAAAAAATATTTTGGTTTCAGTCTTTGGGTGGCCATTGACCGAAATATCGGCAATTTGTATATGACCTTACCCGTTGTTCTGACGGGTATTTATGTATCTACCGGAGAGGTGGCATTTTTCAAGCTCGCATTCGGTTATCTCAATTTGGCCTTGAGCCTACTTGGACCTGTTTCCGTGTTGCTTAATATGGAATTTCCCAAAATACAAGTAGAAGAACCGCAAAAACTTCGGAGCAATTTTATCAGGATATCTTTACTTGGTTTGATGACTTCCCTTGTTTTGACTTTAGGAGCTATAGTCGTATCACCACTTGCTTTTAGGATTCTATATGGCGAGAGCTTTGTGCCCAGCGTCAGTTATGTATTTGGCTTGGTCATTTATGGTGCTTTATTTGGTATTGGAGTGGGTCTTGGCCCGATGTGGCGGGCAATCAATAGAGTGAAGGTTTCAATAATGATTAACCTGATAATACTTGGAGCCGGAGTACCGCTGGGACTTCTCATGATAAGACAGTGGGGATTATGGGGTGCGGTGGTTATGACAACTATATGGTTCAGTATTTCTCATCTGATATCGTTTATTTATCTGCTTAGACATTTAAATGAGAGGCGGGTTATCTGATATTGTTTTGTATCTGTCATTGAAAAATTTGTCATTTTTGATACCATATATATCAACATGCAAGAATCAATATTAGCTAAAATATTAAGGTATTTCGTATATGCGGTTGCTTTTGTGCCGCTTATAATATTTAACGACTACATCTCTCCTTTTCATTTTGGCAAGGTCGTTATCTTTAGGAGCCTAGTTGAAATAATGGCTATTATTTATTTGCTGCTTGTTTGGAAGGATAAAACCTATATTCCAAAAATGAATTCAGTGAGCTGGTCTTTCCTGGCTTTTGCCGTAGCTTTCTCTATTACTACGGCTACGAGTGTTATCCCGTATTCTAGTTTTTGGGGGTCTCTGGAAAGAATGGGAGGGGTGTTTACTTTTTGGCATTATTTCGTGTTCTTTATTATTCTCATATCCGTGTTCAGGACAGAGAAGGATTGGCTCGGTTTATTCAACTTAACCCTTGCCATTGGAATCCTTTCTGCTTTCTACGGTTTCGGACAGAGAACCAATATCGGATGGATAGTCGGTTCAGGGGATCGCCCAAGAATATTCGGTACTATCGGTAATCCAGCTCTTTTTGCCGGTTATCAAATCGTTAATCTGTTTATTGCTCTTACTCTATTATTTCGTCCATTAAACTCAAGAAATTATCAAATATTTTATGCTTCAGCTATTTTAATAAATACTATTGCTGTTTTAATGACGGCCGTTAGAGGTTCTATACTGGGTACCGGAGTTGGTTTTCTTGTCTTTGCTTTACTCTATTCTGCTTCTTACAAATCCAAGAAAGCCAAAAAGTATCTTTTGGGATTAATCTCCTTAATGGTAATTTTTATTGCTTTCGCTATGCTATTCAAGAATTCTTCGGTTGTTCAGAACTCAGGTTATTTAAAAAGAGTGACGGATTTTTCTTTAACATCTTATACTGTTCAAACCAGGTTTTGGGCTTGGCAAGCCGGACTTAGGGGTTGGAAGGAAGGTCCCAAGACTATTCTACTTGGATGGGGTCCGGAAAATTTTAATATCCCATTCTCTAAGTATTTTAATCCTAAATTTTATAATGGCCCTGGATCTGAAACATTGTTTGATCGTGCTCACAATATGTTCGTTGAGGTGTTGGTTACCATGGGATTAATTGGACTCCTTGCATATTTATCGATTTTTGCCGTTAGTTTGAGGGTTCTGTGGAGAAAAATACACAGTAAAGATACTATTCTTTATGGTGCCGGTTTTATTGCACTGCTTTTTGCTTATGCCATACATAATTCCTTTATTTTTGATACTTCGGCCAATTTTATAGTTTTCTTTACCGTTCTTGGTTTTATTTATTTTCTCGCTCAACCAAAACAGGAAGAAGTTAAGAGGCCAATTCGAAGCCCCAGAGTAAATGAGACTCTGTGGATATTTTCGGCGCTTATTTTGATGATTGTTGTTATGATAGCTATTTACTATTTTAATATAAGACCGGCAATGGCAAATTATGCGGCCACTCGTGGGATAGTTGCGGGTTGGAACGGCGATTTGCTTGGAGCTATTAATAAATTCAAAGAGGCAATTGCATATAATGTTCCGGGTAAATATGAATATCGGCACAGATATGCGCAATATATTCTTGAACAGATGCAGTCAAAAAAAATAACTCCAGAAGCAGCCGAGGTAATAAAAGACGTTATTGCGAATGTTCAGAAGAATATTGATGAAAATCCGATGGATTATTTACCTTATCTTTATAGTTCCAGACTTTATATAACTCTTGGTAAGGATAATCCAAACTCAGAATATAACGATAAGTCGTTGGAGATGTCTCTAAAAGCTCTTGGATTATCCAAGACTTTCGTCAGGACCTATTATGAGGTTGCTCAGGCATATTTGAATAAAAAAGATTTTGAACATGCTGCTGAATATTTCAAAATAGCAGCAGAACTTAATCCCAAGGTTGGCCTATCTTATTGGTATTGGGGGATAGTTGAGATTGAGATGGGGAATATTGATAAAGGACTGGCCATAATTGAAGATATTATTGTTTCGGGTAAATATAATCCATCGGAAAACGATCTGCGCAAGATATCTAATGCGTATTCACGGCAAAATAACATTCCAAAGCTGATAGGGACTTATGAGGCCCTGATTCGTCTTAACCCTAATGAACCGCAATATCATGCACCTTTGGCGGCTGCTTATGTAAGGATAGGAAGAATACAAGATGCGGTTAACGAAGCCAAGACTGCAGCAAAGCTGGATATTAAATATGAGGCTGAAGCAAGAAAGTTTGTTCAGGATATAGGAGGACAGTGGTAAGCCTTTTAATGACAAATTTCCAATTTCCAATGACAAATAAAGATTTTTTGACATTAGGATTTTGCTTGCCCGCCTACGCCGAGGCTTAGGCGGGAGCTTGATTAGTCATTAGTCATTTGTCATTAATCACCCCTCTTTATTACTCGTCATTCGTCATTAGTCATTTGTCATTTCTTCTACTATCTTCCTTCCTGCTTGAGAGCGATATTGATAGTTTTGAGAATCACTCCCAGATCTAGTACTAAAGATCTATTTTTAATATAGTAGAGGTCATATTGCAGTTTTTCGGCTGCATCGGATACAGATGAACCATACCTGTAATTTATTTGGGCCCAGCCGGTAAGACCGGGTTTTATGATATATCGTTCTTCGTAAAATGGTATCTGTGCTTTTAATTTATCGTGGAATTCCGGCCGTTCGGCCCGGGGTCCTACAAAGGACATTTCTCCTCGGATTATATTCCATAATTGGGGAAGCTCATCAATCCTTGTTTTACGTAAAAATTTACCTAATCCTGTAATTCGGGGATCGTTTTCCTGTGCCCAAACTGCACCCGTTTCTTTTTCGGCGTTAACTCTCATAGTTCGGAATTTAATTATCTTAAATGTCTTTCCGTTTCTGCCGATTCTTTCTTGACGGTAAAATATCTGTCCGGTGGATGTAGTTTTTATTGCTAGCGCAACGATTGGTAGAAAAGGCAGAACTATTATTCCCAGAACTACGGCAAAAGACATATCGGCAAATCTTTTGAGCTCTTCATAGGTCTTCTTACTTCCCTCGCTTAAGTTTTCTAAAAACCAGATTTGATTTATCGCACCAAGGGGTATTCGATTGGTTAAATCTTCGTAGAACGATGACAGGTTTCTGAAGGTAACAGGATTATCAAGCGAATGATAGAACATGTCTACTATTTCGGGAATCTGATAGGCCTCAGGGGAGATTATGACCGTATTTATTTTTTCCTCTCGTATCATCTGGTCAATGGTTTTAACTCCTTCCTTAGCGAGGTCCAGAATGTATTTTAGTTTATAACCGAGCTGAGGGTTTTCTTCTATGAATTTTGCCAGTTCTAGGGTCTGCGGATTAATCCCCACAATAAGAAGGGGTTTTTTGTAACCAATAGCATTTACCCTGTTTGATAAAGTTCTGCTGACTGTAACTATTCCCGCAAACAGACCTATAAATATGGCCAAATTAGTTTTAGGAGTTATGCTGAATATAGGTATTAAGTAGAAGAATGAAACTGAAATGGCTGAGGCAAATAGCCCCGCTCTCAGTAAGTTGGCATAAAAATTCAGTCCGTTTCTAAGGTGATTCGGGTCATAAAGATTAGTGATATAAAAAATTACTAGCCATATTGCGAAAATGAACAAAAATGGTACAAAATGAAGGTTAAACTGTTCGCCAAAATTACCGCCATAACGGATAAAAAGAGTAAGGATAAGGGCGCCATATAGGGCGCATATATCTTGAAAAATTAAACCGGATCTCTTCATTTTCTTATCGAGGGGAAGATTATATTTTAATTGTAATCACACCCGCCAGTGTTAGCCGATTCTTACTCTTAATTATACACCAAATTAAGAGTTTGGTCAATCATACCATGGCGCAAGAAAATCGCAATTTAAAATGCTATAATATCGTTGATGTCCAAAAAATTCAAAAATACTCTGTTCATTATGGTATTAACGATACCGTATTTTCTGATTCCTGTGAACATTAGAGCTGACACAATCGGACAGCGGGAATCATTTTTTGTTAACAATAAATATGATAAGTACGGCCGTACCAACCTGAATGCAGCCTTACGTTATGTCGGGGATAAGTTATATGTTTATGTCGAGGATGATTACTGGAATAGTCTGGGCTCTGTAAAGCAAGATTTGCTTAGTAGTAATATTTTGGCCATGGGGATTGAATTTGATAATAATATTTATCCAAAAGAAACAGCTTTTTTTGGTTCCGAACCAAATCCCGGCGTTGATAATGATTCCCGTATCACGATTCTTCTTGAGAATTTGGTGATAAATAACGGGGGTTATTTCGATAGTGCAAATGCTTATACAAGAGACAAGATCGATAACTCCAATCAGAGAGAGATGATTGTAGTTAGTATTGATACTGTTTTAGCAGGTACTGATTTTACAAAAGTTTTCTTAGCTCATGAATTTCAGCACCTCATATCTTTTAATCAAAAGGAACTTATCGGCAAAATTTCAGAAGATGTATGGTTGAATGAATTGAGGTCAGAATATACTGCTTCTTTATTGGGCTACGATGCCCCATATACAGATTCATCGCTGAAGAGGCGTATGGATTATTTTTTACAACAGCCATCGGATAGTTTAGTTGAGTGGCCAAATACCAATGCTGATTATGCCGTGGTAAATGTTTTTGGGCAGTACCTAACTGAACAATTTGGGCAGGGTATTCTTAAGGATACAATGAAGTCTGGGCTGACCGGAATTTCTTCAATAAATAAGTATCTAATAGATTTGGGTTATTCAGGAAGATTCGAAGATATATTCGGTTATTGGATGGGAGCCTTGTATTTAAACGATTACATCTTTGATAAGCATCTTGGATTTTATAATCCTAACTTTACGAATATAAAGGTTCAACCTCAACAACGAATATATATTTCAGGAAATCAGCCGCAATTTTCATCGATTCAGAATATTAAGCCATGGCAACCGGTCTGGCTTGAGTATGATTTGGGGGGAATATCAGGAAATTCTACGAAAAGTCTGAAAATTTCTCTTGATAGTGAAACGGGCAAGATTTTCCGTGCCTTTTATATGGTTTTTTATAACGACAATACTGTTAATATCGGAAAAGCGTCGCTTATTGATGGAAAAGGAGATGTTGTAGCGCTTAATTCCGCCAAAGGTCTCAGAAAAATTGTTTTGATGTTAACTGAAGGCACCAAGATTTCAAGATTTGATACTGATGAGCTAAGTTCTTACATCAATATTAATGCGACTGTGGCTGAAACCGAAACTGTAAAAGCTCAGATGCTTAAAGATGGCATGCTGATAAAAAGGCCCAGAGAAAAAGAAATTTATGTCATCTGGGGTAAATATAAAAGATATCTTAGCTCAGGAGTCATTTCTCTCTACGGTCATTTAAACCCGGCCGAAGCAGTTGAGGTGGAACCTGATGTTTTTGATTCATATCAATCTTCTAATTATGTAAAATATCTTAATGATGAGAAGGTATATGCCGTCTGGCCGGACGGGACTAAGCATTGGCTGAATATTACACCTAGACAATGGGATGATTCATATCGCGATTGGAATGCAATATTTACAATAAATGATATGGAATTGAATTATTATAGAATAGGGGAAAATATAATTCGATAATCCCGTTAGAGATAACCACTAACGGGTTTGCTAGTAAAGGTTATAGATTAAATTAAACTTATAGTGTATGGCACCGCATGGTGGTAGTGGGTGCTTGCACTATCTCTAACGGGATGAAATTTTACGAAAACATCGAAGCTGAACGGGATAGAATCGGGGCTTGTATTAAAAAATTCGGTCGTACATCCGACCATAATTTAGATTGGTGGAGTTGTGCCATTATTTCTATTGAGGGTGTGCCCGTCTTTGTTGAATGGCCGGATGGTAGCGGTCTATTAACTCATCGATATCCTGACAAATGGCGAATTTGGTCCGACCCACTTTCAGCCGAAACCGATTATTCATCGAGGATAGGGGAGTTTGCGTTAGAAATATTTTCCGCCAGAGGCGGATTCGCCTTGGGCGGAAAAGATAATAATATTAAAGAAATTTGGTGCGACGATTTATCAGATAAAATTTACCCAGAACTTAAGAAGAATTCATCATTACAGCTGAATGTTCCCTATTACCATCTTTATTGGCCGGTTTTGGATATGGCAATATATAATCCTTCATTGCCCGGCAGTCATTTCAAAGAGATAAGAAATGCAAGAAGTAAGTTTTATAGAGAGCATCGGGTTATTATTCAGAAAGCTTCTGATTTTACTCAAGCTCAATTGCTCAAAATAGTTGACGATTGGACGGTTGAAGTGAATAAGAAGCAAAAAGAAGATGTCTATGACCTAAGATATCGCCTGCTTATAAAAAATAATTTTAGAGGTTTTACTACGGCAAGGGTTATGGTTGTCGACGAGAGACCAGTCGGATTTAATGCGGGTTATGATGTACCAAATTATCCGGGTAGATTTGCCGGAGCGATAGGTATTCACGATTATTCCGTAAAGGATCTAGGTACGGTGTTATATCTTGAGGATCTGGACTGGATAAAGAGCGCCGGATATAAAGAATTAGATATGGAGGGTTCGGAATACGAATGGGAGCTGAAGGTTAAGACTCAATATGGAGCGGTGATAGAAAGAAAGACCGATACATTCTCAATTCAGCGGAAATAATTTATTTCTTTACGGCCATAAACCATCTCGTGGCTTCATCGTCGTGCCAGTTTCTCAGGAAATATTTTAGGGAATAGCTGTGGTTCGAACCAAACCAGGTATCGTGAAAATAAACTCTCTTTGAGTCTATCCTTTTAATTATAGAATAATGGCTCTCTTTGGAAGAGGGTATCCAGTAGGCAATAATCAGCCAGTAATTTTTTGAGTATTTTTGTAATGCCCTGATTGATGAGTTTTTTCTTATGAAGAACTTAAGCTTATTGCGCCTAAAAAGGTTGATTACATATTTATTTTCAGTCCCTAGGCGGGTGGTTCGGAGTTGTTTTACTAGGCTTGAGACAGTGGGCCTAGAACCGTAATAATCAAGAATAACCCGTGCTACTGCCGGACCGCATGACCAGCTATTCTTTTGCTTGTAGGTATATCGGAGGAGTTCCATGCCTTACGATTTACTATGGTTTATGTGTCAGTAAAGCATACCCTGGAACCCCCGCCAAGTTGACTTTTTATTGCAAATACCATGTAATTTTTGCCATTTTTTATAAAAAATTTTTATAAACTAAAAAAGAGGCGCCCGGGGGAGGGCGCCTTGTGGTCGATTGTCGTGCTAGTCGTCGAGAACTGCATAACTGTTGTAGTCGAGAGTGACTTCTTCACTTTCCGCAATGTCTTGCAGGGCGAAGAGGCTGTATTCGTGGTCAGGATCGCAGAATGCATTGGGCGTATCCGAGTGGTTTGGATACCAACTCGGGTCCATGCAGTTGAAACTGCGCGGACAGCCCACTAGATCTCCGCGTTCGACGCAGAAATTTTCGTACATCTTTGCGATCTCCGGTGAGAGATTGATTAGATCCCTTTTGGGGATCCAGACCATCTCCCCGCTCGATTGGGGAAAGAGCTCGGTTCCGGCCGGGATGTTCCGGATCGCGAAACATCCGATGCCGTGGATGGGAGAGGGACGAAGTCTTATCCATACTCTATCATGCGGCATTTCCATGGGTAATCCTTTCTAAGGTTACCGAAGACCAGTACTACTACAATTATAGCATAAAATTATAGCAAAGTCAATAATTTTAGAGTTCCAACTCGAGATAATCGAATGGCTCGCCATAGCCCTGCCAATCGTCTATTGTCCTTAGCAGTTTTGCGCCGTATCTTTTTTGGAGTATTCCGCTCAAGCCTTCTCCGACTCTTGTATGCATTGTCAGACCTTTGAAATTACGTGCAGAAGCTTCCCCTTTTAGTTTTCTGACAAGATCCAGGAAGTTGGATAAGCTTCTTTTTTCCTTTCCGATTGCAAGATCATAAACATAAAGACGGTCTGGGTCAGGTGTAAACTCGGGGTCGTCATCATGCAATTCCTCGTATACTTCGCTGTTTGGTAGAGCCACTATAAATCCCAATATTTTTTCGTTATTTCTTATGGCTACTGTTAGTGCTCCAGGTTTTTCCATGGCTGCCCTCAGGTCTTCTTTTACAAGGGCCATGTCATCAGTTGAAACTTCTTTTTCTATTTCGTATATTCCCTCAAAAGTATCATCATCTAGGTTATTGATTAATTCAACTTTTGGATTATTATTCTCTTGTTGCTCGGTTGGCTCTTCTGGTTTTTTACCTTTAATAAAATCGATTAACTCTTGTAATTTTTCGCCGGCAGTGCAGTTATCAGCAACCCATCTACCAGCTTTTTTCTTATTCATTTCCTCGTCTTCGTAGAGGGCAATTATTTTTTTAGCGTTCTCTTTAAAGTAACTAAAGATACCGTCGATATCTTTGATTAGCACCTTCTCGCCATCAAATTCAACAAGGCCTTGCTCGAATAGGCCGTTCGCTACATATACAGCTGCCTTGTAATATTCATCACTTTCATCTTTATCTCTAAAATATTGAAAAAGCGTTGATATGGTTCCGGCTATATATTGTTCAGGAGTATAATCTAACCGTCCTTTCTCGATGAGCTCTTTAGCTAGTCCTCTGGAGATTGTTTCAGCACCTGCTTCCGCGATAATAGTTTCGGATTTTCCCTTGCCAAGTCTTTTTTGGGCTTTTTTATCTAAGGTCCATACCGAATGAGATAATTCGTGAAAAACAGTATCTTCTCTTGATATCATTTCTATTCTTTCAGGTGTTGTATCCGGAAAAACTTTTTCAGAGATATCCACGAGGGGCATAAAGTCTTTTAGTTTTTTATCATAACGTCTGATCTGTTCATCCAGGAATATTGTAATGTCTTCTTCGGTCTCGGCAGCGGCAATACTGGTGAGATTGGCTCCGTTAGCTCCTATTGAGACAACGCTGGCAATCGGTTTTTTGCGCATTTTTTCAGAAAATTGCCCTACTCCAAGGGTTTCAAGTTCGTCGGCCATGGCATTTTGGAGGGAGATAAAATGTTCTTCCTGCGCCCGTGATTCGGGTGTTCTGAGTGAGATTCGCAATTCGGGATCTAGATAAGGTTCTTTGTAGTATGAGCCGGTAGGTGGAGATATAAGGATAGGAAATCCTCCTGTTATAGAATCGGCGTATGCTTGTTCAATCTCTTTCTTAAGCTTATAAGCCTTTTTGGGGTCTGTTTCGGAAAAGAAAAGTCTTAACAGGTCGATGTATTGTATAAACTTGTCGGCTCCTTCCATGTCCTGCCATCTATCTTTATTTGCCAGTATTGATTCAAGCTTTCTGGAGATAAATTGTGTTTCATGGGGGAATAGCTCGGCCCATGTATGTCTTTTTCCATCCGGACCGATAGGAGCGGCCGGATTTGCTCTTTCTGAAGGCTGGGGGGTGAGTTGAGCATACGCCAGAAAACGGATATAAAGAGGATCTGATTTGGCCGATGCCTCTAGCATATTAATCGCTAGCTCCCGTATATGGGGTTCAAGTCCCAATTTTTGAAGTTGTTCTTCGTCCGCCTGTTCTATTATTTTTGAATACATTCTTGTTTCGATCCTTCTTAGAATATGGGCCAGAACCGACAGTAGAACCTCAACTCTTTTTTTCTCCACTTCTTTTCCTAATACATCCCAACCATTAGCCAAAGCATCAAGGGCCTTCTCGTCCGTCAGTTTGTTTAAGGAGGGGATTTTTTCTTTTAGTGTCGGAAATTTGGATATGAGGTAATTCCGTACTACTTCCCGTATCTTATCCGATAATTCAAGTCCCGATTCCCACGGGCCAACCTGTTCATATAAGTCTTTCCAGTTTAATGCCCCTATTTCTTCTCCATCCGGTCCGAATATTTTTTCGGATCTCAAAAGAGCGAGAGTGTCCTCTATATTTCTTAATTTTGGCTCACTCGGTAATATTTTTTCCGGTTTTGAGGGGAGATTTTCTTGTTGAATTGGTTCGGGTATTTCTTTCATAATTTTTTATTTTTATATTTAAACTTTTATATATAGCCCCAGGTCATGAGTTTGTCGCTATCTTCGCCCCATGCCGAACCGATGTCGGTTCGATAGAACATATTTACGAGTATTATATTATCGATGCGTGAATATGCCTGTTTGCGGGCTTCTTCCATTGTTGAGCCGGAACCGGTAATTACAAGTACATAGGCGCTGTTACCGGCAACACGCCAGGCATTGTCCGTTATTTTAACATCTCCAATATGAACTCCGTCAAAATTTAGTTTTTTAAAAACTATTGAGAGATCTCTATATATTCCTATCTCAACTTTATCGTCATAGGGAAATGGAGGAACAACACAAACCACTCCAATTTGGAATCCCTTTTTTGTTTTTAATTCGTAAGGTTGATTGTGCGCTATGGCATAAAGAAATTCTCCCCATTCGCTTAATACACCTTCTTGCTGTATCGAAATGGTCGGATAACCGAATCTGCAGGTAAATTCTAGAGGATAAATTCCACGGCCGTTGACTATACAATTAATGTCTATATAACCTACATAACCGGCTTTTCGGAGCTCCTCCTCCATTTTGCCGGTAGTATCCCTGAATAATTTATTCGGTTCATACCAAAACATTGAAGTTCCCATTTCTCCGGTTATTGAGCCGAGCTCACCCGGGAATAATCTCTTGTGTTCAAATGCTACTAGGATAGGAGTAATAAAATTTTGTCCGTTGAAAAATGCCGATGCTCCAACTTCGACTCCATTAATATATTTTTGGAGCTGAAAAGTTTTAATTCTTTTTTCGAATACTTTTTTGTTTTGTTCGATTATCTCATATAAATCTCTTCCATCCTCTTCTTTTCCGGTGAAAAGAATTTTTGCATCGTCATGAGTGTAGCCGGAAGGTTTAAATACGTATCTTCCGGGATGTTCCTTTATAAAAGTAAGGGCATCGTCGTAATTAGCGAAGTCCCACGAAGGGCAGGTGAGCATTCCCAGCCGTTTCATCTCTGCCTGACCGAATTCCCGGTCCTCTTCGAGGCGATCGGTATATTCACTGCCTCCAACGACTGCCTTTCCGGCTCTCCTTAGTTTGTCAGCTTCTTTTCCGAATCCGGTATCATCAAAGATAATAATATCAGCCCAATCTATCAGGGATTTCCAATCGGATACTTTTTCAAGAATTCCGTCGTATTCATCAGTAACATTTTTTATGTAGCATTTAACTTCGTGGCCTTCGTTCTTGATTTTCCATGCCAAATCGCCAGATAGTGATTCCCAACTAATAAATAAAAATTTATATTTTGGTTTTTGAGCGGGTAGATTTTCAGTACTATTCCCATTTCCATTTTTTTGAATTACATCATTCATTAAAAAATATTTTATATTTTTTTTGTGCTTAATTTAAATTTACGCTGATTAAGAATTATCTACAAGAAATTTTGTGCATAACTTGATTTTATTATCTCAATTATTATTCCAATATTCTCAAGAATATTGGAATAATTGAAATAATATGTTATTAAGAATTATTAAGAGTATAGTATTGCTTGTTATGTAGTCAGCGGTATAATCAAGGGATATAAAATGGGTAAAATCAAAACATCAAAACAGATCGAAAGGCATGCAAAAGGAATAGCCAATCATTGGCGTATTGAAATTTTATTTATTATTGCCGACAACAGTGAAATCACGCTGGATAGAATTTCTAAGAAACTAAACTGCAATTTTAAGACCGTCTCGGAGCATACTCGTCGTTTGGTTCAGGCTGGTTTAATCAATAAAAAATACCGTGGCCAGTCAGTCTTGCACACACTGACACCTTATGGAAAAATTTTCTATAAATTCATTAAAATATTCCAATATTCTTGAGAATATTGGAATATTTATTGTTGATAGTTGAAGCGAGGTGAGTGTTGATTTTATCGGTTAATGATGGGAGAATTAGAAACATATGAACGTGAAGCATGAACAGCTAAAATATCCAGGTGAGGCAAGTTTGGATTCAAACATTCCTTATCTTGAGCATATAGATGAAAAAGATAGACTAGGCCTGGGGGAATTGCAGGAACTCGAGAACAGAATAGCAGGCTTGAACCTAGAGGATGAAGATTTAAGCATTGAAACATTAACTGACCATATCGTTGTTAAAATATTATTTGGGGAAAGAAAAAATTTAAAATCTTTATTTCCGAAGAAAAGAATGAAGAAGAAGGAGGCGCTTTTATGAGTGCGTCAACAGAAAGAGATCATGATTTCGATGTTTATGTATATGGTCTTTTGAGTGTCAATGCGATAAAGCAAAGAATTTTCCATGAAATCATAGAGGCCTATTGCGCCAGCAAGATTGACTCGTATTTTATTTCAAAACATCCCTCAGCTTCTCATGAGATGACAGTTGCTTATGAAAAGGCATACCCTAGATATTAAAGGTAAATGAAAATAGATATTTCATATAAAAATATAGCATCAGATAAACCGCTAGAGGTTTTTATAGAGAATAAAATAGGTGGATTGGAAAAATATGTTAAAGATGGCCTTGTTGAGGCCAGGGTTGAAATAGGTTTGCCATCAAAACATCATCGTTCAGGTCCGGTTTTTTATGCTGAGGTCAACTTGAGCATTGGTAGCAAACTCTTGCGGGCGAATTGCCAGCATGAGGATTTGCGCAATGCCATAGTTGATGCCAAGAACGAACTCCGAAGACAGATAAAGGATTTTAAGGAAAAGAAAAAGGATCTGACTCGAAGAGCAAAATAAAAAACGGCAAGATGCCGTTGTTAGCCTTCGCAGTGAATAATATTGCGATCAGGATGTGCCATTCCATGGCGTATCTGCCCGTCCTTATAGACATAAGAAGTAATCCACACTGCTACACAATCTCCAACTTTTGGATCTAACGATCCAAAATATTTATCTCTGATTTCAACATAAACTATGCCACCTTTATTTTTACTTTGATCAGGATAGCTGACTTTGATTACTTTTTCCGAACCCGATTGCCATGTGCTAGAGACGTTTCCCCATACAACAGATTCGGTCTCTAGTATTATTGTTAAGCTATTTTTAAAGTTTTCGCGGCGATTAGAGTCCGAGCATCCAGACATAATTAAGGAACTGGTTATAGTAAGGCAAAGGAGAATAATTTTCATTTCTTTTTCCCTCTTTTTGTGGTACTTTGATTGAGAACGAACGTGGGAATATGATATAATAAATACTTAGACATGTCAATAATTAGTAAAATCTTTGGGGATGCAAATGAGCGGTATATCAAGTCGCTTGAGCCGGTTGTTGTGCAGATAAATGAACTCGAAAAAGAATACGAGAAGCTTTCAGATGGAGAATTAAAGGCCGAAACAGAAGAATTTCGACAAAGGCTCAACGGCTCATCAGGTGAGCCGTTGAGCCTGGATGATATTCTTCCCGAGGCATTTGCGGTGGTTCGCGAAGCATCTAAGAGGACTCTCGGTCAGCGTCATTTTGATGTTCAGCTGATGGGAGGTATTGTTTTACATCAAGGAAAGATCGCCGAAATGAGAACGGGAGAAGGAAAAACTCTAGTAGCAACTTTACCGACTTATCTAAATGCTTTGACTGGAAAGGGAGTGCATCTCGTTACCGTGAATGATTATTTGGCTCGTCGTGATGCCGCTTGGATGGGACAGATATATAATGCTCTCGGCATGACTGTCGGTTGCATTAATCATGATGGAAGCTATTTGTATGACGAGAGTCATACAACAAATCCCAAATCCCAAATCCAAAATCCCAAACAAATTCAAAATTCAAATGATTCAAATTCAAAACAGGATAATCTGGATAAAGAACGGGATACCGTTGGTTCTTTCAGGGTCGTTCATGAGTTTCTTCGGCCGGTGGAAAAAAGACAAGCATATTTTGCCGACATTACTTATGGTACTAATAATGAATATGGTTTTGATTATCTTCGGGATAACATGGCATATACTCCCGAAAATATGTCTCAGCGGCCATATCATTCTTATGCAATCGTAGATGAGGTAGATTCAATTTTAATTGATGAAGCTCGAACACCGCTTATTATTTCTGCGCCAGATACGGACTCAACAAAGCTTTATGAAACTTTTTCAAAAATTGTACCGCGTTTGAGCGAGAATGAGGATTATAATGTAGACGAAAAATTAAAAGCGGTTTCTATTACTGAAAGCGGTATAGAAAAAGTTGAGAAGATACTCGGTTTAAAAAATATATATGATGAGGGCGGAGTAAGATATGTTCATCATCTTGAGCAGGCCCTGAAAGCAAATATATTATTTAAACGCGATAAGGATTATGTTGTTAAAGACGGCGAGGTAATGATAGTAGATGAATTTACGGGGCGATTAATGCCGGGTCGTCGATGGTCCGAGGGATTGCATCAGGCTGTTGAAGCTAAAGAGGGAGTTGGTGTTCAGAAAGAATCGCGAACACTTGCGACGATAACTTTTCAAAATTATTTTCGTTTGTATGAAAAAATATCAGGTATGACCGGAACAGCCAGAACTTCTGCTGAAGAACTTCACAAGGTTTATAAAGTAGATGTTGTTTCTGTTCCGACAAATAAACCTGCCGTCAGAAAAGATCTCCCCGATGGTATTTATAAAACCGAAATTGGAAAGTTTAAAGCCGTTGCCCGCGAAGTCAAACAACGAAATGAAAGCGGTCAGCCGGTGTTGATTGGTACAGTTTCAATTGAAAAAAATGAATTATTATCAAAACTTCTTGAACGCGAGGGAGTTAAGCATAATCTTTTAAATGCAAAGAATCATGAAAGAGAAGCCGAAATTATTGCGCAGGCCGGCGGATTAGGTGCTGTAACCGTGGCTACTAACATGGCCGGAAGAGGCGTTGATATTCTTCTTGGAGGCAATCCACCTGATAAGGAGCAGGCGGATAAGGTTCGTGAACTTGGCGGACTTCATGTGATAGGAACTGAAAGGCACGAAGCCCGGCGCATTGATGATCAGCTTCGGGGACGTGCCGGACGACAGGGCGATCCGGGTTCGTCTCAGTTTTTCGTATCCACCGAAGACGACGTTATAAGAATATTTGGCGGTGACAGGCTAAAGAGTTTGATGGAAACATTAGGAGTAGGGGAGGATGATGTTGTAGAGAATAAATTTATTTCTCGGGCGATAGAACAGGCGCAATCCCGAATAGAAGGCCACAATTTTGACATAAGAAAATATGTTTTAGAATACGATGATGTAATGAATAAGCATCGCGATGCTGTATATAAATTACGTAAAAATGTTTTATTTTCCGATAATATTAAGGAAACGGTTTTAGGTTATGTTTTGGATGTTACAAATCAGATTGTTACGCTTCATGCACCGGAGGATGAGATGAGCGAGTGGAATACCGAGGAGATAGCCGAGTCAATAAAAGCGATTGCTGGTATTAGCGATGGAATTCATTCCAGTATGATTGAAATGAAAGAAAAAAGAGATTTTCATGGCTTATCGCATCTTGTTTTTGATTATGTAACCAAGGCATATGATTTAAAAGAGAAAGAAACCGGACCCGAAACAATGAGACAGCTTGAAAGAATAGTACTTTTGAGAACTGTTGATGAGCTTTGGATGGATCATATTGAAGAGATGGAACAGCTTCGGGACTCAGTGAGATTAAGGGCGTACGGCCAACATGATCCGTTGGTAGAGTACAAAATAGAGGGACAAAAAATGTTTGAAAGGCTTCAGAATGCCATAAAGGGCCAGGTGGCGAATCTGATATTTAAAGTTTCATTTGTACCTCAGCCTCAGGCGGTTAAGATGGAAGAAAGAAGGCCGAATATTATTGGTGACGATGGGAGTCATACTCATCAGGAAGCAATCAATGATACCTCTCATAATCAGCAATCAGGCTCCGACCATCCTGAAATCGGCCGCAACGATCCCTGTTGGTGCGGTTCGGGAAAGAAATATAAAAAATGTCATGGGGCGTAGGGGATAAGAAAAAGACAGCCGTTAGGCTGTCGTGAGAGAAGTCAGCTCAATCATTGCAATGCTTTTCAACCACCGCCTTGATGATAGGGTAATCTTCTGCGTTATTCGTGCTACAATTTCTACTCCGGGGGTAATGTTTATGGACTGCACGATTCTGTGTTCAATGACAGTCATGACGCCCTCCTAAACGAAAATTCTATGGTTAGATTAATCAATTCATGCGGTTATGTCTAATAAATTAAATACCAAAAATGTCATGGGAAATAAATCCCCGCACCTATGAATGAATGTGGAAATAAAAAATCCTGAGTAGGATTTATTCAGGATTAGTCGGTAATATTTTCCAGAACTTTTATTAATGTTTCGGCGATTGCCGGAGCTATGTCTACTTCAACAACTCCATATTCGGTCAAACCTTCATAGTCTCTCTGGCTTTCACCGCGAGGGCGGGTATTACCGAGCCATACCGTTGTGAACGGCGCCTCCCCTTTGTTGTGGGGGAATAATTTGATTGCCCATTCTCTTGAGCAGACGGGATGAGTGGCGATAAGGCTTACGCTTTTTGCTCCTGATTCCCTAAGCTTTATGGCCGTTGTTGCAGAAGTGGTTCCTGAATCTATCTCGTCTTCTCTCATAATAACGTGAAGGCCGTTTATAATATTGCGGTCACAGGATATTTCAACATCGGAACCGTACTCTTGCGGGATCAAAGCAAGAAATTCAGCCTCATTTAATAACTCTATTCGCCCGTCTTTTCTTCTTTTGGGCGTTACCAACACTCTTGAATTTATTGCTCTTGCCAGGGCAATTGCTCTTTTTATTGAACCTAGATCCGGAGAGTAAATAACAATATCATTCGATCCGCCTAATGTTTGTATCACTCCCGTCATAGTATCGGCGAATATTCGGGTTGGGTCTGCAAGATGAAGAGATAATCCGAACTCTTGGCAATAAAGCATAGTTTTTTCAACAGAATGAGGTTCGCAGATGACCAATCGGTCAACGCCCCAGTGTTTCATATCGGAAATGAACCAACGGAGCCGTGTTATTTCATGATTCAGCTCAGAGCGGTCTTGCCGTCTATAACGCAAAAAACTCAGAATTACTGTTACGGATTTAGCTTTGTATTGTTTCTTGCATGCGGTGGCAAGATCTCTCAAGATTCCTTCATGCTTTTCTGAAACCGGACAGGCAAAAATAAGCGCATGTCGGTCTCTGACTGATTCAGGCTCTTTTAGTCTAAATCCCTGTTCTCCGTCGTGCCAGATATTCGGAAGCCAGTCACTGAATCTTAGATTGAGATGAGTGATGTGATTTACCAGCTTAAGCACCTTAGAATCCAGGCTATGATTGGCCGTACCTCCGTAGACAATAAATCTATCGCCATTCAACATTTATAGCCTCTCAGCTTTTAAATAGCAGGAAGTGTAACTATTATAAAATATTCGTAGAATATTGGCAAATTTATGGATACTTGTCAAATATTAAAGAATATGGTATAATCTAAAACGATGATAAATCAACTCAAAAATTTGGGATTATCGGAGAATGAAGCCAAGGTATATTCGGCCATGCTTGAATTGGGACCGGCGGCTGTTCTCGAGATATCTGCGAAGGCTGGAGTTAACAGGCCTACGACCTATGTACAGATTGAATCATTGAAGAAGATGGGTCTGGTGAGTACTCAAATGAGAGGCAAAAAACAATTATTTATTGCTGAGTCACCGGAACAGCTAGAATCGTTAATTGAAAGGCAGAAAAACGAGCTTGACCAGAAGAAAGAGGAGCTTGAAAAAATTCTACCTGAGCTGACCAATATTTTTAATCTTTCAGATTCCAAGCCTCATGTCAGGTTTTTTGAGGGTAGGGAAGGTCTTCTTAAGATGCATAGCGAATTATTAAAAACAAAAACCGATGAAGTTGTCAGTTTTTTAGCCATGGATGCATTCAGTAATACATTTCCTGATTATCCTAAAACTTTATCTCTAAAACGTGTTCAAAAAGGGATTAAATCAAGGATGATCTATACAAACAAGGGGGAGCCAAAGATTGTAAGGCGTGACGATAAATTGTTGAAAGAGGCAAGATATATTTCACCCGATAAATTTCCTTTTAAATCCGATATTGCCGTCTTTGGTGATAAAATCAGTATCAGCGCATTGGAAGGAAAGGTTGTCGGTGTCCTCATTGTTCATCGGGAATTAGCCGATTCATTTAGGGCCATATTTAATTTTCTTTGGGATTTACTTAAGGATTAAAAAAGCCCCGCTCGTTTTTTGATTGGTCGGGGCGTCTTGCTTTTGATTGCGGACAGCTTAATTGTTTGCTCTATCTGTTTTTTTAAACTTAACTACCCATCTTTCCCTCCCGTGATTTGTGCAGGAGGGATGGATTTGTCGACTAATCTTTTCTCGCGTGCCCGATTCACAGATTTTAAGTGGGCTACTTGAGTCAGATTGTGACATTTGTTCCTGCCTCCCGCAGGTTGGTGGGGCCGGATTGCCCCTTTGCTTCGCCGAAGTTATCGACGAAGACGAGTTGGACCGGGTTTTTTGAATACCCAGTCTGGTGACATTATAATCTAATTAATAAATTTTGTCAAGTTTTTTTGACAGAAATCGTGACTCTAAGTATTTTTTATTTTTTTAAAAAAATGTAAATATGTCAGCTTGTACAAGACATTCTTGATGATAGAGTAACCCTTATTTTAAGCCACTTTTTTGGGTATTATCATAAAAAATGTAATAAAATATTTGACAAATTCTAAAATCGGGTGTATAATCCTGTCGAAAGTGGAATTGAAGTTTAGCTGATTCAGGTTTTGGGTATATGCCGTCTAGATAATTATCGCGGCTCCCATCCAATCAACTAAACTATTAAATAGGGAACCCCACCGAGCTTAGCTCGGCCCATCCAGCCAAGGGTTTCACGGGGGGCCCTTTCCAGACCGGAATGCGTGGACGGTACAGGGGAGGGGCGAGAAATTTGTGAAGTATTAAAATATTCATATTAATCTCGTTCTGCATCGTCGGCGCGCATGCCGGCCTAGAAAGGGTGTGTAGAATAAGTTCTTTTATCAAAATATATTGCCTGCACATTTTTAAGCTACGTTGCCTGAGCAGAAGTAGTTTAAGAATGTGCAGGCGGATAGTGCAGTCGCCATGGCACGTTACATGGGCGCAAAGCGTCCAGGGTGGTTCGCGACCTCGTCCGAGGGTAATTTCCACGGGCGGTAAACCCCGAGGACGGAACAGCGAACGGAGAAACTCTGTTGGCCACAGAGTTGATTCACTGCCACGACAGAACCAGACTGTCATGGCGGACTGCACTATGCGCGGAAGGTATCGGTCGGGCACGCCCGATACCTTCCGGCATTCATTTTTTAAATGATTTATGCCTGCTTCCGTTTAGAGATTTAGTAGCATTCGAATTTCTAAACGGGTGCAGGCATGGTGGCAGATGCCAAGGCATTGGGGTTCGCCCCGTTGGGAAGCGCAACCAACTATAGCGAACGGCGTAACCGTGTACTAGTCGGCAAAAAGTCGGGTACACGGCCAAGCCATCCCAATCTGTCCGGACAGATTGGGACTGCCACTTCCTCCGTCCAATCTGATAATCGGTAATCAACGAAGGAGAAATAAATGGAGAAGAAGACCCCGCTCGTGGTTCTGCAGAAGTTTTTCGGTTACAAGGTCGGCCAGACAATGAAGGAGTTTGCCGAGGAGATCAAGGCACTCTCCCCGGCCGAGAAGCTCGAGTTGGCGACGCTCGCCGCTGCGGAGCTTGGCATCGAGCTCGAACAGCCGGCGGCCAAACTCTAGCTAGGACAAGGCCTTGTGTGTTGGGCTGTAAATATGAACACTCCTTGTCTTGGAGGTCAAAGGCAAAAAAGCTGAGTTCAACTCGGCTTCCCACCAGAGATTTTAAAAATCTACAAATAATATTCTAACATTCTGCAGAATGTTAGAATATTATTTGTGAAGTTTCTAGTGGGAAGCCCACCACGCGAATTACCCATAGTCCTACGGGGCTCGTGGATTTGGTGATGTATGGACTTCCCGATTTTTAAATAACGGGTCATTAGGTTGGTGCAGTAGCCAGAAGACCAGAAAACTTGGGTCCCGACGGCGGGATCAACCAGACTCTCTTCCGGAAGTTAGTCTGGACTGTACATGTTCTTTTTTTGGAGGCAAAAATGATAAGGAAAAAGAAAAAGTTTCCCCGTGTGCCTCTTCCGCGTCAGACAGGAGGAGCGCACACACCGGCAAAAGGCGGGAAGTACTGCCGAGACAAAGAAAAGGACGGGACTCGTCGCGAAATCAAAGCGGAGCTTAGGTAGCTTCGCTTTTGCTTATTAATAGCTTCCATTCCCTATATTCTTCGAGAGGTCTTTTGTTTTTTACTCATAATAGTAGAATAAGAATAAAGTATATTATTATAGCTATAGTAGAAGTATCTTAGGAGTTCGACTATTAGGATACGTTTGCCATAGTTTCTAAAATATTATGACAGATACTGAACATAATAGGCAACAAATAACACAGAAAGAAACAGCAATGACTGGACTAAGACAGGAACAACATCGACTCGAGGAGCAAGAGAGGAGAGAACAAACAACATTAGGACGAACACAGGAGGAAAAGGGCCGAGTAATTGAGAAAATAGGCCATTTAGAACAAGAAATAGGACGATTAAAAAGCGGTTCATAAGAATTTGAGATGCCGTGCATATAGATGAAGGAGCGTCGGATTTATTCTTGCGCTCCTTTTATTTTTTTAAGTTGCGGCAATATTATAAAAATGAGAAAATTTAAGTATGAAT
>Ga0209542_10003573_pt1 | contig 33143 bp, 35 predicted proteins | sample RifCSPhighO2_01_FD_184028 | JGI IMG/M metagenome (GOLD analysis project Ga0209542, IMG submission 184028) | Soil microbial communities from Rifle, Colorado - Rifle CSP2_plank highO2_0.1 (SPAdes) (version 2) | ecosystem: Environmental > Terrestrial > Deep subsurface > Rock core/Sediment ... | reverse complement strand
TAGGTTCATCTGCTAAAATAATCTCTGGGTCATTTGCTAACGAACGGGCAATAGCTACTCTTTGTTGCTGACCTCCTGAAAGTTGATTAGGATAGTGATTCATTCTATCTTCAAGTTCAACTAATTTCAATAATTTTTTTGCTTTTTCAATACGTTCTTCTTTTTCCACATTTTGAAAAGTCATAGGCAATATAATATTTTCTAAAGCAGTTAGCGTCGGAATTAGATTAAAACTCTGAAATATAAATCCAATTTTTTTACCACGAATCTGCGCAAGTTCACTTTCTGTTAAATCTTCAATATTTTCGCCTTCCAAATAAATTTCTCCTTTTGTAGAATAATCTAAACTACCTATAAGATTCATTCCTGTAGATTTTCCAGATCCAGAAGGACCCATAATTGCCACAAAATCTCCTTTTTTTATTTTAATATTTATTTTATCAAGAGCTTTCACTATTTCTTCTCCCATTTCATAGTGTTTTGAAACATTTTTCAATTCAATTACATTACTCATATAATTCAGGAATGAGACAAATTTTTAAATCTTTGCAAAAGTTTAAAAACCATAATTCGGTGAAATGAATATGATTATTCCTATTCGTTGTATGAGTTGTGGAAAACCAATTGCTCAATTATGGGAGCAGTTCAAAGAAAGAGTTGAGAAAGGCGAAGCTCCTGGAGATATTCTTACTGATTTGGGTTTAGAAAGATATTGTTGTAGAGCGGCATTTATGGGCCAAACAGATTTATTAGAATTAACAACTAAATTCAAAAAATCTTAATTCTTGAATTTTTTAAATAATATAGTGCTTCTTTTCGGTCGCTAAATTATAAATAAGGACTTTAAAGTGAAGACCTTATTAGGAAGATTATAAAGTTACAACAAAACTATAATTTCCAAAGAGAATTGCCTTTTTCTTTTTTACCGGTTATTGGATTGATAAAATAATTACTTGTTCCGGAATTATTAGTTTTTCTTCTATTCTCGACTTTATTTAATTTTTCTTCATGTGTTTTTACATTATGGCAATTTGCACATAAAGCTTGTAAGTTTCCTACCCTACTTTTCCCACCTTTATAGACTTCTTTAATGTGGTCAAAATGGGTAGCCCTCATATCAAGTAACTTTCTACATCTTGCACATCTATTTTTTTGCTGTGCTAAAACCTCATTTTTTTGAGACTTAGAAACAGGTTCTCTTTTGTTTATTTTATTTAACGGATTTCCATAGACATCGTGAGTTATAGTGTTTCCAAAAATATCCTTTGCCATTATATAAAATAAGAAATACCTTACTTATAAATTTTTTGTCAAAAGTAATAAGGCCTTCAAAAAGAATAAGTTATTATAAAAATAGGTGACAGCTTTCCGGTTTGGCTTCTTGCGAAACTACTGCCGGAAACGTATACAGCTTAACTTCTGTGTTCGGAATGGGAACAGGTGTGACCTGCATACTATGGCTGTCTAGAGTTATCTCTTATTATAAGTTTTTAAATGTTTTGGATATCTTCCTCATCACCATTTCGAAGAGAATTAAGAAGTTCTAACTCGCTTTCTTCTAATATTTCTTCTTCATCTTCTTGAAATATTTTTTTCATAACTAAACTGAAAATTTTTGATTTAAATATGTTTTGGTGATGAAGATTTGTAAGATAAATATTTGTTTCTTAATTTTTTAAAAATTTAAATAGCTTAATTTGTTCGTTTCATTATTAAGCGGGAGTGCCGGAGTGGTCAAACGGGACAGGTTTAGGACCTGTTAGCTTAGTGCTTACAAAGGTTCGAATCCTTTCTCCCGCATTAATATATTGAGCAAAGCGAAATATATTATTTGAGAATTGAATAGTGGTTGCTGGAGTCGTAAGAACCCGTGACCTACAACAAAAAGTTGTACTTTTTAACACGAGGTTTTTACTCGATCCTTTCTCCCGCATTAAATAAGGGAGATTGAAAATTCCAAAGAATTTGATTTCTCCCGCATAATTTTTAAATCTATTAATTCTTGATAATTTATGCCCGGGTAGCTCAGCCTGGATAGAGCGCTTCCCTCCTAAGGAAGAGGTCAAAGGTTCAAATCCTTTTTCGGGCGTAGAAATATTTAAAACACATATAATATAAATACCTCTGGAGCATCGGTAGTTTAGTGGTAGAATAACTGGCTTCCAACCAGTTGATCTGGGTTCAATTCCCAGCCGATGCATTATACTTATGGAAGAAAATATAAAATCAGAACAAGAAAATCAGAACAGAAAAATAAATTTCGAAAAAGTTTATAATAAAAATTATAAATTAATTTTAGTAATTCCAATTATTTTCTTATTAATCTGTTCGTTTTATTTATATAATTTTCAAAAAGTTCATGGAGATATTATTTCAAAAGATATTACTTTAAGTGGAGGAACCTCAATTCAAATTAATACTGATAGAAATATAGAGGAACTTAGAATAATTTTAGAAGAAAATTTTGAAGAAGTTTCTATAAGGGTAATTTCAGATGTGCTTACTGGAAAACAGTTAGCCCTTGTAATAGAAACTTCTGCTGATGTCGAAGAAATTCAACCTTTTCTTGAAAAAGAAATGGGCTTTAATCTTGATGAAGAAAATAGTAGTATAGAATTTACTGGTTCTTCTTTAAGCGACAGTTTTTATAATCAATTACGTTTCGCGTTATTAATTTCATTTATTTTAATGGCTCTTGTTGTGTTTATTATTTTTAAAACATTTGTTCCAAGTATTGCTGTAGTTTTTGCTGCTTTAGGAGATATTTTAATGACTCTTGCAATAGTTAATTTTTTAGGTATGAAACTTTCTACAGCAGGAATTGTGGCATTTATTATGCTAATAGGATACAGTGTTGATACAGATATCTTACTTACCACTCGAGTAATAAAACAAAAAGAAGGGGAAGTTAATGAAAGAATTTTTGGCGCATTCAAAACCGGATTAACTATGACTTTAACTTCTTTGGTTGTAGTTATCATCGGATTTATTTTAACTTCAGAATTTTCAAAAGTATTTAATCAAATTTTTATGATTTTAATAATTGGTTTGTTATTTGATATTATGAATACTTGGATATTTAACGCCTCAATAATTAAATGGTATGCGGAGAAAAAATGAGACTTAGTTGGAAAATTTGGTTAATGTTAGTAATATTAATTTTCTCAATATTTTTATTAATTAATTTTAAAGGAATATTCTCCTCAGGAGTTTTAGTAGGAGATGTTGAAATTGATTCTCCAGCATATCTTTCCGGATTAACTAAAGGGGATATTATCATTGCAGTGAATAATAAACCAATAAAAAATGTAGAAGTTTATTCTACAGAAATCCATAATTTATTTGATTCTCAAGAAGGAGAAATTAAAATAGTATTAGATACAAAAAAAGATCAATATGTTTTCTTTACGGATGAGATTCCAAAAATAACTGTTAAAAATTTAAAAAAAACAAATATTCAGATGGGTTTGGATTTACAAGGAGGAGCAAGAGCTTTAGTAAAACCTGAAAAAGAACTTAACTCTGAAGAATTACAAGATCTTATTTTAGTTAGTACCGAGAGACTTAATGTTTATGGAATTTCCGACGTGAATGTTAGGCCTGTTAGAGACTTGCAAGGAAATACTTTTATGTTAATAGAAATTGCAGGAGCAACTCCAGGAGATATTAAAAATCTTATATCCCAACAAGGAAAATTTGAAGCACAAATCGCAAATCAAACTGTTTTCTCAGGAGGAGAAAGAGATATAACTTATGTCTGTAGGAATGATGCAAATTGTGCAGGGGTAACAACTTGTCAACAATCTTCTGAAGAATGGTTTTGTAATTATGAATTTGTAATTCATTTAAGTGAAGAAGCAGCTAAACGTCATGCGGATATTACTTCAAAATTAGGGATTGATATATCGAATCCAGGATATTTAGATAAACAAATAGAGTTTTATGTCGATGATAAATTTACAACTGCTTTATACATTTCTGAAGGATTGAAAGGACAAGTGGCTACTCAAATTCAAATTCAAGGTTCTGGACGAGGAGCAGATAAAGAAACAGCATTTGAAGACGCGCAGAATTCAATGAAACAAATGCAAACAATTTTAATTACTGGAAGTCTTCCTTACAAATTAGAGATTGAAAAATTAGATACAATTTCTCCTTTGTTAGGACAAAGATTTACTTACCTAATTTTTTTAACTGCATTTATTGCTTTAATAACAGTTTCATTAATTATTCTTATTAGATATCGTGAGTTAAAAATTTCTCTTGCACTAATTTTTACTAGTTTTTCTGAAATTATTATTTTATTAGGTGTTGCATCGTTAATAAAATGGAATTTAGATTTACCGAGCATCGTAGGAATTTTAGTTATGATTGGTACAGGTGTTGACCATCAAATAGTTTTACTGGATGAATCACGTTCAAAACAAATGGGAAGTTTTAATCAAAAAATAAAAAGAGGAATTTATATAATAATGGTCATTTATTTTACTACTCTATTTTCACTTTTACCTTTATTCTGGGCCGGAGCAGGATTATTAAAAGGTTTTGCAGTAACTACTTTGATTGGATTAACAATTGGAGTATTTATAACTCGCCCAGCATTTGCAGATATTCTTAAAATTTTGGATAAAAAGAATGCTTCCTAAAACTCATGCTTTTTTTGGATTTTTATTTTCTATAACTTTTTTTCTTATTTTTCCAGAGATAGGATATTTTGGTTTTTTAATAATTTGGGTAGCATCAATTTTTATCGACGTAGACCATTACCTTTTTTATATAATAACCAAAAAAGATGTGAGTTTAAGAAATGCTTATAGATATTTCATAAAAATGAATAATTTACATAATAATCTTTCACGAAAAGAAAAAAGAAAATTATCTTATAATGTTTTTTGCATTTTTCATGGAATAGAAACAATTTTGGTTTTAGTATTATTATCTTTATTTCATCGAATATTTCTATATATTCTAATCGGTTTTATTTTTCATGAATTTTTAGATTTGGTTTATTTATTGTATCATGGATATAGATTAAATCATGTAGGTTCTCAAACATATAATATTTTAAACTATAGAAAAAGTTTTTGATTATGAAAAAAGTAATGATCTTTATTTTAACTTATAATCATGAAAATACTATTGTTTCTGTTTTAGAGAGAATTCCAAAAGATTTAATGAAAACATGTGCCGAAATTTTAATTGCTGATGATGAATCAAAAGACAATACTTATGAAGTCGCTTTAGAGTATAAAAAAGAGAAAAAATTGAAGAAATTAACTATTATTAAACACAAAAAAAATAAAGGCTACGGTGGAAATCAAAAATTTTGTTATAATTATGCAATTGATAAAAAATATGATATTGTCGTTATGATTCATGGAGATGGGCAATATGCTCCTGAAGAAACTCCAAGATTATTGACTCCTATTGAAAATGACGAGGCTGATTTTGTATTTGGTTCTAGAATTACCGGTCATCCCTTGAAAGGAGGAATGCCTTTATATAAATTTTTAGGAAATATTTTTCTAACAACTATTGAAAATCTTGTTTTGAGAACAAGATTATCTGAATTTCATTCAGGATTTAGAATTTATTCAGTTAAAGCTCTACAAGAAATTCCATTCAATAAATTATCTGATGATTATTATTTTGATAGCGAGATAATTTTACAATTAGTCTTAGCAAAAAAAAGAATCGCTGAAAAATCTATCCCTACTTTTTATGGAAATGAAATTTCCTATGTAAATTCTATTCCTTACGGATTAAGTATACTAAAAATGCTTGGAGAATATTTGCTCCATAAGAATCGAATTAAGAAATCATATAAATTTGATATTAAGAATTTTAAAAATCTGAATAGAAAACCTAATGAAAAAATAAGGTATGGTTATTTTCCTTCAGAATACTAACCTTAATCTATTATTAAAACATCTTTTCTATCCCCAATATTCTTTTAAAATTAAATAATTTCCTTTAATTATGTATAAGTTAAAACCGTTTAAATATAGCAGTCACGAAAAGATAATTAAATTAGTGCCTCCTAATGCGAGAGTATTAGATGTAGGTTGTGCTTCTGGATATTTAGCCTCTTTTTTAAAATTAAAAAATTGTCATGTGACTGGAATTGATAATAATCCAGAATATATCGCAGAAGCTAAGAATTATTGTGATTCGGTTTTGTTATTAGATATTACTAAAGATAATTTGGAAGGCATTTATGATGCAATTATTTTAGGAGACCTTATTGAACATACTCCTAATCCTGAATTAGTTTTATTAAAATTAAGAAACAATCTTCCAAAATGGGGAGTCATTATTGTATCGGTTCCAAATATTGCGAATGTTTATGCGAGGACAAAAATTATTTTAGGTAATTTTGATTATGAAGACAAAGGCATTTTTGATAGAACACATTTAAGGTTTTTTACAATTAAAACATTAAAAAATCTTTTAAAAAATACGGGCTATAAAGTAGATTCAATTTCATTTACTCCCTTACCCGTTCATTTAAAATTTCCTAATGTTCATAAAAATTTATTAAATTCAAGTTCTTCTATGTTACATTCTTTAGCAAATTTATGGCCAACTCTTTTTACCTATCAAATAATAATAAAAGCAAAAAAGTTAGAATAACTATTTGATAATTAAACTTATAAGTCTTATTAACTCTAAGAATTAATGGATGATTTACTTAAAAATTTAGAAACTAAGAAAAAAGAATCTTTTTTTGATAAAATTATTTCTTCATCTCTTTTATTATTTTTTTCTAAAAAAATGCGTATTCAGAGATATCTATTTGGCTTGTTAATTGTTGGATTTATTTTAAGATTAATTGCATCTCTTAATTTAACAGTTCTTGCTGACGATATGATTGAAGCTTCACAAAGCGCCGGAATTATTGGAGCTAAAATGCTTTCAACATCATCTCATCCTGCTCTTTATTTTTATCTCACAGATTTTACTTATAGACTTATAGGATATTCTACTTTAGCGTCGAGGTTTTGGCCTCTTTTAACTGGAACATTAACTATTTTATTAGTTTTTTTGATAACTGAAAAATTATTTGGAAATAAAAATATTGCGTTACTTTCTGCATTTTTTGTAACTTTTTCTGCATTTTTAATTAGAAATACTTTTGCAGAGATGTCAAATATGTGGCTTTTTTTTGTGTTTTTAGGAACATATCTCGGATTACTATATTTCGATTATAGAAAACCATATTTCATTATTTTTTCTGCAATTGCATTCGGATTAGGTCTTTTAACAAAATATAATGCCCCTTTCTTCATTTTATCGTTTCTTTTATTTTCAATTGTTTACTTAAAGAATAAAAACCAAAAAATATTCACAAGAACAAATATCTATTATCTTGCTTTATTTTTATTTATCATTTTTATTTTTGCATTACCCCCTCTTACATTTAATTATTTATTATACAAAGATAAAGGGATTGTTGATATTTATTTTTCGAGAATCATTCAAACTGAAGCAACCCAAAATCTTTATGGTAGTTTATCTGGGCAGGGAACAAGTTTCTTCGGAAATTTAATTAATCCTATAAGTTACTCTCAATTTAATTTACCTTATCATACAGACTTAGTTATACTTCTTTTTGCATTAATTGGTTTTACAATTTTATTATATAGAAAAAAATATCTCCAAATGGCATTTATTTTAATATTTCTTATAATCCCCTTTGTTTTACAATCCGCTGGAAGTTATTTAGCTAAACATTTTGTATTTATTCCATTTGTTCTATCAATCGTCGCAGGTTTTGGTCTTTACGAATTGATTAAAAAATTAAAAAATAAAAATTTAGTATATGCTTTATTGGTAATTTTAACATTATTTATGTTATTTAATTTAGGAAATGCTTATAGCACTCCTAACTACTTTTTAGATAAGAGTCCAACCTCTCAATTGAAAAGTTATATTGGAGAAAATGTAAATGAAAACGATTTAATTATTTATGACCCTCGTATTTACACTTCCAGAAGTTTTTGGATTGGAACCCCTTACCATATTATAGATGTGCCAAGATTTGTTGAATTTTTCAATAAAAATCAAGAAATTCCACTCTCAATGAAAATTCCAGTAGATATTTATTTAATTGAATGTGCAATAGATGATTGTGGATGGGGGACGATAAAAAATCAACCTGAATTAAATCAATCTCTTGAAGTATTCTTCGCACAATTTCCTTCTGAAAATACAGTTAAACAAATTTATGGCATAGAATATGACAATAATGAATTCATAAATAAAAACCAAGGACCATTAGTCTATAAAGTTTACAAACAAACAGTCTTATTAAATCCTGGAGCAGTTGCCCAACTTGATTCTATTAACTCTTTTTATTTTACTCCTTATTTGTATAAAGACCTTTCAAATTATATTTATAAATATGAGATTCATTCTTTACCAGATAGGTTATTAGAAGATGTCGCTTATTTTGTAATTATTCTTTCTATGGTTTTAACAATTCTCTCTTTTATTTTAGTGATTTACTTGATTTTAAATTTAATACAATAATCTCTTTTCGGAACAAATGAATCTTTCATAAAATCATAATAACTTTTGAATTTTGGTCTGCCCTGTCGTAAGGTAAAGAGTTTATTTCAGAAAATAACTTTTTAATATCCTCTCGCCCCATATAACGATTCTTTTGTTTGTCTCTTATTTGCATAAAATAAACTAAAATTTCTATTTCATCATTATTAGCCATAAAAATAATCTGTTTTCAGAAGATATAAATTTATTCTTTCTCAATAATAATCTTTTCTTTTTCAGCTTTCGCCTTTAAGTTCTTGCCGATAAGCTTCGATTCTTCCACAACATCTTTAGGCAAGTTTAGAAGATACTTTTTATATTCGGTATCGCCCACTTTTTTAGACATAACTTTTATTATTTTCATAAATAGGTAAGGTGGTACCTTATTATAAATCTTTCTGTACCTTAAAGAGTTTTTTAGATGTTTGGCTTACCAACCGCTAACTTTACAATGTACGATTATACATAACTTTATATAGGTGTATTTTATAACTAAAATAATCTTTTGCAGAAGAGTTCTGTGATAAAAATACAAAATGAAACTTAAATTTTTAAAAAGAATAGAAGGACAAGATATACCTGATGAATATAAATCTGTCAGCCATTTTGTAGTTGAGCATCCTGAAAGTGGTTATGTCAGTGAGGGTAATCAGGTTTTAAAGGAGGAATATAAGAAACTTGTAATGGAACAGATAAGGAATAGATTTTCATTAGAAGAAGGATGTGAAGTAAGTAAATATTCTTCTGATAGCACCTGTGAGTATATTTACGATATGTATTTTAAAAGACCCCATCCTGCACGATTATTAATTAATATAGTTGCCCAAACAAAAAAGGATGATCTTGAGGTTAAGGGTGAAACCAGACAAATAACTATAGTGAGAAAAAGAAATTTGATTTTTCCAGATGAAAAAGAATCTATTATAGTTCCTGTAAGAATAGGGAGTATTTCTTATGTAGATATTTTTGGAAAGGTAAATTTTGAAAAATTAGAAGAAGTAGACTCTTCACTATATGTAAAGATATTTAATGAATTAGGATATAATTGTAAGATTAAAACAAATGAAGAAAGATTATTGGAGAAAATGAGGAAATTAGAATCTAAGTTAGAGTCGTTAAATTCTAAAGTAGAAGGGTTAGAAGAGTGTGAAGATTATAGTTATCTGGATTGTTATTTTCCTTAATTCCGTAATACTTATAAAATCTTTCTTTTGCGTAACTCCAAAATCCCCAATCCCATTAATATGATTTTTTTCTTTTGCAAATTAAATTAATTAAAATATGGCTTCTCTATAGAAAAATTACTTTCTTTTCTGATAAACAATTACTGCTACAACTACTACAATTATTATTAAGGCAATTATCCAGATAAATTTGGTATTTTTATTACTTTCTATAGGGATAGGGGCTTTTTCTCCTTCTGAAACAGATCCAGTTTCACTTCCACTGGTACTTGCTTCATCAATTTTCTTAACAGTTAAATCTGCTTTTCCACTACTAATTGCATTAAGTTGAATAGATACATCATAAACTCCATCTCCATCTACATCAACTTTTTTAACTTCCCCAACATTTACACTTAATGTAATTGGTTCTGATGCAATCACTATTGTAGCACTATTACTTCCAACCCTTGTTACAGTTAAAGTATGTGCTTGAACAGCATTTGAAGCAGAAGGCATTAAATCAAAATTAATCTTAGCATCTTGACTGAATTTAGCACTATATCCTCCACTAGAAGATATTTGACTTTCTTTAACACTTACAGTAGATCCTGCATTAATGACTTGGGTAGTTGTAGAACTTCCTCCTCCACTGCCTCCAGAACTTCCTCCAGAACTACTTGAACATGTGTCTGTAGTAAATGTAGTCGCAACTGTTTGAGTACTGAAACTTAAGTAATCTACACAAGTTATTTTGTAAACATAACCTGTTCCACAAGTTAACCCTGTTTCAGTAAAAGTTTGAGAATTTCCACTTCCAGTCCTTACCGCATCAACTCTATCTGCTAAACAACTTCCCGCAGTTCCTGTAGTGTCTGAAACTGCAACATCGATAACTAATTGAGCTTTAGATGAAGAAGCATCATTCCTAGTAAGAGCAATTACAGGAGCAGTTGTATCAACAGTAAAACTTAATCTTTGAGCAGAACTATTCCAATTACCGAGAGAATCATTTGCCCAAACAGTAACAGTATATGTTCCATCTACAATCCAAGAAGTATTAATTGTAGCATTATATAATCCTATAACTGCAGAACTCGCAACAATAGAAGCATTAGTTACTCCTGTAGCATCATTTGTAAAATTAAAATAGACACTAAGGTTTCTTCCAGGAATTAGAGGGTCATAACCCATAACACTATCATTAACTGTAACATTTAATTTTACAATTGAGCTTGAAAAATTCAAACCATTTAATAAATCATTACTAATATTGAAATTAGTAACATTAGGACCTTGGTTATCGATAGTGAAAATACTATTTGCTATATCACTTGGAGCACTTAAATTTGAACCACTCCAATTAACTACAGAATTGTTATCATATAAAGATACATTTAATGTTGTTTGAAAGAGTCCAAGAATATTTGCTCCCGATTCATTTTTGGAAATGTTTAAAGTTCCAGTACATCTTCCAGCTGCTCCCGCTACGGGAGCTTCACAACTATAGTTCCCTAATTTTAACCATATATTTCCAGAAACATTATACCAAATAGTGACATTAACAGCATCATTTGGAAGATCAGTCCCGTTAGTATAATTAACAACAAAAGTAATTAATCCTGAAGATGCTGAAAGATTAGAACCATTAACAGGAGTTACAATATTTAATCCAGTAGAAAATTGAACTGAAACTAAAAATAAGAAAGACACAATAAGTGCCATTGAAATTATCATCAAAATATTCTTCTTCATTTTCACTTCTTTTTAATTTAAAAACTTTTTATAAGTTTTTTAATTACTGAATATAAATAAAAAGGGTTTATAAATCTTTTCTAAAATAAATTTTTTAGAGTAAGATAAATTTTAATAACAAAAATAAAAATTAATTATTCTGCGTCGGAAAGAATGAATTTTTACTGGAAAGATATTTTTTTTGAATTCATTTTGACAATCTTTATTTTAAAACACCTAAATTCTTTTAAACAAGTTTTATTAAAAGAAATTATGATTGTCCCTCCAATAAAAATAATTTTTTCCGAAGAAGAAATTTTTTCTATTCAAAATAAGATGAAAGATGTTTTACAAACGGGGCAGTTAACTATGGGAAAAAATGTTGCAGAATTTGAAGAACGATTTGCAGAATATATTGGAACAAAATATGCTATCGGAACAAATACTGGATTTAGCGCTTTAGAAATAATTCTTAGAAGTTTAAATGTTGAAGATTCGACTGTAATCGTTCCTGCAAATACGTCTATGGCAACACCTTATTCTGTTTTACATGCTGGAGGAAAAGTTATTTTCTGCGATGTATCACGAGATGATTTAGGTATGGATATAAATGATTTAAAAAATAAAATTAGAAGAGATACAAAAGCAGTTATTCCGGTCCATATGGCAGGAATAATATCCCCAAGACTTCCAGAAATTCAGCAAATTTGCGAAGAACATAATTTGATGTTGTTAGAAGATGCAGCTCACGCTCACGGTGCCGAATTTAAAGGAAAAAAAGCAGGTTCTTTAGGAGATGCAGGAGCTTTTTCATTTTATGCAACTAAAGTAATGACTTCGGGGGAAGGGGGAATGGTTACAACAAACGACGATGATATTTACAAAAAAGCATTATCTATAAGAAATTACGGTCGCTCAGACCCAAGTATTAACATTCATACAGAATTTGGAGCTAACTTCAGATTAAGTGAATTTCATGCAATTGTAGGTTTAGAAAAATTAAAGAATATAAATGTTATTTTGGAAGAAAGAAAAAGAATCGCAAATTTATATGATGAAAAACTTAAAGACATAAAACAAATTACTCCTTTATGCGTCCCAGAAACTACAAATTCTGCATTCTATAAATATGTTGTTTATCTTCATGAAAGTCTTAATAGGGATAACATAAAAAAACAAATGAAAGAAAAATATGACTTAAAACTTCCTGCTGAAATTTACGAAGAATCCTGTCCTTTACAACCTTTTTTTAGAAAATACCATGGAACAATGGTAAATGATCCAAATGATAAATTTCCAGAAGCAGAATACATATGTCATCAACAAATTTGTCTTCCAATTTATCCAGGACTCAAAGAGGAAGAAATTGATTATGTTGTTGATTCTTTAGAAAAAGTAATATCTAATTTAAACTAATTTATTATAATTTTTCCACTGGTAGTATTTACCCTACTTCCAATTAAAGACATCCAAGTTTTCAAATATAATTTATTTGTTGAAAGTCCCTTCCCTTCACAATCCTTTAAAAAATTACCAAGATTATCACTAGCCCTATTATATAATACTCTAAATTTTTCTCTATCAATATGTGATTTTCTAATGATATTAGCACTTTCCTTAGAATAGTCTTTCTTTGCAAGATCTACTATTTCCATAAAAAAATTGTAATAATGCTTTCCTGTTTCATTAGTAATCTCTTTTAATTCTCTTTCAAACTTCTCAAAAGCTCCAAAATTTTTTTGAAGATGCACATTCATTTTATTATAAAATCTACTACCCACATTCTTTGAATCCATTATCAAATTATGAAGACCCATTATTTCTGGATTTTTTATTTTTAGACTTCCCATTTCCTCTGCTACGAATTCAACCCTTTCATCAACAAAACGATATGGAATAATTGTATCCAAATCATCATGCTTTAATTCTAAACCTTCAGATTTAATAAATTCATGATATCTTGTTCCTGGAAAAACTAACATGCTATAAGAAGTATTCAAAATATCCCATTCATGACCGAGTTCTTTTAAATATTCCATTTTTTTTGGCAATTCATCAATTTCTAAAATAGGACTAAACATAATATACCCGAGAACACTAAAAAATTTACCATAACTTTCTAACTTTCTAATAGCATTAGCACTTTTTTCAGGAGTAGTTAATTTTTTATAAGTTCTTAATTCTCTTTCTAATCCCGATTCTATTCCTGGGATTACAATATCAATTCCTGCATATTTCATCTTGTCTAAAAAATCGTTATCAAACTTATCAACCGTTTCTCCACGCAAATGAATCTTAAAAGATGCTTCAATCCCTCTTTCAACAATATCCTCACAAAATCTATCCATTTCATTTAATCCTTTTTTTCCAGAATCTTCAAAAGAGCTATCGATAATATTAAAAAAGGTTACTCCATATTTTTTTTGAAGCATTTCTATCTCATCAACAAATATTTTTCCATCTCTTTTCATAACTGCTTTTTTTCTACCCCCTTCAATTATGTTTGAAGAAGCTTCAACACAATAAAGACAAGGAGCAAGACATCCACGACTAGATTGGATTCTAGGAGAAAAAGTATTTATTCCTTCATTAGAAATATGGTCTTCTAAATAATCTCTCGAAGAAAAGGGTAGAGATGTAAAATCAACAGGTTTTATTGGCGATGAACTAAAAAGTTCAATTCCAGATTCTCCTCGATATAAACAGGAAGGCACATCATCTAAATTAGAATCACCCCAGTAAATTTTTTCACAAAGTTTAATAAATGAACTTTCAGCTTCTCCAATCAAAATATAATCTAATGATGGAAATCTCTGCATCATTTTTCGACCAAAATCTTTCGCTTTAGGATTACATAATAACATTTCATGCTGGTGTTGATCTGAATTAAACATACAGGTTTTTATTTGAGGATTATCTTTTTTTACTTTATTAGAAAATTCCATAATTTGGTTAAATAATACAGCCATAGGATAAAAAGAAGCTAGATCATATCCATTATAATCTTCTATCTTATAATCCTCCACATTTTTTATAGAAATTGTTGCCTTTCCTCCATTCATTCTTACTAATGAGGCCATATATCCTATCGGAAGAGGATAATCTTTTTCAGAGAAAGGAGATTGTTCTGTCAGAAAAGTAAATATTGTTTTAAATCCATTTAAAGAATTATTTAATTGATACTGATTATTTGGAATTTTAGAAAAATCTTTCCAAAAAATATTATTTTGATCATAATTAGTTAATCTCTCTTCCGAATCTATCATTTTAAATTCAATTTAGTCCTATATATAAAGATTTTTATATTAAATAGAATATAGAAATATTTATAACTAAACTTAAGATATAACCTAATGGAATCAAGATATGGCTCTCTAAAAATAATGCATCATCCTGAAAAACTTCAATCATTATTAGATAAAAAAACTACAGCTCCAGTCTATGTAAGGGTTAAACCAAATAATGTTTGTAATCATCATTGTACTTATTGTTATTTCGGGGAAGGAAATGAAAATAATGTTTCTGAGAATTTTATATTCAAGGACCAAATACCTCGAAATAAAATGATGGAAATTTTAGATGATTTCAAAGATATAGGTGTTAAAGCAGTAACTTATTCTGGAGGAGGAGACCCCTTAATCTATCACAGCATCATAGAGACATTACATAAAACTCTTGAAAATGGAATTGACTTATCTATGATTACAAATGGTCAAAGACTTGATGGAGAAAGAGTTGAATTATTATCTCATGCAAAATGGGTGAGAATTTCATTAGATTCAAACAACGCAAAACTTTTTGCAAATACAAGAAAAGTACCAGAGGTATGGTTTAATGAATTGTTGGGAAAGATTGAAAATTTTGCACAAAAAAAAGATTCAACTTGTGAATTGGGAATTAATTATGTTGTTCATAATGGAAACGCCATGGATGTTTATGATTCTGTTAAATTATTTAGAGGACTTGGAGTAAATCACGTGAAATTTACACCTATGTGGAACAAAGAGGGATTTAAGGAATATCATGCAAATACAAAAGAAAATGTATTAGCCCAGATAATTCGAGCAAGAGAAGAATTTTCAGGCAATGGTTTTTTAATTCATGATACTTATGGAATTGATTTTGATACAGCAGGGATTTGTAGTAGAACTTATTCAAGATGTCATATGATGCAAATACTTCCAGTAATTGGAGCAGATAGTAAAGTCTATCATTGTCATGATAAAGCATATGATCCTACTGGTTGTTTAGGTTCTATCAAAAATCAATCTTTTAAGGAGCTATGGTTTAGCGAAGAAACAGCGAGAAGATTTCAAGAATTTGATCCTCGTGAATCATGTAAACACTATTGTACTAGTGATTCTAAAAATATAATCCTTGAAGATACCTTGAATTCTGCAGGAGATCATGTGAATTTTGTTTAAACTATTTTTAAACTATATCCCAATATTTTTAAACCTTATTAATTAGATTTATTGATGGAAGAAAATGAAAGAAAAAATATAGATAATTCTTTAAAATTTATCGCTAAATCGTCTTCTTTTATTTTAATTGGAGTTATTTTTTCAAAGATAGCTTCTTACATTTATAGAGTATCTATTGCAAGATATTTCGGTCCAGAAGTTTATGGATTGCTTTCTTTATCTCTTATGATTACAGGTTGGTTAATAGCTTTTGCAATGGTAGGAGTTAGTTCAGGAGTATTCAGATTTATCCCTATTTATCGAGGAAAAAAGGAAATTGATAAAGTAAAATATATGTTTAGGTTATCTTCTGCTTTTTTCTTATTTACTGGATTGATCGCAATGGTGATTCTTTTTTTACTTGCAGAATTTATATCATTAAACATTTTTCATAACCCTAATTTGATTATTTTCTTAAAATTATTTTCTATATCTATCCCTCTTTCAATTTTTATGAATCATTTTACATCAATAACTCTTGCTTATGGAAAAGTTTCATGGTATTCTTTTAGTTTCCACATTTTAGGAAATTTAATAAAAATTATCTCTTTATTTTTATTTATTCTTATTGGACTCGGAGTTAATTCTGTAATATTCTCTCATATTTTAGGAATTTTTGTAATCTTAGTTACTTTGTATTTCGTATCTAAATATTTAATCAAAGAACTATTTCAAGAATACTCTTTAGATGAAAATATTAAACTAAAAATAAGAAAAGAACTTTTTTCATATTCTTGGCCATTTTTATTTTCTACAATTGTGATTTACATATTTTATTGGACAGATTCATTTATGATTGGATATTTTCTTGATGTTGAAAGTGTGGGATTTTATAATGTTGCAATTCCCATAGCTTTACTTTTAACCATAACTACTGAACTTTTTATGAGTGTATTATTTCCATTAGCTACTAAAGAATATGCTAGAAAGAATTTTAAAATAGCCCGTGAATTAATGGAGCAAGTAGGGAAATGGATTTTCCTAATAAATATTCCTATTCTAATTTTAATTTTTGTATTCTCTAAAGAGATAATATCTATTTTGTTTGGCTCAGAATATTTAATCGCAGAATCTGCATTGAGAATTCTTTCTTTTGGAGTTTTCTTTTCTTCAATTTTGAATGTATCTCAAGAGGCTCTTAAAATGATGGGTAAATCTAAATTAATTCTTTTAGATATAATTGTGGCGACCTTATTTAATATGTGTTTGAACTTTATTTTAATTCCAAAATATGGAATTTCTGGTGCAGCAATATCTACTGCAATTTCATTAATTTTTCTAAATTTTGTAATGTTTTTTCAAGCAAAATATTATTTTTTAGTATCTCCTTTAAGAAAAAAAACAGGAAGAATATTAATTGTTTCTTTGATTTCTACAATAATTCTTTTAGTTATAGTAAGTTATGGGAATGTGAATATTTTTTCTTTTATATTTTTATCTTTCTTTTATATTTTATTCTACTTTCTTTTAATTTTAATTACTGGATGTTTAGATAAAAATGATTTTACTATTTTAAAAAGTTTTAAGAAAAAATTGTTTAAATAAAATATTTTATCTAAATAAAAATAAATTTAAGGCATCACGTTTGTATTCCTTTGCTTTTTTAATAACCTCTTTTTTTTCTATAGGAACTAACTTTTTTAAATTTTCATCCATATAAGAAATATTAAATCCGGATTTTGAAATTTCTTCAATGAATTTTTTTGGATTATATCCTGCCTTTTCAATAGCCCAATCCCAAAATTCAGTAAGGATTTTGACATCTTTATTTTTTTTCAATGTTTTTTTCATTCCATTAAAAGCAGCAACTTCACTTCCTTCAATGTCCATTAAAATAAAATTAACTTTATCATTTTTATCCTTAAAAAAATCATCAATTTTTATAGTCTCAATTTCTATGTATTTTCTTATATCATCTGCTTTGTAAATTCTATGACCTCCTCTATTTTCATTAGACAAGTAAAGTTTGGCCTTTCCTGTTTTATCAGATACTGCTTTGTTAATAGGAATTATATTTTTGTAATTATTTATTTCAATATTTTTTTTTAGAATTTTAAAATTATTTAAATCTGGTTCAAATGCAAATACCTTCCCATTTGATCCAACCAATCTTGCAATTAAAAGAGTATAGTAACCAATATTTGCTCCTATATTCAAAACTATATCTCCCTCTTTAATTTTATTTTTAATAAGATTTGTTTCAAGAGGTTCCCATATACCATTAATTGCTAAATGTAATGTATCAAGATCATCTAAGTACATTTTATGTCCTAAAACATTAACAATTTTTGGAGTTGTTTTTCTTCTTATTTTTCTATTGATTGAAAGAAGAAATGGCCTTTTAGATATAGCAAAATATTTGTCGAGTCCCTTATCTACATAAATTCTAATTGCTCTTTTTTGTATATTATGAATAATTCTTTTCATGTTTTCTAAATTGTTAATAATGTTTAAGTTTTTTGCAAAATAAAAATCAATTCTCCAGCCATTGGAAAAATCCCATAAAGATGTCTTTCATAGTATCTTGGAGGCACGATTTTATTTAATATAAAATTAATTAAACCTCTTAAATAAAATTTCTGGAAAGAATGATAGTTGTATCTTTTATTAATAATTTTAAAATCATAATTATCTTCCCAAACATCTCCTTTAATTAACATGTCAAAAGTATTCCAACCGAAAAATCTTTTATGATCTAAATTACTATAACCAGACCCATTTGAGAAATGTGGTACTCTAATATAAATTATTCCCTTTCTTTTAGTTATCCTTAATAATTCCAAAAAAGTTTTCCTAAAATCTCTAACATGTTCTAAAATATGCGAACAGTAAATAAAATCAAATTCTTCATTTTTAAAAGGATAAGGGAATTTATCCAAATCGTGCCTACTATCTGCCTTATGCATCATATTATTTTCCAAATTAACCCACCCTTTTCTATAATCTCTACCAGAACCTAAATTAAGCATTCTTTTGTCAGGACTAATATATTTGAGCATATCTTTTGTAGTTGCTTTTTTTCTAATTTTTGAACTCATTTTTAAGAATAAAAAATCTTAATACCTTTAATTTATAAATATTCATATACTTCAAATCTTTTTGAATTTTATACATGGAATTTACGTAAAAAGAACACCAAAATAATTTTAAATAGTTGTGTTTTGGTGTAATTTAGTAAAATAATAAATTTAAATTAAATTTTCTCAAAATAGATGGAATTTATAAAACAAAAAAATATCCGAAAAATTTACTTTTTTAATTATGGATCTCATAATATTCATGAATTATATAAAGAGTTAATTAATAATCCTCCGGAAGGTTATGAATATAGTCATAACCCTATGAAGATGTCAATAAATGACATAGGGAATCTTAAAAAAATAAATGCTCTGAATAAAATGTATAAGATATTATTCAATAAATTTATTACTCCAAATTCTATAATGAAATTTGTCTATCGCTTCAAAAAAATTCCTATAACTTTTGATTTTGTTCATTCTGGAGAAACTATTTTTTTACAGAAGAAACCATGGGTAATTAGTCTTCAAAGTGCTAATGCTTTAGTAGGCCATAATAAGTTTATGCTTGAAAAAAATAAGAAAACTATTGAAAAAGCTTTTAGTTCAGAATATTGCAAAAAAATAATGCCCTTTACCGAAGCGGCAAAAAAAACATTGGAATCTAATTTAGATATAACTAAATTTAGACATAAAATAGAAGTTGTACATTTTGCTACTAAAGTCAGAACTAAAAGAGTAAAAAAAACAAACAAAAACATTAAACTTTTATATGTCGGATCAAAAAGATTAAACAATTCAAATAATTTTTATATTAAAGGTGGTGGAGAAATAGTCAAAGCTTTTAAAATTTTAAACAAGAAGTATAAGAATTTAAAATTAATAATAGTAGCTTATGTCCCAGAAGAAGTAAAAAAAGAACTCGAAAAAATAGGAAATTTTGAAATAATGAATAATCTTTCTCGTAAAGAATTATCTGAGATATATCAACAGTGTGATATTTATTTATATCCTACCTTTCTTATGCCGGGTTTAGCTGTAGTGGAAGCTATGGGTTCTGGAATGCCCATTATAATAACAGACATCCCTGGAAATTCTGAATTGGTAGAAGACGGGAAAAATGGTTTTATAATAAATTGCCCGTATAAAGATATATATGTAAATGGAGGAAGTGTTTCCATAAAAGATTTTGACAAATTTATTCACAAAATGAGAAAAGAAAATGGAGATATACTTATTCAGGGAATAGTTGAAAAAGTATCAGAATTAATCAATCAATCCTCTTTAAGAAAAAAAATGGGGATATACTCAAGAGAGAAATATCTTAAAGAGTTTTCTATAGAAGCTCGAAATAAACAGTTAAAAAGAATATATGATAAAATAAACATTTAGGAAGGAAGATATGATAAATAAACAAAAATATAAAAAAGTAACTTTGGATATTAAAAATGCAATTGTCGTATTGTTTTTAATAATTTATCTTATTTTTAATTGGAATCCCAAGAAGGTAAAAGGGGCATAAATAAAATGAAATCAATTATTTTTACTCACTTAAAACCAGATATTTTTCAATATAAGGCTGGATTTGTATTAAAAGAAAAAGATATTAAAACTATTTCTATATCTCTTCTCAAAGTAGATAGGGAATTTTTTAAAGATGCTTTTGATGAAATAATTTCTTTAGATTTAGATAATATGAAGCCCATAACTTTATTAAAATCATTTGTAAAACATCCTATTAAACTCTTAAAATTTTTTTATAATGTTGCAACAATAAGAGCCGATTATAGTATTTGTCAATCTGCCCCAAATTATTTATCTGCTCTTTTTATGAGATTATTTAAAAACAAATTTCCTCGGATTTATTTTCCTTATGATATAAATTCAGCAGGGTATAAAGACATAGAGAGTTTCTTACCAAAAAGAGAGATATGGGGGGAGAGATATTGTTTTGATAATTGCGACGGATTTATGTTTAAATCTGGAGAAGGAGAGTTGAATTTTGTACCTAAAGAATTTAATCTTTTTGATAAACGCAGAATAAACTTTTCCGCTTATGTTTTGAAGAAATGGTGTATTAAACCAGCTCAAAAAGAAAAGTTATCTAATTTAAATAAAGAATTACATATTGTTTGGGCAGGAGGTTATCCAAAAGATAAAGGTAATAATATTGTACCATCTTTTTCAAAAATTTTTAAACCGATAATTACTCAAAAAATACATCTTCACTTTTATTTAGTTAAAGGTACATTAATTCCTGAAAAACATATTAATGAAATGGCTCCGACGAATGAGCTTAAAAGTTTTATTCATATTCACGAATTTGTTTCTCCGGAAAAACTTCCAAAGGAATTATCTAAATATGATTTTGGATTAAATATTCAGGAATCTTCTGAATTTGCAAAAGAGGGTTCTGTGAGATTTCAAAGTGCAAATAAAGTTGCATCTTATCTTGAAGCAGGAATCCCTTTTATTACTAATGAAGAATTAGAGATTTATTCATCTATGATTAATAAAGAAGGAGTAGGAGTAGTAATAAAAAATGATTTTTTTGGTATAAAAAAAGAAGTAAAAAATTCAAATTATCAAGAAATGGTTAAAAATGTAATTAAATTTAGAGAAAAATATTCATTCGAAAATAACATCCAAAGACTAATAGATTTTTTAGACTCTATTCCACTAAATTAAATTTTAATAATTATGTCTATGGAGTGAACCAATAATAATCTCCATTATAACCAACTTCTTTAAATAATTTCTTCCAATCATCTACATGCATATATGTCAATGCGGTTAGATTCCAAGCATACATTCTTTCTTTCTCTTTTTCATTTTTCCAGGCATCTACAGTAATAAATGAATTTTTCCCAACTCTTTCTATTTCCCTTAACGAATGTTTACAATCCTCTAAATTTAAATTATGGATTGTTGTTATTGAAGTTATTAAATCATATTCTTTATTTTTAAATTCACTTAGATCTTTTGCATTTCCTACACTAACATATGCCTTAATTTCAGGCATTGCATTTTCAATCGCATAATTTGAAATATCAAGACCTCTAATAGTTATTCCCGGAATTATTTTTTTAAAATCAACTAACATAAATCCTTTCGCACATCCAATATCTAAAACTTTACTTTCTGAAGTTAATCTATAATAATTTTTCATATCTTCTACAACTCCAACAAAATATTTTGGATCGTAAGAATATCCTCCATAACCATATCTTCGATTACCATCAAAAAAGTCCTTTTCAAACATTCTTGCTATTTTTCGATCTGTTTCTGTTTTTTCATTAATTCTTTGAGACAAATCTTCCTTCCTATTTGATTTTGGATATCTTGCCATTAAATTTATTTCTGACATAAAAAAATAAATAAATATTCCTTTAAAATAATTTAGGTAATTTAGGTATTGTCTTTATACATTTTACCACAATAATAATCTTTAAATATCCTTTATTAAAAATAATTTAATGAAAAAATCTATAACTAAAGAAGATTTAATTGCATTTGAAAAAAAAATAGCTCAACGTTGGGAAAATGCAGAAATTCCATATCCTGTACATCTTTCCGGAGGAAATGAAGATTTTCTAATTAAAATTTTTAATAGAGTAAAAGAAGGAGATTATATTTTCTCAACACATCGCTCACATTATCATTATCTTTTGGCTGGTGGAAGTAAAGATGAATTGGAAAGAAAAATAATGAACGGTAAAAGTATGTATGTTTATGATAAAAATATAAATTTTTTAAGTTCTGCAATAGTGTCTGGAAATGCAACAATTGCTACAGGTGTAGCTTTGGGTTTAAAAATGAAGAATTCAAATAATCATGTTTGGTGTTTTTCTGGAGATGGTGCAGAAGATGAAGGACATTTTTACGAAGCAGTAAGATATGTTGAAGGTCATAAACTTCCATGTACTTTTATTTTAGAGGATAATGGTCTTTCAGTAGAAACTCCAAAACAAGAAAGATATGGTGGCTTCGAAATTAATTGGCCCTCTTGTGTAGAAAGATATTCTTTCAAACCTACTTATCCTCATTTGGGGACGGGAGCATTCGTTAACTTTAGCACAGGAAAAGCAGGAGGTTCTTCTTTCTAATGAAATATATCGATGCGATTAAACAATCTATGAATTTCTTAGCAGAAGATACTAAAACAATTTTCTTAGGATATAACATTAGTTTTGGTTCACAAGCATATGGAACTTTGAAAGACATTCCTAAAGAAAGAAAAAGAGAAACACCTGTCGCAGAAAATTTAATGATTGGTTTAGCAACAGGATTATCTCTTATTGGATATAGGCCTTTAGTTTTTTTTGAAAGACATGATTTTATGTTGAATGGTTTAGATGCAATTGTTAATCATTTAGATAAAATAGAAATAATTTCAGAAAACCAATTTCAAACCCCTGTAATTATTAGAGCAAGTGTAGGAGGAACAAAACCAATAATGCCCGGATTACAACATATTGGAGATTTTACAAATTCATTTAAAAATTTAGTCAGCTTTCCAATTTACATTCCAGAAACTTCTATTGAAGTATTAGAAGCTTATGCCATGGCTAGAAAATTCCAAAGGCCTACAATGATTGTCGAGAAAAGAGATTTATATAATAAAGAAGATTGAATAACTTTAATCATTTAGATTTGTTTTCAACTTATAGGTCTTTAAAATTTTAAGAGTAACATTCTAAAATGAATAAGAAAGAGATTTTTTTAGGGAAGGATCTACCTCCAATGGTAATCTATAATTTGAATAATGAAGAAACGGATTTCAAACTAAAACACGAAGAGGTTGATGGGAGAACTGTTGAACTAAAAAGACTAAGTGATTTATATTTTAACGAAGATTTAATTGAAATTGACGGGGTTAGAATCCCATCTATTTTTTTAGCTAAAACTGGTTTAGAAAAAATTTCTGAGGAAATTCTTAAAGAACATTATAAAATACCTCAAGAATTTAAAAAATTTGGAAAGGGAGTTATTGGGAGAACTAATGCATTTAATGGACAAATTGTTAGTCTATCTGACTTTGAAATTGATAAAATTACTGAAGAAGTTAAATTAAAAATAAGGCAGGCAAGATACTTCGATTTTTTATCAACTAATATATCAATAGATATTTCATTAAAAACTCACGACCCATTCTTTCAAGCAGGAATGGTTTTGAGAGACTATGAAATTGATAACGGAAAAGAGGTGAGTCTTTCAAGGTCTAATTTAGCTAATATGTTAGGTGTTGATTTTTTTATAACCTCTGAAGAAAATGAAGGAAATTATTTTATGTTTGTGAGGGGTAGTGAAAATCACGCTATACATTTTGATAGAGGAATTATGAGTTGTCCGGGAGCGACACCAACGTGGTCGGAAGATTTAAGGTTAACTGGTTTTTCTAATTATTTAAGAAATCTAATCGAAGTGGAATTAAAAGAAGAGTTATTATTAGATGCAGACGAATTCAACATAGGAAACTGCTATTTTTACAAAAATTTAATTAGGGGTCCAGAAGTGATCATTCAAATAAAATTAATTAAGTCGATAGAAGATATTGCTCTTAAATGCCAAAGAAATAAATCCGTGCTAGAAGAATGCGATAGAATCTATGCCGTGCCAGCAGAAATAGAAGCTTTGAATTCATTAACCAAATTAGGATATGATATTAATATTACAACTAAAACGGGGGTATATTTAATTCTAGAAAAATGATAATAGAATTATAATTTATACTAAGAATGAAAAGCTATCTCCATTGATATAGGGATTGTTTCAAAAATAAAGAAAGTCCAAAAAATAAAAATATATAAATCTTTTTATAATCCTTCTTTTATATGGCTCAATGGAGACAGATACTTTTAAAATTGATGGTTCAAAAATTATTTATCATCCAGAAAGAATATCTCAATGGATAAAAGCAGGAAGTGATTGGAATAAAGCTAAAAAAGTTTATCCTATTTATGTTGAAATTTCTCCTATGGGTGCTTGTAATCATCGTTGTACTTTTTGTGCTGTAGATTATATTGGTTATCAAAATCGTTCATTAGATGAAAATAATTTTATGGAAACTATTCAAGATATGGGGGCTTTGGGAGTTAAGAGTGTAATGTATGCTGGAGAGGGAGAACCATTATTATATAAGCCTCTTTCAAAAATTATAAAACATGCAAAAGAATCTGGAATAGATAATTCAATAACTACTAATGCTACTCCTTTAACAGAAAGATTTGCAAATGAATCTCTTCCTTATATTACTTGGATAAAAGCAAGTATTAATGCAGGTTCTCCAGAAAACTATGCTAAAATTCATCGAGCAAAGGAAGGAGAATTCGAAAGAGCATTTTCAAATATGCAAAAAGCAGTAGAAGTTAGGAGGAGTTTAGGTTTGGATTCAAAAGAACATACACTCGGAGCACAAATGGTTTTACTTCCAGAAAATGCTCATGAATCTTTTGCATTTGCGTCAAGAGCTAAAGAATCAGGATTGGATTATGCAGTAATAAAACCTTATTCTCAACATAAAAAAAGTATCACTGAAATTTATAAAGGTCAAAGGTATGAAGAATTTATGAAGATGGAAGAAAAATTAGATTCATTACAATCGGATTCATTTAAGGTAATTTTTAGAAAAAGTACTATGAAGGAATTGTCTAAAGAAGATCCTAGTTATTTTGTATGTCCTTCAACACCTTTTATGTGGGCATATATTATGGCAAGTGGAGATGTGTATAGTTGTAGCGCATATTTAGAAGATGAAAGATTTAACTTAGGAAATATTCAAGAAAATACCTTTCAAGAAATTTGGGAAGGTGAAAAAAGAAAAGCAAATATGGAATTTGTTTTAAATGAATTGGACATTTCAGAGTGTAGAAAAAATTGTAGGATGCATCCAACAAATTTAGTACTTGACAAATTAAGTTCTTTAGCAAATCCTTTAGATGAATTATTTAAAATAGATCAATCAAATTATCCAAACCATATCAATTTTATATAGTAATTCTTATAAATTGATTTTCAGAGTCTTTATTTAATATGAAGAGGAAAATTTTTAATTTAGAAGAATTGGCAAAAATATCTGAAGAATTTAAAAGAGAAGGGAAATCTATTGTTCATTGTCATGGTTCTTATGATGTTTTACATACAGGTCATATACAACATTTTAAAGCGGCAAAAACTCGAGGAGATATTCTTATGGTAACTCTTACTGCAGATAGATTTATAGATAAAGGCCCTAATAGGCCGGAATGCAAAGAAAATTTAAGAGCGAATACTCTTGCAGAATTAGAAATGGTGGATTACATTGCTGTTGTAGAAGATCCAACAGGATTACCTGCAATAAGTGCTATAAAACCATCAGTTTATGTTAAAGGATCAGAGTTTAAAGATGGAAAAGATATAACTGAAAGAGTAAGACCAGAATTTGATTTAGTTGAAACGCTTGGGGGAAAAGTGTATCTTACTGAAGAAATAACTTTCAGCTCAAGTAAGATGGTTAATCGAGCAAATCTTTCAAATGAAGCTTTTGCTTTTGTGGATAGATTTAGTGATGAAATTTCTACAAAAGAAATAGCAGATTCTTTAGAAGATTTAAGAGGAATGAAAGCATTAGTGATTGGAGATACAATTATTGATGAGTATCATTATGTTAGTCCATTAGAACGACCTCCAAAAGAAACAATGATTGCTTCTAAATTTCTTTATGGAGAATCTTTTGCAGGAGCAACACTCGCTGCCGCAAATCATTTGGCCGGATTCTTAGATAATGTTGATTTAGTTACTTGTTTAGGGTCCGATTCTTCAACAAATTATAAAGATTTTATAGTAAAAAATTTAAAATCAAATATTTCTCCAACTTTTTTTTATAGAGATGATGCTCCTACGGTTATTAAAAGAAGATACATTGAAGAAGCTTTCTTAAAAAAGTTATTTGAAATTTGTTTCATAGAAGAAACCAATATGCCAGAAATTATTTCAAAAAATATTTCAGAATATATTGGTGATGTAGCTAAAAATTATGATTTAGTAATGGTTGCTGATTTTGGACATGGGCTTTTGGAAGGAAGAGTAGTAAATACATTAGAAAGTCAAAGTAAGTTTTTAGCAGTAACAACTCAGACAAATGAATCTAATTCAGGATATAATCCTATAACTAAATATTCCAGAGCAGATTATGTTTGTATTGATGAACCAGAAATTCGTTTTTCAACACATGATCGTTTTGGAGACTTAAAAAAAGTAGTCACTACTCTTGCTTCTTTAAAAGAGTATCAAAAATTTTCAATAACAAGAGGACATAAAGGATCTCTTATGTATTCTAAAGACGAAGGATTTATTGACATACCTGTATTTTCTGGATTTGGAATTAAAGATACTATTGGGGCAGGCGATGCTTATTTTGCAGTTACTTCTCCTTATGTTGTAGCAGGTAATTCTCTAAAAAATGTAGGATTTTTAGGCAATGTAGTTGGGGCGCTGGCGGTTAACATTATTGGAAATAAAGAATCAATAGATAGAGACATGGTTACAAAATTTGTTAACAGTTTATTAAAATAAGTGTTTTTACAATCTATTATTTATCCATTGAAAATAAAAATCCATATGCCAGTTTCTTTTTACATAATAATAAAGTTTTTTATTTTTTCTGAATTTAGGTTTAATAAAATTTATGATTTTTCTAATTAAATGATATTTTGATTGTCTATAATTTGTTCTCTTGTCGTTAGTATATCCGGTATTTATTTTTTTATTTAATGAAGGAGGAGTAAATTCTTTAACTCCTATAAACTTGAAAAGTTTATTTAATTCTTCTTGTTTATTTTCATTTTCCATATCCATAATAAAAATATTTTCTTTTCCATATTCTTTAATCCAAGGTTTAATCATTTTTTCTTGATTATAGAACTCAAGTTTAGCAGGAAGGAGATCGTAATATTTTGTTCTTTTATATAAAGACTCCGCTCTTTTTTTATCATCTCTTTTGTAAATTATTATTTTTGTATTTGGGAATAATTTTTTTATCAATTTAGCAGATCTTTCTTTATTAATAATTAATGTACTAATTTCCCCAACAACTTTTTCAAAATTGCAATTTTTAAATTTTTTTATATAGTTTTGCAAACCCATTATTTCATATTCTTCTGGAAAATAATTTATTTCAGTTAATAAACAAAATTTTGGCATACTAATTTCTGGATGTTCATATAAACAATTTGCTAACCACCTACTTCCACTTCTTCCAAATCCAATTCCTAAAAAATCCAATCTCATAAAAAAACTATTATTAAATCCTTTAAAAAAATAATGGTTAGAGAGAATAGATAATAAATATTAAGTTTAAGATAATAATCTATATAAAACCTAATTTTATGATCTTCTTATAAAAAAATGGCGAAAATTATTGCAACAATAGGTCCTAATTCTAATAACTCCTCAATTTTAGGAGAGTTAAATAAGAAAGTGGATTATTTTAGAATCAATATGTCTCATACTGATGAAAGAGACATTGAATTAAGAGTGAAAGAACTTTTACCTTATGATGTGCCTATAATTTTAGATACCGAAGGTCCGCAAGTTCGTTCTGGAAATACTCATAGACTTAATTTTAATGCAGGAGAGCAAGTTTATTTATATAATCATGAAATTGAGTGTAATGATTACTCCCTTTTTTTTACCCCTTCACATATTGCTAATAGTTTTCAAGTAGGTGATAAAATTTCTTTAGCATTTTATTCTGTATTGTTTCAAATAAATGATATTTCAACAAAAGAAGAAGGTTATGTTACTGCTAATGTTATTCATGGAGGTGTTTTGGATTCGAGAAAAGCAGTGCATATAGAAAGCCCAAATTTTGTCTTACCTGTATTCAGTTCTAAAGATTATAAAGCATTTGAGATTGGAAATAATTTTTGGATATCTCATTATACTTTATCTTTTACAGAAAGCAAGGAAGATGTAAAATTATTTAGACAATTTTGCCCTAATGCAAAAGCTTATTCTAAAATTGAATCTATGAAAGGATTAGAAAATTTTAAAGAAATAGCTCAAGAAGCCGATGGAATTTTAATTGATAGAGGAGATTTAAGTAGCCAAGTTCCTATTGAATTAATTCCTCTAATACAAAAAAATATTATTAATTATTGTAATGCTATAGGAAAACCGGTTTTTATTGCAACAGATACTTTACAACACATGTTTGAAAATCGACGACCAAATGCTGCAGATGCTAATGATATGATTAGCACCTTGCTTGATGGAGCCGATGGAATTGCTTTAACAAAAGAAACAGCTACTGGGAAATATCCCGTTGAAACAGTGGATATGTTAATAAAAATGATTGAAGTTTCTAATAATTTTAAAACAAGAAATTATCTTTTTACCCCTCATTTTCTTGAAGATTTAATTAAAGATAATGACAAATAAAAACAATTATATCTTAAAATTTATGTGTTTCTATCTAAAATTCCACCCATAGAATATTCGTCTATAAATTCCTTTTAACATCCCTGCATATCTTACACTAATAAAAATTATCATCCATGGAAAAAGAATTTTGAAATTTTTTATTTTATGAGATTTATTTATGGAAATGGGAATTATTGCGATTGGAAAAATTATCATCATTCCTATTAACATCAAAAAATTAAGTCCTCTAATTTTTATCCATTTTTGATTTATTGAAGAACCAATCCAAACACTTTGTTTAAACACTTCTTTTAATGTTTCAGCATTTTTGTGGTAACATATTGCATCTTTTACCCTCTTAGAACGAGCATTATATTTTATAAAAAAAGTTCTATCATCGGCATATCCTAATGATGAATCAAATCCACCCATTTTTATAAATTCACTTTTCATCATAGCACGATAAACCCATCCATATTCACTTTTTCTTTCAATAAAATATCTCCCCCAACACTTGCTCCAGATATTGTTTTGATTTAATGCAATTTGCACACCATCAATTGTTCCTATTTCATTCTCTTCAATAATTGGCTTTATTAAATTTTTAATAAAATTTTTATCAAAGGTCATATCTGCATCAACAAAACTTAATATCTCTCCCTTAGCATTTTTAGTGCCGAGATTTCTTGCATTTCCTGGACCTTGATGATTTTGTTTTAAAATTTTAACCTCTTTAAATTGACTAACAATTTCTAAAGTTTTATCTGTTGAACCATCATCAACAAAAATAATTTCAATCTTTTTATAAGTTTGATTTTTTAATGTTTTTATACAATTTTCTATAACCTCTTCTTCATTATATGCAGGAATAATTATACTTACAAGAGGATTTTTATTTTTTAAAGGTTCTTCAGATTTGTGTAAAAAATTGTCTTGTTTCATGATTTTTACCATAAAATAAATATAATAAATTCTTCTATTGTATAAGAATATAATCACATTTAAAAACAATACTCTTTATAATTTAAAATGGAATCAAAACAGAAAAAGGAGTCATTTAATGATTGGGTTAGAGAATTTTACGATGATAAAGCGAAAAATTATACCCACGGAGATTATGAAAAATTTAGGTGGTTTGCATCTAAAAAAAAGAAAAGACAATACTATCAAACAACCAGAAGTTTATTATTTCACCTTAGAAATGTAAATTTTAAAACATGTTTAGATATTGGATGTGGTCCAGGGACTTGGACATTTTTACTCTTAAAAAAATATCCTACTTCTGAATTCATTTGTTTAGATATTTCTAAAGAAATGTTAATGCAATTTAAATCAAGAGTAAATGAAAAAAGAATAAATTTTGTTGTAAGTGCATTTACTGATTTTAAAACAAAAAATAAATACGATTTTATTTTTGCTTCGCGATCTATTGATTATATGGAAGATAAACCCCTTGTCATAAAAAAAATATATGATTTATTAAATTCTGGTGGAAAAGGAATTATTGTTACCTCACCTCCACATTCCATTTCTGTTAAAATAAAAAAATTTTTTGGAAAAAAATTGAATAAACAACACACTCAAAGAATTTCCGTTAGAAAAATGAAAAAATTGCTTCAAGATGTTGGTTTTAAAAATATTGAATTTTTCCCCATTCTTTTTACAGATTCGTTACCAGAAATATTCAACAAAATTTTATTTAATTTATTTTATAAAAAAAGATGGAATTTAATTCCAAAACTATTTGCTTCAGGATATTTGGTTAAATTTGAAAAAAATTAAAATGTCAAAAAAAATTGCTTTTTTAGGAAGCCACGGTTCAGGTAAAACTTCTACGATTAATTTTATAAAAAATAAATTAGAATCTCGCGGAAATTCTGTCGAAGTTTTTACAATGGGCTGGAAACAATTTAAAAATCCGGTTTTAAAATTTTTTTCAAGAATTTACTTAAAATCAGATTATAAAAGACAAAAAAAAGAAGAAAGATTAGATAGGTTTAGAGAACGTTCTTGGTTTTTTTATTTAATTTATTATATTGAACTTTTAACACGTTATGCAGAGATAAAAAGATCTGAAGCAGATTTTATTTTAATGGACAGATATTTTTACGAAGAGTTAATGTTTAGTTCTGGGTTAAAAAGAAGAGTTTTCACAAAATTTACTCCCATTCCAAATAAAACTTTTGTTCTTGAAACAAATATTGAAATAATTAAATCGAGAGGACATCAAGCTTCACAAGATAAATTAAATATGTTTTATGATAAATTAAAAAATTTAAGTAAAACTTTTCCAATGGTTTTTATTGATTCTTCAAAAACCTATGAAAAAATTTACAAAGAGATTTTAACTCAAATTAAAAATGATAATTGAATTTTTTGGATTATCCAAAACAGGGAAAACTAATTTTAAAAATAAAATAGTTAGTTCTGAATATCTCATTTTAAATCAAGAATCGTTATCTCCGTTCAAAAAAATTATTCTTTTTTCGAAATACTTAATTAAACGTCCTATTAATACATTTTATATTTTTTATAAATTGAATACTAATAATTTATCTAAAAAATTTAAAGTTATAAAAATGCGAAACACTTATTTGATAACAGTTTTAGCAAAATATGAATTGATTAAAAATTTACAGAAAAAAATTCTCTTAGATGAATTTTTTTTACAATCTCTTTTTATGATATTTCAGAAAAAGTCAACTAAATCAGAAATTAAGAAAATTTTAACTTCCTTTCCAAATTCAGATTTTATTCTTTTGTTTGAGAGGTCAAAAAAAGAAAGATATGAAATATATGAAAAACCACACACCTCGTTTAATAATCCAACTATGTATCCAGGAGGATGGATAGATATTAATTATGCGAAAAAATGGATGGAGATTATGGAGCATAATTATGAGATTATTAAAGAAATAATTTTAGAGAATTATGTTGAATCAACTTTAAAAGATAGCACCCTAAAAATTCCAAAGAATGTCAAGGTATACTCTAAAAAATAAATCCTTATAAACAATCTTTCTAAGTTAATTTTATGAAAATAGCCCATGTTAGTATGTTTTATCTGCCGACTTTTGGAGGTGTAGAACAAGTAATTTATGAATTAGCCAAAAGACAAGTTGCACAAGGACATGAAGTTCATGTTTTTTGTTGTGATTCAGATAAAAATCAACGAATAGAAAGAAAAGAAGAAATAATCGATGGAGTTCATGTTCATAGACTTCCTTATTGGGTGAGATTATCATTAAACACTTTTATCTGGCCGAGCCTTTTATGGAGATTTAAAGGAAAATTTGATATTGTTCATTCACATGTTTCAGGGCACGATTATGTTTTATTTGCAGGATTATTATCAAAAATAAAAGGATTCAAACATATTCATACAACTCATTGCCCTTGGACCGACGCCTCTTTTAGACCAAAAATTATTAGGCCTTTTTTATTCTTGAATGATTTAATTATGAATAAAATTTCTTTCAGTTTTATAGATCGCGTAATTCCAATAACTCCCTGGGAATTAGACATTTTAAAAAAATTTACAGATGAAGATAAAATTCGAGTTATTCCAAATGGAATGGATAATATTCTGTTTAAAAAAATTAAGAATAATAATTTTAGAAAAAAATATAAAATAACAGAGAAAAATTTAGTTCTTTTTTTTGGTCGGTTAAATCCTACAAAAGGGCCTGAAAAACTTGCACAAACTGCAATTAATATAACTAAAAAAAGAAAAGACATAGCTTTTGTTTGGGTAGGGCCGGATGAAGGTAAAGCTGAGGAAGTAAAAAAATTAATCAAACCTTACAAAAATATGT
>Ga0209542_10003572_pt1 | contig 33143 bp, 28 predicted proteins | sample RifCSPhighO2_01_FD_184028 | JGI IMG/M metagenome (GOLD analysis project Ga0209542, IMG submission 184028) | Soil microbial communities from Rifle, Colorado - Rifle CSP2_plank highO2_0.1 (SPAdes) (version 2) | ecosystem: Environmental > Terrestrial > Deep subsurface > Rock core/Sediment ... | reverse complement strand
ATCAATGGTCGGCGCGATAAAAATACCGGTCACGTTGGTGTTGGTGTACGCGGTCACGCTCACGGGGAACGACTGCAGGCTCGAACGGTTGCCTTTTTTATCCTCGCCGTAGACCGAAAAGATGTAGTTGCCTGCCAAAATATTGGCGACCGACAGAGTAAAGTTCGCGTCGGCGCCAGCCGCCGTTGTTGCCGACACCTGCGCGTCTTTGAGCAAAGTTACGGCGCTGTTAGGGTATGCCCGCCCGGAAAAAAATACGGTAGAACCGCCGATTCCGACGCCACCGCCTCCGCCTCCCCCGCCGCCTCCTCCGCCACCGCTTGAAGCGGCGGCCGCGGCTGCGGGAGTTGCCGACGCCTGGCTGGAAGTGGCTATCACATTGCTAAAGGCATCGAGCACGCGCACGACAAAATAGTAGGTAGTGCCATTGGTGAGGCTGCTCTGCGTTGATGAAAGCACATTGCCGACATCGGCAAAGGTGTACGGACCTCCCGAGGTCGTCGACTTCCCCACCGAGTAGCCAGATGCCGTCCATCCGACATATCCGGTCGCGGCGCTCCACGTAAGCGCGACTTGGCTAGCTCCCGCGGTCGCGCTTACCACCGGCGAGGATACGAAAGGATACGCGAGGAAGCCGGGCCGCAGCGCAAAGGAAGAGGAGCTTGATGACGCAAGACCCATGATATCAATAACCCCAAGCAGCTTAAAACTATCCGACGAGCCATAGCCGCCCGGCAAAATAACCGGCGTTTGCATCTGGTAGCTCGACGAGGTAAAGGTATCGGCAACCGCGGCTTGCGCCCCCGCAAGGAGCAGAAGAACAAAAACAGCGCGCGTTGCTATGGTTAGTATTTTTTTCATGGTGTTGATGTCGCGGTTGTGGTAGAGAGCAAGTTTTGCAGCTGCGCTTTCGTAATACACACCCCCTGCAAGCACAGCGAGTCCGCATTAAGCGCTCCCTGGACTTTAAGCGCGCCCTGTTCATTATCCCACAAGAGCGCGGTCGAGCTTGCGGAAAACGCGCCGCCGCGGCTGTATTGGAGAGCGCCGTCGCTGCCGATTGCGAGCTCTTTTACAATACTGCTTAACAGCGCCGGAGAGATGCCGTTTTCCACAATTACCCGTTCTACCGTGCGTTCGACGACCGGGTTGATGATTATTTGCTGTTGCCGGTTTGAGCCGGTTTCCGTGTTTGCCTCATCGGGAGGAGGCGCGACGGCAACCGAAGTGGTCCCGGTAATCCACGTACCGGCGGACTCTTCTATCTCAGGTTGTCCGCGGACCGTAACCTGCACGCGGATATCGGATGCGAATAAATTGAGAAAATAATCTCCAAAACTCCTCATAGATACCGGGATTGATACCTGCTCTCCGGTGCCGAAAAACGGCGAACGCAGCTGTCCGATAGCGGCGCTAAGATCTTCTTGCTGCACAAACGGCGCTATGCTAGCTATCGAAACTGAAGCGACAAAAATAAAACCGACGGCTGCCGAGGCCAATGATGCCTTAAATCCTACGGCCGCGGCTTTTTTTGGCGCAAATCCGCTGCTCGATAATTCCTGTTTGCGCAAAAAAGAAAGTTCTTCAGAGCGCGCGGCGCGCGCCTCCTGCCGAGATGACTCAAAAGAGTCTAAAGACGCTTCATACACAAACCACGCGCCGTTGACCTGAACCCCAGAGAGCTTGCCCTCTCGGCAGAGCTTGCCGATATAATCCGGAGCGCAAGCAAAGCGGGCCGCGGCGGCACGCGCCGACAGCATCGGTTGTCCGTCTCCGGAAAAGATTTTTTTTGCTTGTTTCATATACCCGAATAATCTTTTGTTTACAAAGCAAGTTCGTAGGAACGAATAAACTAATTGTACAGGTAAAAAAAACGCATATCGGTAAAAAACGCTTGCACGTATGTGGATATTGGGCATACTTCACAAAAAACAAACAAAAAAATACGACTGTAAAGCCGATATATTCATATGTTATAGAACTATCTCGCCATTAATCTCGGGTATAATGTGAAAAAACACCATAAAACACGCTAAAAAAACTGATTACTACGAAATATCATTATTTACAAAAGTTTTTTCGCCTGTGCAAATAAAATCGGATAGCAGAGAATTATTTTTTAAAACAAAAAAATCACTTTTTTGAGTGATTTTGACATTTTCTGTAAGTGATGCCGGATACTACCAACCGAGGCCGTAATACGCCGCCGCGGCATTATCGGCATCAATTCTCAAATTAAGAGACACGGAAGTGGCCGCTACCGCGCTAAAAATAAAAACGGTAATGCCGAGCACGGCGAGCCCCGCAATATGCACCGGCCGTATGCGGCGCGCGACATGCGGAGCAAAAACATCATTCGACATGCTTTTTGTTTCTTCTGCCGGGTATGCAACCCAAGGCTCATCTTTTTCTATCTGTATCTCCCGTATATCGGGCAAGCTTGGGCGTTCGTCCGAGTAGTAACGCAGCCCCGCAGGAGCTTCTGCAGGAGCGCTCGTTTTAACTATGTGGAGCGGAACATAATGCGGTTCTTCTTTTTTTTGCGCGACAACTACCGGTTCAACTTTTTCAGGCGGAGCCGGCTTTAGTGTTTCAATTTGTACTTGTTGTTCTGGTTGTATTTGTTGTACTGGTTGTACTTGTCCTTCTCCGCCAAGAAAAGTGTCAAAAGAAACCGCGTCGACATACCAGGCGCGGCCGACTTTCTGCCCCACCACTTTGCCGCCGCGTATCAGCTGGCCTATGTAGTCGGGGGTGTAGTTGTTGTCGCGCGCAATGCGTCGAGACGAGATAAATCGCTTGCCCGATATTTGGAGCTCATCCATGCGGCTAGTATATACCTAGCCGAGAACTTTTTGTATAGCCTCTTTGAGCGCCTGTGGATTGGCGGAGCCATAACTTGCTTTCATGCCTTGTCCTATAAGGAATTGGAGGGCGGCCCCCTTCCCTGCTTTATAGTCGGCAACGACTTGCGGGTGCGCGTCAATCACTTTTTGCGCGATCTCGGGGAGCGTGTCGTCGTCGACAACCTGCGCCAAAACTCCGCTCACGATAGAACTCTTAGCTTGCGGCGAAGGCAGACCGAGCGCTTTAATAAATACCGCCACGTCAGGGAGCCAATGCGGATTATTTTTCCTTGCACCAGCGACATCATTGAGAATATAGTTTGCGGCGGTTTTTTTAAGCTCCGGTCTTTTTATCTGCGCTGTTACTTGGTTAAAAAAGCCGGCGAGCGGCATATCCCCAAGCAACTGCTCGATATCCTGCTCCTGTAAAAATCCTAATCCCTGCAGGCGCTCTCTTTGTTGCCACGGCAACTCCGGCATATCGAAATCTCGAAATGTCGAAATCTCCCCCAGTCGAAGACTGGGGATGTCGGGGTCCGGGAAGTAGCGGTAATCCGCGGAGCCTTCTTTCTTGCGCTGTAAAAAGGTGACACCTTTTATTTCGTCCCATCCGCGGGTTTCTTGCACCACCGCTCCCCCGCCCTGCAACAGCTTGCTTTGGCGCTCTATTTCATACGCAATAGCCTTCTCTACGCTCTTAAAAGAGTTGAGGTTCTTGACCTCTACCTTTGTCCCGAGTTTCAAAGGTGACTCCTTAGCTTTGGAAGGTGTCTCCTTGGAAACAGAGATATTAGCCTCCACCCGCATCTCCCCCTTCTCCATGTTGGCATCCCCCGCATCAAGCGCGCGCAGCAGCATCTGGAGCTCTTTGGCAAAAGCGCCTGCCTCTTCTGCGCTGTGTATAACCGGCTCCGTTACCAGCTCCATGAGCGGTACGCCTGCGCGGTTGTAATCTACTAAACTGCTCTCCCCTACATGTTGCGAACGCGCGGTGTCCTCCTCAAGATGTATGCGGGTCAGCGCAACTCCCGCAAGCACACCGGCACTGACCAGAGGATGCTGATACTGGCTTATTTGATAGCCTTTAGGAATGTCGGGATAAAAATAATTTTTGCGGTCAAACTCAGTGTAATCGGCAAGAGTTCCCCCTGCCGCCTTACCAACCATAAGCACCTTTCGAACTGCCTCTTTGTTTATGACCGGCAAAGAACCCGGGTGTGCCATGCATACCGGGCAAATATTTTTGTTCGGCGTTTTTTCGTCCGCGTCGTTGCGGCAGGCGCAAAACATCTTGGTGGCCGTTTTGAGTTCGGCATGGATCTCCAGACCAACGGTAACCTTATACATATAAGGAGAATACCCTACCCCTCGTTCTTTCTCAATGCGGCAACTACTGCGTCGCTGAGGCGCTTGACCAGCGTGTCGTCGAGCACCGAAACCACTTCCACCCCGATACCCTTTTTAACAAACTGCTTTTTAACAGAAGCCACCTGCGCGGGCGTGCAGGTGTCCGACTTGGTCAAAATAATGAGCTCAGGCTTTTCTGCAAGCTCTCCATCTCCAAAACGGGATATCTCGTCACGGACAGTTTTGTAGTCCTGTAAGGGTTTCTCGGATTCCAGAGACACGCAATGGAGGAGTACCGAAGTGCGGGCGATGTGCCGCAGGAACTTCGACCCCAAACCCTTCCCCGCCGAAGCGCCTTCAATAAGGCCCGGAATATCGGCCAAAACAAAACCGTATAATGCGCCGAGATTCGGGTCCAGCGTAGTAAAAGCGTACGCGCCCACCTTGGCCGACGCTCCGGTGAGCGCATTGAGCAGAGACGATTTGCCGGCGTTCGGGAGCCCGATAAACCCCGCGCTCGCGATAAGCCTCAACTCGATATGCAGGTACGCCTCTTCTCCGGCCTTGCCGGGAGTGCTTTCCATCGGCGAGCGGTTGACCGATGATTTAAAAACCGCGTTGCCTGCGCCGCCGCGGCCGCCCTTGAGCACCAACGGTAACTGCCCTTCTTTAAGAAGTTCGTGCACCTCGCCCGTGGACTCATTGCGCACGATGGACCCTACCGGAAGATCAATAATAAGATCACCCCCTTTTTTGCCGTCGCGGTTCCGGCCTTCGCCGTCATGACCGCTAGCAGCCTCAAACTTTTTCTCCCCCCGGTAGCGGCCAAGCAGAGAGATGTCGCGTATCCCGCGTATATATATGTCGCCGCCGTTGCCGCCGTTGCCGCCGGATGGACCGGAATATTCTTGGCCTTTTAAGTGCAGCCAGCGTACGACTCCGTCGCCGCCTTTGCCGCCGCGGGCCAAAATTCTCAACTCATCGACAAGAGCCATAAAAATATTTAAATATTTTTATAATTTAAAAAGGGTGGAAAAACAAAAAGTATACGGCTATACAGAGCGCCGCGAACGCCAGTATTTTAAAAAAGGGTTTAACGAGAAATTTAAAAATTAAATATCCCGCCACCATCAGTATAAGAATCCCCCACCATGACATAAGGGTATGCTACTCCATTAAAAGTAGTTGAGCAACGCTCCGTATCCCGTTACTCCGAAGAGCCTGTAAAACCACTCGACCATGAGCTGTGTGGTGCCGGTGAGCATAAGCGCTCCGCCGACGATAAGCCCGATGCCGCCGACTATGGAAAGCCACTTGGTAAAACCGCTGATGCGGGAGAGAAAGACGGTAGATTCCGTCACAATGAGCGCGGTCAATAAAAACGGAACCGCAAGCCCGAGCGAGAACACCGCCAAGAGAGCTGCGCCGTAGTATACCGTCGCGGAGTTGGAGGCGATAAGGAGTACGGTCCCCAATATAGGGCCGATGCACGGGCTCCACCCAAGAGCGAAGAGTACGCCGATGAGCGCGGAACTGGAGAGACGTCCGAGCTCGAGGAACCACGGCAGACGCATGTGTCGCTCGCGGGAGAGAACGGGTAAGCGTACAAACCCGAGCATAGTGATACCGAAGAGGATAAGCACAACACCGCCGAACTTTGCCAAAACATAGCGCCACGGACCGATAAAGATGCCCAGCAATCCTGCCGAAGCGCCGAGCAGTATAAAGATGACGGAGAAGCCGAAGACAAACGCGAGCGCGTTTTTAAATACAACCCGCCGCGCGCTGCGCTTGGCAACGTGGTTGGTAAGCGCCGAGAGCGGAATACCGGCGATAAAGGCCAAATACCCGGGCACCACGGGCAGAGTGCAAGGGGCCAAAAACATAAGCATCCCCGCCACAAACGCCCCCGCAAACAACGACATATCCATATCTATATTGTAGCGTGTTTCTGTTTTTCCAGTAAATTGCAACGGTTGCAATAACTGCAAAAAACACTAATTTAACCAATACACTACTACTATCCGACCGGCAACTACTGGTGTAGGCCGAAATATTCCTTAAGGGACCTATCATATTCCAAAGAATCTACAATGAGATAAAGAAGATCTTTTCCTATTTTAAAATCCGCCTTTAAAAGAGTTACTAGATCCTCACAATCGTAAGGATATGCCCACACGCTGTCTTGCAGGCGCACAAACCCAATTGCTTTAAGCGTGTAACGGATTTTTGGCCGAAGGCCTTTCCGGCGCTCCGGAATATCGAATATAAGTACACGCCATTTGCAGTCCCATCGTTTTGGTTTGCGGAGTTTAAAGTCATGCAACTCTAGCCGCCTGAGTATTTGCCCTCCTTTTGAGGTTAAGCGCAGCATATTACCCTGGTAGATAAGGAGGCCGCGCGCCACCAGGCGCGACCGAGACCTTTTAATTATTTCAAGTTGCCGGGCCGAAGAAATTAATCCAAGTTTTCCCATTGCGCCAATAACTCCTGGAGCAACCAACGCCACGCTTATCCCTCCAACCGCTGCCGCGGATGCAAGCACGAGTTTTTGAATATTTGCGCGGCGGCTTCTTTTTCTGCTTTCGGTCTCAAGTCTTCCCATACACCAATAATACCCGACCGGATAATGGTGGTGTAGTGGCGATTGTCCCCACTATTTCTTCTTTACCAGCCCGTCAAACGCAATACGCTGGTACTCGAGCTCGTTTATCCCCTTCAGTTTATATATTTGGTGGGTTGAAAAGATTTTCTTGTCTTCCGGATTAAACCCGAGCATCATTATGGCCTCGCCTATCTTCTCCCAGCTAGGCGCTTCGATTTCGAGATATGGCTCAAGTTCTGGCCAAGTGTCGATATCAAACTCGACATCGTCTTTGACCCAGCGGGTGCGCTTGTTTTCCTGATAAAACTTTTCCACAAATCCGAGTGCGAGTATAAGCTCAGCTGTTTTATCAAAGTCGCTCACAATTATCTCTATTTCTTGCATACCCACATCGTTAGAACTCCCATCATGCGAAGTCATGCCGAGCCGTTGTTTAAAGCTCATGGTTACCTTTTCTCCCTCATCGCGCAACCGCAACCAAGCACCTTTACTGTTGAGGCTATAGTCTGGATAGTCAAAAACCCGCCGGCGGTAAAAATACTCCCTAACTTTTTGCGCGCCAATGTCTGCAAGCTTGTCTTGAAGCTTTTTAACATCAATATTCAAAAATTTAACCTCTATCTCTTCCATACTATTTCTTCCCCGCCAGCAAGCGCTGGTGCTCTTCTGTGTTTTTGAGGCCGCAGTTCTTCCACTTTTTGCCGCTCCCGCACGGGCAGGGGTCGTTGCGGCCGATGGCTCTGCCATCGGCCGTCCCGAGCGTAGTCGAGGGGCTGCTCAAATTAACAACCGGTGCCGGTGCCGCAGTTGTGCCACCCGCACCCGTGCCGCTCAGCCTCTCAAGCATTTCAAACGCGTTGCCGCGGAAGGACTCTTCCATCTGTTTATATATATGCGTCCCCTCTTTGCGGTACTCGGTCAAAGGGTCGCGCTGGCCGTAGGCGCGCAGGTTTACACTGCCGCGCAAGTACTCCATCGACTCCAGATGCTCCACCCACAGGAGGTCGAGCGTCTGCAGGAGCACGCCGCGCGCTTGGTTGAGAAACTGCTCCGTGCCGAGCTCATCTTCTTTTGTTGCAAGCAGCTTCTTTGCCTCCTCGCTCTCCCCCGCCAGCTCACCGAGCACTCCGGCGACTTCTTCCGGATTGCCGACCAAAATCTTCCGCCGGCGCTCATAAATAGCGCGCCGCTGTTTATCGAGGACATTGTCGAACTCGAGCACGTGCTTGCGCGAGTCAAAGTTAAACCCTTCTATTTTTGTCTGCGCGCTCTCGAGCGCCCGGCTCACCATCGAGTTTTGTATCGGCTCATCCTCGGGGATACCGAAGCGTCCCATCAAGCTCTTGAGCGAGTCGGGGGCAAAGATGCGCATGAGGCTGTCCTCCAATGACACAAAAAATTGCGTCTCCCCAGGGTCGCCCTGCCGGCCGGAGCGCCCGCGCAGCTGGTTGTCGATGCGGCGCGCCTCGTGCCGCTCGGTGCCGAGCACGTAGAGGCCGCCGATGTCCTTAACCTCCTGCGCAAGCGCCAGAGTCGCCAGCGCTCCGCCGAGCTTGATGTCAACACCACGACCGGCCATGTTGGTCGCTACGGTTACGCGTCCTTTTTCGCCGGCGCCGGCAATTATCTCGCCCTCACGCTCATGATTTTTTGCATTGAGCATCTCATGCGGTACGCCCTCCCTCCGTAAAAAATTAGAGAGCAATTCATTTTTTTCTATAGACACGGTGCCGATGAGCACCGGCTGGCCTTTTATATGCAGCTCTTTTACATGGCGGGCAAGCGCGCTAAATTTCCCCTGTTCCGTCTGGAAGATAAGATCGTTTTGGTCTTTGCGGACCACCGGCTTGTTGGTCGGCACCTCGATAACCTCCAGCCCGTAGACTTTATAAAACTCCTCACTGGAAGTTTTGGCCGTACCGGTCATGCCGGCGAGCTTGTCGTATAGGCGGAAGTAATTTTGGTAGGTTATAGAGGCAAACGTGCGGCTCTCTTTTTGCACGGCAACGCCCTCTTTAGACTCTATGGCCTGGTGCAGGCCCTCGCTCCAGCGCCTGCCAGGCTGCATGCGGCCGGTAAACTCGTCAACTATCACTACCTCCCCCTCGCGCACGACATACTCTTTGTCGCGATTAAAAAGCGCCTTGGCGCGCACGGCGGTTTCGAGATGGTGCACGTATTTGATCCCGCCTTCGGTATATATATTTTCAATCCCCAGCAGCTTTTCCGCCTTATCAATGCCGTCGTCGGTCAGCTGTATCGCCTTGCGCTTTTCATCAACCGTATAGTCCTTTTCTTTATCCAAGCTTCCCGCGATGCGGGTAAAAGTGCGATATAAATCCTCCGACTCGCCGGCCGGCGCGGAGATAATGAGCGGCGTGCGCGCTTCGTCGATTAAAATAGAGTCGATTTCGTCGACGATTGCAAAGTAATGCCCGCGCTGGCGCAGCTCGCGGCTGGAGTAGGCGATGTTGTCGCGCAAATAATCAAAGCCGAACTCCGAGTTTGTCCCGTAGGTGATATCGGCTTCATACGCTTCGCGCCTGGTGCATGGCCGGAGGAATTCGTGGAACACTTTGAAGCTCCCCTCCATGTCGCGGTCGCGGTCCACATCGACATGGCCGGCATCGTAGCGGTACGAGGAGTCGTGATTGATGACGCCGACCGACATACCGAGCGCCGCGTAAATCTGCCCCATCCACACCGCGTCGCGCCGCGCGAGGTAGTCGTTGACGGTAACGATGTGCACGCCTTTGGCGGAGAGCGCGCCCAGATACGCCGGCAATGTTGCCACCAGAGTTTTGCCCTCGCCGGTCTTCATCTCGGCAATCGAGTTATTATTTAAAACAAGGCCGCCCACAATCTGCACGTCAAACGGGCGCAGTTTGACCGTGCGGCGCGCGGACTCCCGAACGGCGGCATATGCCTCCGGCAAAATGCCCTCTTCAGTCTCGCCATTAGCAAGACGGTCGCGAAACAGAGCCGTTTTACCCTTCAGCGCTTCATCCGAGAGGCCCTCGTAGGCGGAGGCAAAAACATTGACCGCGGCCACCGTTTGGGAGCTTGCGGCCATGATTTTTTGGGCAGGGTCGCCGAATAGCCTTTTGAGCGAAAACATGGCTTCGATAGTAGCACACTTAGAAAGAAAAAACCGCCGAACAGGTCGGAGGTTTTTTCTTCGAGAGGATTACTGCTGCAGGCCACAAGGGCGGCAACAGGGGCGCCTTAGCGCTTCTTCTTCTTGGCTGCTTTCTTTTTCTTTGCCATTGTTGTGCAACTACAAAGTCGCAAATTGGGCTGGGGCACCGTTCGACCGTGATTGCTTGTTCGACCTAGGACGATCAAACATCACTTCATCGATGCTCTACTCTAAGTATCGCAACAAATCAGGTATATACAATGAAAAAATGCCGCGTACTGTGGATAACTTTTTAATTTATTATTTTTACTTCCGGCTCGATGGTGATTTTAAATTTGTCCTGCACGAGTTGCGAAACTTTTTGAGCAAGCTCTGCAACGTCGCTTGCGCTGGTTCCTCGCCGCGCGGCGATGACCAGCGGCTGCTTCTCGTATAGTCGCGCGCCTCCCACCGACAGCCCCTTAATCTGCAAAACGTTGTCCAACAGCCATGCCAGCGACACCTTAACTCCGCTTTCGGCGGGAAATTGCGGCAAACCGGGGTATTTTTCCAGCAATTCGGCGGCTTTTTGCGCGGATACCACCGGGTTAAGAAAGAACGAGCCCGCGGTACCCTCTTTTTTCAAATCCGGGAACTTCCCCGCGCGCACCGCCAGCACCTTTTCGCGCACTTGCGTGATGTTTAGCTTCCCGCAGTCAACGAGGTCTTTGTACGAGGCGTTCGGCGCGCCGTTTTTATTGAGTTTAAACGCCGCGCGCAAAATTATAAATCGCCCCGGCTCTTTTTTAAACCGGCTGGTGCGATACCCAAACATGCAGTCGACATTGTTGATGCGCGTTACCGCGTCACTTTGCGTATCAAAAGCTTCGACCCATACAAGAGTGTCTTTGACTTCGCTCCCGTATGCGCCGATGTTTTGCACCGGCGCGGCACCCACGGTGCCGGGGATGCCTGATAAGTTTTCTATCCCCCACAACCCCTCGCTTACCGCGCACTCCACCAGCGCGTCCCAATTTTCGCCCGCCGCGGCAACAAGCACGCCGTCTTTTTGTTCAACTCCGCTCAATTCTATTTTAATAACCAGCCCGTCAAACCCCGCGTCGCTGACTAAAACATTCGACCCCTCGCCGAGCAACAATATTTCGAGATTTCGAGATTTCGAAAAGTCGAGGGACTGCTGTAATTCTTCAACTGTTTTGACTCTAACAAAATACCGCGCCGGCCCCCCAATACAAAAAGTTGTCAGAGGCGCAAGCGGTACCTGTTCTTCAATCTGCATGGCCACTATGGTAGCACAACGAAGCTCCGCGCCGTGGTGGTTGCATTCCCCGCCGCGTCGGTCGCCGTCACCGCAAAAGAGCGGGCGCCCGGTGTGGGCGAAAAACTGTACGGGCTGGTGCACGTGGAGGAACTGCCGCCGTCCAGCGCGCACGCGTATGCAAGACTGGTCGCGTCCGTCGCGGAGAAGGTAAAGCTGACCGGAGAGGTCGAAGCGACAGAGTCGCCCTCAGCCGGTCCGTCTGTTATGCCAAGAATAGGCTCGGTCAGGTCAACCGCAAGCGTCCAGTTATGGACCACCTGGTTGTTGTACTGGTCAGTGCTTGTGGCAATAACTGGGTAGGTATCTTCGGCAAGCTCATTGCCGGGCTGTACGGCAAACGACCATGCGCCATTTACGGCGCTACCGGAATATTGAATAGCATTTAACAACAGCACAATGGTAGCCGAACCAAAAGAGGAGGTTCCTGTCACGGTCGGCAGTATCTGGTTGGTAGCCGAGGCATCGAGCGTCAGTATTGGTCCCGCCGTATCAACGATAAAGCGGTAGGTGGTTGTCGCCAACGTCTCGCCGGAGCTGTCCTGCACTCCTGCTACCCTAAAGAACCAAAACACTGCCGCTTCAATATTCGGCGGTGGTATGTAGGTAAAACAGAAAGTCTTTGTGTTGGCATCAGCGCAGTCATTAACTGTTTGGTCCGTGCCGTTGGTAAAATCAAAACTGGCAGTGCCGTCTTTTACGGTTGGAGCAGTCGAGATGTCTTCATTAAACGTAATAACCGCGCTCCACGTGGTTGTAGTGGTCGCAACAGGAGTTGTCGCAAACGGCGAAGTGGTGGCAAGTTCTGTTCCGTTTATGGTCAACGTTGCGACGCTGGGAGGCGTGCCGTCGGGCACGACCGCCTCCGGCGTTGAGGAAGCGGCAGACTCCGGAGTAGTGCTGGTTGCGGTGGATGTAGAAGTTTCTGTGGATATTTCTGCAGAAGTAGTTTGAGCTCCCCCGCCACCGCCAAAACCAGGCGATGAAAGCGCCGCGCCTTTTGGTTGGGGTATGAGCGACTCTTGCGGCTTTTCTGTTTCTGCGCCTTTTACTTCCCCACTGTCGGTTTGTTGAGGCGCGGGAGGTTTTGATACCGCCAGCGCCACCGCCCCGCCTTGGCTTGTGCCATTGAGCTCATCAAGGTCGTTGAGGTTAAGGCTAGAGCCACCAATTGCTTTCAATAAAGCAAAACCGGCCTTATCCAACCCACCTACTCCAGAGGTTGTGCTCTTTGTCGCGGGATCTGAATCGAAACTCAAAGCATTTCCAATCGCTCCTACTGCAGCATAAGCAAAATCATATGCTTTTAGTGCTACTGCTCCCACATTAAGAATTACAATACCCGTTGTCTTAACTACAACCGCTACCGGCTCGCCCACAGCAAGAGCCACACCTACAGCTTTATATTTGAAAGTCGCCTCCGGTGCCGTAAAACACTCCCCTGTTTCGGATGCAGAAACTGGCTGAAGTTTTTGTAACTGGTTGTAAATTCCAGATTTTATTCTACCGGAAAAATTCGCCATATACTGCTCTATAAAACCGTGCCCTATCATAGGACCTCTGGTATCGGAAGTATTCCACCAATCTTTTATCATGACGTTTGGCGGTGGTGGTAGAATAGCACCGACCTGAAGATTAGGACTGTAGATTGTATCATCTCCTTCGTAATTCAAATATGTTCCTCCTCCGGCGACATAACTATTAGGAGTCGCAACCACATACACGCCTATCGCCTCTTGCGGTTCGCCGTGTTTGACTAGATATTCGTAAATTTTATTGGCGTAAACAGAACCTTGTGAGTGTCCAACTACAAGTAGTTTGCGTGTTTTAACTTCATCATGCATCTGCGTCAAAATTGTCTGAAGGTCATACTCATCAAACTGCGGCAAAACAGCCTCAATAAGGTCCCCACCGCCCTGCCAGTGAGTGTGATTATAGCCGGTAACGTAGGTAATCTGCTGATTATTAAAATTAACTCCAAGTTTGTCTCGTAGCTCTAGTTTGCTTTCTTCAGCCTTTTCTTCTGTGTTCCAAATACCATTTACAAAAACCACCGTGTAACCATCAGCAGAACACGCAGCCTGAACAGCTGCCGGAAAAAGAAAAAAGATGAGAACTAATTGGGCAATGTGCTTATATCTACATCGCATGGCTTACCAGGGGCGTCGCCGTGAGTTGTAATAAATTCGAATGCTTTGGTTCTTGTCTCCTTTCTTAATTGTGTATTTGAAGTCCAGGCCTCTACTTCTTTTCTATTCGCACCAACCTCCAATACACATAAGTGTGCTCGGCTGACCTCCTCCGCCACAGCTTTCCAGGTTCCAGTATTAAAAACTCTGGTCAAGTACATTTGTTCCGCCATAGCGTATTGCAACTCCGCTGCGCGAATTTTGGCGGAGTTCGGATACTTTTTAAATATTGCTATCTCAACATCGTCGCGGATGCCGTTGTTATTGGTGTCGAGGCCGGCAACGGTCGCATCGTTTTCAGCCTGATCCGGAATCTTGATCAGTGTGTCCCCCATGACATCAGCGAGTGTAATTTTTTGGGCATGTATCTGCGCAACGGCCGCATCGGTTTTATCCATATCAAAACGAAGAAAAACACCCCAGGTTGCTAAAGCAACATAACCGAGTATTACCACCAGCAACGGCCACCGCGCCCACCGCCAGGCACGACCAAAAAATACTGCGATGTTCATAAGAAAAATACTAACATGTTTTTACGTGGTACTTTATGGTTGTCAATGCGATGTTTATAACAACCGTAGCAATAGTCGCAATCTTGTCCTCTGTGTTTTGGGTGCCTTTTACTGCATATAAGATCGGCAAAAAGGTCGGGCAAAAACTTATCTATCATAGTTTCTTACGATGGGTTTCCTCTATTGCTGTTTTTATACTTTCAATTTTATTTCTCGTTATTCTGTCGGAAGTATTCATACAACTTTTTCTAGCAGTCTCAGGTGCCAATCCGGCAGTTGATTTTATAGCGAATGCTATTCTAGCACCACTAATAGGCCTTTCTACTCTAATTGGGCTTGGGATTTTAATACATACCCTGTTGCAACCTACCCCTCAAGAAGTTGCAGCAAGGAAGAGAAGAAGGGGGTCTTTTATAATAAGCGCACTGGTGGTAATTGGAGTATTGCTCGTGCCATACTTTTTTTGGCAGAGCGTTTTGGCCATCAGCAGTCATAATAAAAAATTCGCCGAACTAATAGTGCTGGCGAACCTAAAAAGTCATTGTTCTCCAAAAAATACAAGCAACTGCCACGAACTCCGCCCACTTCCGGCAGTACTTCAAAATAAAAAAATAATATTAGCCTCTAGCACCTACGCAGAATTTAGTCCATACGAACTTAACTATAAACAGGCTGTCGATTTGGACGTTGATGGGTTTGTAAATTTCAGCTCTTACAAATCAGCCAAAACGAATTTTATCGCGCCTCAGTCCGGAAAATCCGGATACTTGCAAGATAAAGAATATAAAATTATCAGGGCAGTATATAGTTACAAATGTTCGTATTGCATAGACAGCAGTAACTTTGGTTATGTGGTTTTGGAAAATAATGGCGGATACAGATTCATCACTTTTCTAGACGACTTTGATTCTTCTTCGAGTTCGTCAAAACGCATACCGTGGGACCAACAACTACCGTTTGACGGCCTGGGCGTCGACTGGTTTTTGGAATCTACTGAATGAAAAAACTAAAAAAAATTTCTATCCCGCTCCAAAACAAAAACCTTAGTTGTAACGACCGTTACACACATGGTTTGATGCTACACGACGAATTTGACTATGCTCCGGAAGAATACCGAAAGACCGGCACAACATTCTAGCATTACGCCGGTAGCACACCCTAATCCCCGCTTTTGTGGGGATTTATTTTGCATGACCCTGATATTGCTTTTTTACTGGCCGCACTTGAGGGTGCCTTTTTCTATTTGGGACTGGAGCTGGGCCATTTCGGCGGCGGCGGCGGGTTGGAGTTTGGCAATAGTTTTGAGTTCTGCAAAAACATCGGGCAGTTTGCATGCTGCAAAATAGACTGACGCAAGCCCAAGATGCTGCTGCACGTCACTGGGACTCGCCGCGACGCGCAGCTTCCACACCGCAATAGCGCGGTCATAGAGCTTGAGGTTCATGTACATCTGCATGAGCTGGGCGTTGTCGACTACCGCGGAGCCGAAGCGCTCCGCAAGAAGCTGGTCTGCCGCGGCGGACTGTCCGGCGTAGTAGAGCCCGGTCGCGTAGAAGGTAAGGGCTGTATCATTTTCAGTTGCGGCCTCGTATGCCTCTTTAAGATACGCTACTCCCTCCTGCGCCCTGCCCGCCTGTATGAGCGTAAGGCCCAGCTGGATTTGTATCTGCTGTTTGCGGGGCGAGTACTCGAGCGCTTTTGCAAGGTGTTCCAAAGCGGCGGAGGTCTGGCCGAATTGCGAGAGGAAGGTCGCCGCAAAGAGCTCGAGCCGCGCGTCGCCGGGGCGCGACAACAGGAGCGAGTTTATGGCGTCGTTTGACGTGGTAAAGATGTCGAGCTTGGTCTGCGGGTCGACCGCAGACTGGCTTCCTATTGATGAGGAGTACTGCAACAGCTGTTCCGTCGTCTCCTGCAACCCGATAGGATTGCCCGGCCACTGCACCGGCCCAAGCGCCTCTTTAAAGCTTGCGAGATTCTTTTTAGGATCCTTCTGCACGCCGACAACGACGCCGGCGCTGTTGCGGCCTGCCTCCTGCGTTTGTATCGCGTCGACCAGTACGCCCGCGCGCGCGAGCCCTGGCGCGTTGAGCGCCCACATGCCGAGGAACCCCGCGACGAGTACTACCGGAGCGGCAACCGCTATCATGTGGTCGCTGAGCGGGCGAGAGAGGGCGAGAGAGGGCGAGAGTTTGTGTGAGAGCGAGTGGAGATACGCGAGCAGTGCGAAGAAGTATGCGGCACTCACAAGGTTGTCGAACACAAACAGGTTGTTGAAGGCGTAGCCCGCCAAGAGTCCGAACAGCGCCGCGCGCTCACCCGCCGAGAGTTCTCCGGCGCGGAATATCGCCCACGCCGCGAGCAAGTAGAGAGCTAGGTAAAGCAAAAACGCGGGTACGCCGCCGGCGACGAACCAGTCGAGGAACTGGTTGTGCGCGCGGTCAAACCAGGCCTCTTGGTTGTACATGCCCGGCTGGTAGTATTTGTTGAAGACGAAGCTGAAGTTCTCCTGCCCCCAGCCGGCCACCGGACGCTCCAGAGCGCCCTGCAGAGCCATCGGCCAGATATACGTGAGGCGCGAGGTAACGGTAAGGTCGTTCAGCGACATCGAGGCCAAGCGGCCGAGCGCGGGGGTGCTTCTGATATAAGTATTGTCGCGCAAAACGTAGACCGCTCCCGCGAAGACCACCACGACCGCCGCCGCGCCCATGGCGAGACGGCGCAGCATGCGGGACTCCTTGCCGCGCGCAAAGACCATCAGGTATACGGCGGCCACGATAAGGCCGACGCCGAGCCCCAGAATGGCGCCGCGCGTTTCGGTAAAGAAGACGCCGCACAGCTGCAGCACCAGCGCCGCGCCGTAGAGCGCCTGCAGAGTCGTTTTGTTGCGCGCGTCCTTCGTGCGCGCGAGCATGTAGAGCGTCAAAAAGAAGTTGATGAGGAGATACACCGCCAGATACGTCGCGTTGCCGAAGGTCGTGTCGGCGCGCGCGCCGCTCTGGACCGAGATAGAGGCGTAGCCCGTAACCTGCATCAGCGCCCAACCGCCCTGCACGGCGGCGGCAAAAATCGAGGTGTTCCAAAACCAATCCCACAGTTTGTCGGCCGACAAGAGCGCGCCTGTCACCATAAACCAGGCAAAGAGGTGAAGCAAGCTCACATATCCCTCCATACGTTCAAAGTTGCTCCAAAAACTTTTGACCGGGTCAACCGAAAAGAATGTCGCTACCGCCATCCACGCAACGAAAGCCAAAACAACCCACATGATGGTGGAGACGCGCGGACGGTACTTGGGCTCCTTGAGCGCCAACAGCACCCAGCAGAGGAACGCCACTTCGACCAAAATGCGAAAAGCGAAGTTTTTGCCCGTGATGTAGGGGAAGAAAAGATTCGGCCACGTGCCGCCGACCGCAACGATAAACGGAACAAACAGAGATAAAAAGAGGGCTGAAAGCGCGCCCCAGCGCAAATAATCGGTATATCGCATCCGGGTACTATACCGCGGCGGCGCAAACAAAGAAAGTTCTCTTGAAAAGCGGGCTAGAGGGAGGGATAGCGGCTTTTGATATAGTCGCTCACCAACGAACCTACCAGCGCGTTGCCCGCCGGCGTCCAGTGGACGTCGTGCGGCCAGTACAGGACACTGCCGCCCGGGTCTACAGCGCGCAGCGCGGGCAGAAGATCGATATAGCGGATGCCGTGCGCCGCCAGATAAGCTTTGGTGCGCTCCGTGGCCCATCGCGGGTCGGTTGAGGTTGCCTGCACCATCTCTTTAAACGGAATAAGCACCACAAAAAACTTGCTGTCGACGCTGTCCGCATATTTTTTGAACGCCTGTATGTTAGCGAAATGGGCGTCCCAGTAGCGCTCGTCGCCGACGGTCGTCGAACGGTCGTCGAACTGGGCCTGATGCGGGTGCAGAAGACCGTTCCTCTCAAGCCACGACGGCGCAACCGTCTTCAACAGTGACCGCAGTTTGTCGGGTATCGCAAATTGCTTTTTGGCTATCATATACAGCACCGAGTGCGCCGAAAGCTCTATTTTAATTTTTTGAACCAAAGGGTACCGCGGCTCGGGCACATTGCAGGTGCTCGTCGCCTCAAACGGCGAGACTGCCAGCAAAAATTCCGGGTCGCAATAAACCCAGGCCGGCACGACGTATCCGTTATAGGCGGTGTACGCGGGGAAGTTGGCGTCATCTCCCTCGTCGTCCTCAAAGTGCGCGAGGATTATCAATTTAGGCGGGCGCGCCGCCTCCGTAATGACGCGCTTGGCTTTAATAACCTCCTGCCGCGTCCCGTATCCGGGTACGCCGCAGGTAAACGTGCGCAGGCCGCTCGAGCGCTCGACGACCTTGCCCCACTTCTGCTCGAGCGGCGTGTACCCCCATGCGAAGGAGTCCCCCGCCAGATATATATAGGGAGCCTTGCCGTCGTCCGCGTAGTCATAGCAGCCGAACCTGTTTGACCATATGGGATAGGAGAGGTCCCAGAATTCGTGCGTGGTGGTGGAGATGCCGGGAGCGATATCGTACCCGAGCTGCGCGTCCCACATAAAATACTCTCCCGACGAAACGGAGAGCGGATACAGATACATCTGCTTGAGCCGCGTAAAATGGAGCGCGACCTCGATAAGCACGAGCGTAGCCGCGATACTCACCACCAACAGCAGTCCGTTTAACGCGTATTTTTTAATCCAGCTCATAGGCATTGAGTGTCGACGGCCGCTCCCAGGCCGGCTGGTTTTGCTTGTCAAAAAGAAGGTTGCCGATAACGAGATAATCCATCTCGGTGTTCATAAAACAAGCGTAGGCGTCCTCCGGAGTCATAACAATCGGCTCGCCCCGCACGTTGAAGCTGGTGTTAACGAGCAATCCGTAGCCGGTGAGCTCTTTAAACGCGTTGATAAGCAGCCAAAACCGCTCATTGGTATCGCGCGATACGGTCTGGATGCGCGCGGAGTAGTCGAGGTGCGTGACCGAAGGGATATCAGAACGGACCGCGTTAATCCTCTCGGCGAGCGCCGCGTCCGGTGTAAGCGCCGGCGGTTTGCGGCGGGACTCTTTGACCGGCGCCGTAAACAGCATATAAGGAAAAGAGCCGGCCGCAAGGTCAAAATACTGGCTCGCGTCCTCCTCGAGTACCGCCGGCGCAAACGGGCGGAAGCTTTCGCGGTATTTTATGCTCAGGTTGAGCTTTTTTTGCATCTCGGGATTGCGGGGGTCGGCAAGAATTGAGCGGTTGCCGAGCGCGCGCGGACCCCACTCCATGCGGCCCTGCATCCAGCCGACGATGCTGGCTTTGTCCAGCAACGCCGCCGTATCCTTGCAGAGTTCAGGAAAGCTCTTGTACTCGCGACAGACCGCTCCGAACTTCCGGGCCATGCGCTCCGCGTCAAGATCGGTATACCGGGGCCCCAGATAAGCGCCGTGCATGGCGTCGCCGGCGGGCCGGCGCGGGTCCCGCTCCGCCCCAAGCCAGATGTGACGCGCCGCAAGCGCCGCGCCGAGCGCCCCGCCGGCGTCGCCGGCGGCGGGCTGCACCCAAACGCGGTCAAAACCGCTCTCAAGAGCGACGCGCCCGTTGGCGACGCAATTGAGGGCGACGCCGCCGGCCATCACGAGGCTGCGCATCCCCGTCATTTTCCGCGCGGTGCGGGCCAGCCGCACCATCGCCTCTTCGGTAATCTCCTGAATGGCGAGCGCAAGGTCCATATATTCCTGCGTAAGCGGCGCTTCCGGAGCGCGCGGCGGAAGACCGAGGAGTTTTGTCCACTTGCCGTCGTCGACCGTCCGAAGCCCGGTCGCGAAAGAAAAATAATCCATGGCGAGAAAAAGCGAACCGTCATCTTTTAACGAAATAAGACTTTCTAAAATAAGTTTTTTATACCGCCCGGCCCCGCCGCTCTTGGCGCGGCCGTACGGCGCCAGCCCCATGAGCTTATATTCGCCGCTGTTGATTTTAAAACCGCAGTAGTAAGTGAACGCGGAGTACAAAAGCCCGAGCGAGTGGGGAAAGTGCATCTCCGCGAGTATTTCGATGCGGTTGCCCGAACCTTTGCCGATTGTAGTAGTGGCCCACTCCCCCACTCCGTCAACCGTGAGAATCGCCGCCTCCTCAAACGGAGAGGGGTAGAACGCGCTCGCCGCGTGGGAGAGATGGTGCTCGGGAAACAGGAGCGGAACTCGCACGGGCGCTCCTTCTATCTTTTTTAAAGCTTCAAGGAGAGTGCGGCGCGTGAACAGCTTTTCCTTTACCCACACCGGCATAGCCGCGATAAAACTCCGCACTCCCCGGGGAGCCCATACGTGATACGTTTCGAGCAGCCGCTCGAATTTCAGCAGCGGCTTGTCATAAAAGGCCACCGCCGCGAGGTCGGAGGGCTTGAGCCCGTATTCAGAGAGGCAATACCGCACCGCGTTGTCGGGGAAGGAGCTGTCGTGTTTTTTGCGGGTAAACCGCTCCTCGTGAGCGGCGGCTACTATCTCGCCGTCGATTAACAGCGCCGCGGCGCTGTCGTGGTAAAAAGCCGAGATACCCAGTATCGCTTCCCGCTTCATGGTTAAAAGAGCGTGTAGACGAACGGAGCTATCACGCTCGTACCGGCTACGACCACTATGGCGCCGACCGCGACAAGGACGACGATTGCGGGCATGAGCCAAAACTTCTTACGCTCCTTTAAAAATCCCCATATGTCTTTTAAAAAATCCATGCGGGGTTAATACGGATTTTCAAGAGACCGCGGCGCAAACAGGCCCGACCCGGCCACAAAGGCCGTGCCGCGTTTCGTGTCGCGGGCGATATCGCGCGCGTCGCCGCGCAACATCCGGCGCAGCACCCCCGCCGGCGTAACCACCGCAAAAAAAACGAGGCCAAAAAAGACGGGCGGCATGACATACCCCAGCCCCTCGGTGATTTTAAGCCACACCCAGGCAAGCGGCCGGAGCGCCGAAGGGAAAAACAGCAGTAAAAGCGCGCAGACCCCCGCGACCGCCAGCGCGGCGTTCGAGCCGCGGTAGGCGAACACGAGCGATACGAGCACCGCTGCCAGCCCCGTGTCCCTGATCCACTTCTCGGTCATATATGAATTTATAACACGTAGCTATTTCCTCTGCCATAGCTCATAGCGGTTGAATGAGCGCGTTTTTTTGTAGCGCGAAAGGTCCGCCCCGGGAACCGGATTCTCCCCTATCACGACGACGTCGGGGACGCCGCCCGCAATGAGCGGCAACTGTTCCTCTCCGATAATGACGGCCGGCGTTATAAAAAGATACTGATAGTACGGAACCCCCGCCGGAAGAAAGAGCGGAATTTCGGGAACGTTATACACGAACACCGAGGTTGAGGAGGATATGGAACCCACGGCTTCGGCAACCTCCGCGGAACGCTGAGACGCGTAATACGTCGCGACCCAAGAGCTGAAAAAACACTGATACGCCTGAAGCGTAATCAGGAGCGCCAGCAATGAGTGGAGCGCGTATTTCGGAATCTTCCGCGGCCATATGCTGAACAGAGCCTGAGGCATATACGCCACCGCGAGCATCTCCCCCAAAAAGAAATACCGGTAATACGGGTTGATGCGCAAGAACGCGAGATAGGTCATGCACGCGAAACCGACCGCAATATACTCGGCGCGCGAGACCTTCCCGCCTCTCCATACGCGCAGTACTATCGAAGACACCCATAGGCAAAGGAGCATAAGCGCGTAGAGCGGTTGCGGACTGCTCACGAACAGAAAAGCGTTGTGGGGTATGGCGGCGACCGTGTCGATGGCGAAAGGATTAAGGTACTGGTGGATGGTCTGCGCAACGGTCTGACCGCCGAACTGAATCCATGTCCACGACAAGACCACTGCGGAACACGCGGCCAGCGCGGCAAAGACCTTCGGTACCGTAAGCAAGCCGCGGGAGAACAGAAGCACGGCAAGCACCGGCGGAATGAGGAGAAAAAAAATCGGTTTTGTCACGAGCGCAAAGCCCAGAAAAAGCCCGGCGCCGAAAAAATCAAACCACGTAGTTTGCCGCGACTCGATGCGCTTTACCAGGAGCAAAAACGCCGCGAGATACAGGAGCCCGGGCACTTCTCCCAAAACATTTTTCCCGTTGCCGTACAGCGGCGCAAAAGTCGCTATAAGCCAAAGCGAGTAGGCGGCGAGCGGCGGCGACGTCTCGTACCGCATGAGGCGCCAGGCGCAAACCGCGAACAGCAGGATAAAAAGAACCATGACCGACCGGGCCGCCAAAATATCCGTCCCGAAGAGCTTGAGGGCGGCCGCCACGGGAAACGTGACCGTAAATCCGGTGGTCGCGGAGAAAGCGCCGGACTCGTATACTCCGGGCGCGACCTGCAGCAGCGCGTGCGGGTCGTGCCAAGCCGCGTTCATTGCTATCTGGACTATATGCCCCTCGTCGAACCAAATCGGCGGACTTTCCGTAAGGCGGTACGTCGAAAGGAACCCGAGCAGCATGGCGGCCCCGACCGTCGCCGCAAAAAGAGCGCGCCGCGCGGTGACGTGGCGCCGTATGCCCGCAAAGACCGTGCTTGTTTGAGGACTCATGGCGGAAGTATGCCTTACTGCATGCGCGAAAGATAAGAGCGCGGATTCGCGCGCAGTTCTTTCGGCGGTCCCTGTTCGACAATGCGGCCGTTTTGCAGCACCAAAAGAGTGTCAACCTGCTCTATCGTGGAGGGCCGGTGAGCGATGATAAACACCGTAAGCGAGCCGCGAAGCTTCAAAATAGATTCCTGTATGAGCCGCTCGGACTCGTGGTCGAGCGCGCTCGTTGCTTCGTCCAAAAGGAGCAGCGCCGGACGCCCTACGAGCGCGCGGGCGAGCGCGACGCGCTGGCGCTGGCCGCCCGAGAGAAGCACGCCGCGGTCTCCGGTGCGGGTTTGATACCCCTCGGGAAGCGACGCGATAAAGTCGTGTATATTCGCCTGTTTTGCGGCGGCCTCGATCTCGGCCTTGGTAATCCCCTCCCGGTAAAAGCGGATGTTCTGCTCTATGGTGTCGTTCAGAAGAAAAACGTCCTGAGACACATAGCCGATGCGGCCGCGCCAAAGATCGACCGAGATAGATTCGGCGGAAACGCCGTCAAGCAGCAACTCTCCGGAGGTCGGTTTGAAAAGCCTCAGCAGGAGGTCGGCAACGGAAGTTTTACCGGCTCCCGAAGGCCCCACCAGCCCGACCGTTTCGCCCGCGCGGAGAATAAAATCGACGTGTTTGAGGACCGGGCGCCCTTCGACGTACGAGAAGGATAGGTCCCTGCCCTCAAGCGTCTTCTCGAATACAAAAGGCTTCGAGCCGAGAACCGGAGACTCTTTGTGCAGGTCGAGATTTTTTTTGAACTGTAAGACATGCTCGGCGTACGGCGCGAGTTCGCTCACGGCGTGGAGCGCGTTTTGCCCCGACTCCAGATACGTAAATATCTTTTGTATAAGGTAGAGCGCGGCCGCGAAGGAGATAATGCTGAAGCTCGGCGTGTGATAGGTCAGCAAAAACAGCATGACCACAAAAAATATGCTGAACGGCTGGAAGAGGCTCGAGCTCGCGGCGCGCACGAGAGCGGAGCGTATCAGGAGCGAGCGCAGCGCGCGCACGTGGGCGCCGCCTTTCGCGATCGCCGGCCGCTCGGCGCCGGCGGCCTTGATGGACTTCATACCGATGATATGCTCGCTTAAAAACTGGGCAAAAAGCTTTTCAACTCCGGCGAGATCCTCGGCAATGCGGCGCGTGCGCTTGAACAGCGGACGGATAATAAGAAAGAGCACCGCTCCTCCCCCTATCGTGTAGAGCGTCATCGTAAGAGAGATGTTGACGGCCACGAGAAGATACATCAAAAAGCCGGTGAAGGATTGTATAACCTGGCCCATAACCTCAAGCAGGGAGCCCGAGCGCTGGATATCGCGCACGAGCGTATTGTGCATAGTGCCTATTTTTTGATGCAACAAAAACGGCCACGAGGCGCGCAGGGTCCGGCCGAGCATGTCCGCGCTCTCCGCGCCCAGAAAGTCCGCGGTAATCCATCCGCGTATATAACCGAAAACCATCATCGACACCGCCCGGAGTATGAAGAGGGCCAGTATAAAGCCGAGCAGATACCGGAAGGTAAAAGGCAATCCGATAAAAGCAAAGAAATACTGGATGTTGCGCGATATGAAGTCCGTCGCGGTCGATCCTCCACCGCCGGTAAAAAAGGAGAACAGCGGTATGACCGCGTTGATGCCGATGCCTTCGAGTATGGCGCCGAGAAAACCGAAGGCGACCAGGGCCGTGATGTGCCATCGGTATCTGCCGAAGGTGGCAAAGAGAGTGCGTAAGGTGCGGAGCATAACCTATTGTGCCATGGCGCCGGGCGCCGGCTCTACCGTTTTGCGGCCTTCGTCCTGCGCTCGGGGGGCGTCGCCCCCTCCCACGACACTATCGCGAGCGGGAGTATGATAAAAAGATTTTTCTTCTCGATAGTGTGCGTCTTTTCCTCGGCGGTAAGAAGCTCCTCATTAATCTTTTCTCCCGGCCGGAGACCTATGAAGGACAGGGCTATGTTCTTTCCGCCGCAGCTCCTGATGACCTCGCGGGCGAACCCCACAATCGAGCGCTGCTTCATTTTGAGCACGAAAATCTCTCCGCCGCTCATGAGCTGCGCCGCGTCGAAAATGAGGCGGACCGCCTCGGGTATCTCCATAAAGTAACGCATGGCCCGCTTATCGGTTACGGTGACGGGGCCGCCTTTTTGTATCTGCTTGCGCCAAAGATCCACCACCGACCCGCGCGAGTTGAGCACGTTTCCGAACCGCACCGAAGAAAACCGGGTCCGGCGCGGCCCCGTAGTGAGGTTTGCGGCCGTTATCAGGCGCTCCATCATGAGTTTGCTTGCTCCGAGCACCGACTCCGGGCTTACGGCCTTGTCGGTTGAGATAGCTATCACTTTTTCCAAGTTGTGCTTGATGCTTGTCTCGATGATATTCTGCGCGCCGATGATATTGGTTTTTACCGCCTCGAACGGATTGTATTCGCACGCGGGCACGTGCTTAAGAGCCGCCGCGTGAAAGCAGACGTCGACATCCCGGAACACAGACTCAAGGCGGTCGCGGTCGCGGACATCGCCGATGAGATACCGCAGGCGCTCGTCTTGCCCAAGCTCCTGCGCCAGCTCGTGCTGTTTGTGTTCGTCGCGGCTGAAGACGCGGATTTGCTTGGCTTCGCTCTTAAGCAACTGCCGCACGATTTCAGAACCAATCGAGCCGGTGCCGCCGGTCACCAGAACAGTTTTATTTTTGAATTCTTTCATGTTTTTTTAGCGCACTGAATTTGCGGAATGCGCCCGTCACGCGGTCTAAGTCCTCTTTGGTAATATGCGAATATAAGGGAAGCGCCAGAACAGTATGGGACACGGTGTCGGTTGCGGTCAATAAGCCTTTTTTTGGAGCGAACGCTTTGTAGGTAGGCTGCATATGGAGCGGCGGGTAAAAATACCTGCGGGAACGGATGCCGCGCGCCGCCAAGAAATCGTGAAGTTCGTCGCGGGTATATCCCAGTTTTTTCGGATCTATGCGGACGGAAAAGATATAGTAGGTGCTCCTGTAACCGGCGGGCACTTTCTGAAAAATAAGCTCCGGCTCGATGCTACGGAGAGCCGCGGCAAGGTAGGCGGCTTTAGCGCGCCGGTTTTTTAAGTTTTGCGGCAATTTTTTGAGCGAACGCAGGCCGATGGCGGCATGAAACTCGGACATGCGGGCGGAAAGCCCCGCAAAGAGGGTGTTGTTGGTGCCGTCGTCGCCGTAGTTGCGGCCCAGACGGACAAACTGCGCAAGAGCGTCGTTGTTGGTGGCGACCAGACCGCCCTCCGCGGCAGTCAGTACCTTGATAGGGCTGAGGCTGAACACTTCCGCATCGCCGAAGTTCCCCACTCTGATGCCGCCCGCTGAAGAGCCGAACGCATGCGCCGCGTCGAATATGAGTTTTATCTTATGCTTGCGGGCGACGCGTTCCAGTTTTTTGGCGTCGCATGGAACGCCGAAGATGTGCGTCACGAGAATAGCCGACGTTTTTTTGGTGATAAGCTTCTCAACCGACTTGGCATCCAGGGTGTATGTCTTCGGGTCGATGTCGGCAAAAACCGGCTTGAGGTTGTTCCAGATAAGAGGATGCCCCGATGCGGCAAACGTAAAGCTCGGCAGTATGACTTCGCCCTTTAAATCAAGACCCTTGAGCACCAGCATGAGACCCGCCGTGCACGAGGAAACGGCGACACAGTGCTTGACGCCCAGGTACCGGGCGGTGCGCTCCTCAAATTCGCGTACATGCGAGTCGGTGGTAAGGGCGCCGCTTTTAATGCTCTTCCTGAACAGGCGCGCGTACGCGGAAAAAGGCTCAAGTGTGGGCCGTGTGATGTGGATGGGGCGCTTGTTTTTCATAATAAAGACGTGGCTAAAATACCACGTTTATAACATATAATGCCTCAAAAAAGTCACCTTGTGAAGGAACGGCTTATTTTGATAGAAAAAGACCGTTCCGCAGTTGCGGAACGGCCTTGATGTACCCCAGTCAGAAGGAGAAGTCCAATCTGACCATGGTGGCCTCAGGCCACCCGTCGATGTGGGGATTATCAGCCGAGGTCATCCCGGCATCACGCCACTTAAAGATGGTCTGAGGCCAATCCCCGCTCAAACCGCCGAGAAGCCGGGAGAGATCCCGCTCGAGCTCCTTGCGACGGGACGTTACGGTCTTCGCCGGAGGCAGTGCCCCGTCGGTCATGAGGAGCACGAGACCCGGCCGCTCATTTGAGCTCACCCGGCGGTACGTCCAACACCGCTCGAGTGCCGGATCGCCGTTGAGCGAAGCGAACCCGCCTTCGACCTGCTTGTTTATATAGGTGAGGCGTTTCATCCGGTAGGCGGAGAAGTAAGCGTCCCACGCCTTCCCCATACTCCCTTGCTCTTCGAGGTGCCGCTTGAAGTTTGCTTCGTCTTCCTCCTCGACCTTCTGAGCGGCTTCATCGAAGCCGCTGAAGAAGTGCGGACCGTTCTTGTCGAGGTAAAAGACGCCGCAGTCGGCACCGACGAGGAATTCGATACCGTCCTCATCGGCCTGGCAGAGCGCGAAGCCGGCTCCGCCGACATCGTCGACGGCCGAGTCCTTGCCCACGCATTTGTGGATCTTCAAGACCTTCTCATTCATGAGAGCGGCCGAGCTTTTGACAGGCCGCCGCTCCGACAAACTCATGCCGACAACGCAGGCGGCCGACACGGCCGCTTGCCCGCCGGTAAAGGAACTTCGCGGATAGCGCAGCGGCGGGTTGCTCGGGCTGTAAGCGGCGGATACGCCGTCTAAGACACCGAAGAATCCCAACCGCTCATTCATGAAGCAGCCGTCTTCGAGCGGGGATTTTTGGTCCGAGGCTCGCCGGTAGTACGACGCTGTTGAAACTAATCGCACGTGTCCCTCCCTTTCTTGGAGATTCTGGGGTTGATATTGAACTAGAGCCTGGCACTATTGTATATTACTTCTCTTTTTTGTCAATAGCACCGCACAAGGGTCGGGGCTTCTTATATTAAAAAATGTTTTTATCCGAATGCGGGTTAGGCAGCCCCTTGGTTTTTCCAAGTACCTTGACTTCCCCCTCGCTCGCAAACAGCTCGTTCCAATACCGGAACATATACGACTCTTTAAATTGAAGCGCCGAGGGCGGGCGCTTGAGGCAGAGTATCTGCACCAGCGCGTTGGCGGCATTGAACCCCAGATAGCTCACGGCGCCGGTGGTGCCCGAGAAGCGGCAATTTATTTCGAAGATGACGGGGCCGCGCTTTGTTTTGCGCAGCTGGAAGTTGCACGGCCCGAAGAGATTGAGCTTTACCCCCACCTTGGCGACGAACGCTTCGAGCGCCTTGTCCCGCTTGAACAGCGCTTTATACGTATCGCCGTTGCGCAGCCATCGCTGGCCGCAGAGCGCGCCGTAGCTCTTGCCTTTGTAGAAAAAACCGCTGCAGGTGTATTCGTCGTCCTCGGTAGAGAGATACTCCTGGATTATCGGCCCGGGCGTTTGCGCGACTGCCGCCATAAGCTCTTCGCGATTGCGCGCCTTAGACAGCCCTATCGAGCGGGCGCCTACGCGCGGCTTTACGATAAGAGGAAACTTCGCGGTTTTTAAGAATTTCGGCAGATCCTTGGCAAGGCAGGACTTCGCGTAGGGAAAACCGTTCTGTTTGAGAAACTGCACGGTCTTCCATTTATCATCCGCGATGCGTACGGCGCGCACATTGCTTACGACCACCGTGGCGCCGCTTTCGGCTTTGATTCTTTTTGCGTGCTTTGAGAGCGCTTCCAGCTCCACGTCGGTACCGGCAAACACCAGCTGCACGTTCTCTTTTTTGCAAATTTCAATAATGCGCGGAACGTACGCGGGGTCCTGCCACATGGGCACCAGATACGCGGAGTCAGCGGCATATAAGCCAGCCGCAAGCTCGCTGCCGTCCACGGCGATAATCTTCATCGAAACCGGCGAGAGTTTGAGCGCCTTAAGGATGCTCTGCCCCACGCCTGCGCCCGCGCCGGTCACCAGCACGGGTATGACGTCTCTGATGTTAAAGCCCGACATGCCAAGCTCGCATAAATCATCGTGCATGTCACTGCCAAACGAGAGGTGCTTAGTGTCGCCCTGCGCTACCTTTTGGCGCACAAACTGCCGCAGGCTCTCGGGCGCGTGGCGGTGGTTGTATTCGAACTTAATGCCGTTTGCAACACAGCGGTTATATATATCTTCGACCCATGCGCGCGGCACGTCAGCTTTAAAAAACCGCACTGCCATGCTAAACGGGTGCGCGAGGATATCTATCTCCTGGCTTTGGGCAAGCAGGCGCGACAACTCATACTCGCGCGCCAAAAGCTCCTCTTGGCTCATCGCCTTAATGCCGTCAAAGTGATGCACGCTCCCCAGCACGACCTCGGCGGCATCGAGTATCTCCCGCGTGGTGTTGATAGAGCCGTCGTCGCGGATTTTAACCTCGCAGCCTATGCGCACCGCAAACTCAGGGTACTTTTTGCGCAAACTTTTCAACTCCTTAACATACGCGTCAAACCAGTTGGTGTGTCTGTCTACATGGTCGCTTATCGTCAGGTCGAGCCGCTCGTGCGTGCGGTTATATTCAAAAATCTCTTCAAGCGAAAAGGTCCCGTCGCTCCAGGTCGAGTGCACTTGATTGTCCTGAAAAAGCAGTTTTTGCATATTACATCGGTATCTTTTTATACCGCAGTTTGTCGTCGAGCGGTAACCGCTCGAGTATACCGGCTATTTTTTTGCTGGCGTTGCCGCGGTAGTACGGATGCTTGGCCGCGCGCGCCTTGCGCGCGAATTGCGGCGAGAGCGCCGCGCGTATCGCGCGCGCTATCTTGCCCGCGTCATACGGCGCGTGCAACACGTTGGCGCCGTGCTCGCGGCCGTTTTGCCGCCCGCCGATGTCGACGACCGGGAGCTTAAAGTACCCCGCCTCTTCTATACCTGAGCTCGAATTGCCCACCAGTACCTGCGCGTGGCGCATGAGCGAGAGGAACGCGCGATGCGGAATGTTTTTATACACATGCGTGCGCCGCGCGCCTTTGAGCTTTTTTATCGCGCGGACAAAGCCCTCATGGCCGGTGTCGGAGTTCGGGTAGACGATGATCCGCTCGGCGTCAAACCGCGCGGCGGCGCGCAGCGTCGGCGCAAGCTGGCCGCGCAGCGGCGTAGTGTCGAGCGGCACCGGGTGCTGGACGACGATGATCCACGGCAGCGATCCGAGTCCAAGCTCCTTTGCAAGCGCGCGGCGGCTCATGAGCGGCACCTGCCGCAGGGTATCAAAGGCGGTCGAGCCCGACACGTGCACGCGCCATGGCTCCTCGCCCATGGCGCGCAGGCGCTTGCCGTTTTGCGCGGTCCAGGCAAAGTGCGCGTGCGCGAACTTGCTTATCGAGTGGCGGATGGCCTCGTCGACGCCGCGGCCGCTCGTGCTCCCGCCGCTTAAGTGCGCGAGCGGGATGCCTAGGTGCCCGGCGACTATCGCGCCGGCGAAGCCCTCGTCGCGGTCGGCGATGACGAGCATGAGGTCGGGGCGCTCGCGTCGGCAGTAGCGCTCGATGCCCGCTATCTCTTTGCCAAGCGCCTGCAGCATGCTGTCGCGCTCGCCCACGGCGACCGTCTCCGCGACGGGAAATTCTTTGGCGACCTCGCGGCGCGTGTTGCCGAAGCGCCGCAGCGTGTGCATGCCCGTTACCAAGAGCCTCAGCGAGAGTTTTTTGCTCTTGCTTATTTCGGCAAGCACGGGCCGCAAGTAGCCGAATTCGGCGCGCGTGCCGGTGATGACTAAAACTTTTCTCTTTTTACTTGCCATAATCGGTGCGCTTGATAAACTCGTCGCGCCGGAGGTCGCGCGTCGCCCGCTTGCCGGCCATCAAGAAATAAAACTTCGGCGGCAAGCCGGTCCCCGGGCGCTTGATCGCCAAATTTTCTTTTGTCAGCTTCTCCCCCTTGCGGATAGGCTTGCGCGCGACCACGCTTTTGAGCACCAGGGGCATATACGGCCGCGCCGACGCCGCTATCGTCTTTTTCGGAGAGCCGAGTATTACTTCCGCGTCGCGCACCGCCCGCACGTATTTTTTAAAATCTTCCGGATTTGCGGAAGCCTTGTGGTCCGGACCCTGCATGGTATTGCTAAGCGTCAAATGTTTTTCGAGCACCGAAGCGCCGAGCGCGACGGCAACTAAAGATGACTCGGAACCAACCGTGTGGTCGGAGTACCCCGCCACAACTCTAAAAGTATCCCGGATTGTTTGCATCGCCCGCAAATTGACGTCCCGCAGGCGCGCCGGATAGTCGGTGGTGCACTGAAACACGATTATTTTTGCATTGCCCGCCTTGCGGATAACGGCAACCGCCTCGGCGATGTCCCGCATATCCGCCATGCCGGTCGAGATAATCATCGGTTTTTTAAAACGGGCCGCGTACGCGAGCACCGGAAGATTATTAAGATCCGCGGAGCCGAACTTAAACGCCGGCGCCTTGAGAGAAACGAGGAGGTCGACGCTCCCGAAGCCCGAGTGCGGCGCGGAGAGGAACATGATGCCCCGCTTTTTGCAGTGCGCGGACAGCGCCCTGAAATCCCGGTCCTTGAGTTCGAGCTTCCTGATCATGTCTATCTGGGACTCCGATGTACCGGTGTTTCTTTTTTGGTAAGCGGCCATGCCCGCCGAAGCGGTCGTCACTTCCTCGGCTTTGAAATTCTGGAACTTTACCGCGTCCGCTCCCGCCGCCTTTGCCGCGTCCACCAATTTTTTTGCAAGCGCGAGGCTGCCATTATGGTTCACCCCCGCTTCGGCGATGATAAAAACCGGGTGTCCCCCGCCGACCGCGCGGCCCCCTATCCGGATAGTTTTTTGTTTTTTCATAGGGTCCAGCCTCCGTCGATGACGATATTCTGCCCGGTCATATAGCGCGACGCGTCCGCAAAGAGGTACACCAGCGCGGGCGAGAGGTCCCCGGGCTCCGCCATGCGGTTATTGAGCGCGTGGACCGAATAGTTTTTTTGAAACACTTTATCTTGACCGTCCTCAACACCACCCGGCGAAAGCAGGTTAACCCGCACGCCATGGGGGCGGTACTGTTTTGCCAAATAGCGCGTAAGTGCAATGAGTCCGCCTTTTGCGGTTGCATACGCGGCCGGCGGCGCCTTAACAGCACTACCCGCATACAACTCAAAACGCGGCGCTTCGCTCCCGTAGATAGAACCTAGTAGCACGATCGAGCCGTGACCCTGCTTGGCCATCAACTCGCCAAACTGCTCTGCGACAAAAAACTGCGCCCCGGTGTGCACGCCTACCTGCTGTGCAAAGTCGCTTTTGGTCTTGGGATACGTTGCGTTGACCACGCCGTCGATGCGGCCGAATTGCTTTTGCACCGCCGCGGCGAGCATGGTGACCGATTGCTCGCTGGTAGTATCGCACTCAAAAAACGTCGCGCCGAGCTCTGCGGCAAGCGCTGTACCTTTGGCAACATCAACATCGGCTACTGCCACGGCGGCGCCGTGAGCAACCAGCGCGCGCGCAAACTCCGAGCCGATAAGCCCGCCGCCGACCACGACGCATACGCGACCGGTGAGGTCAAAAGCGTTTTGCGTGCCGGTACTGTCTTTTTTCATATGCAGCGAGTATAACTCCCCAAAACCCTGAAACGATACAATATTTTGCGGTATTTTACAAGGAACCACCTAAGTGGCATTATGTGAGAACAGTATGGAAATCCTCGCCCTTATACCCGCCCGCGGCGGCTCCAAAGGCATCCCAAAAAAGAACGTCCGCCTTTTCTGCGGAAAGCCGCTCATCGCCTACACGATTGAGGCGGCCAAGGCGGCGGGCATCAAGCGGGTGGTCGTCTCGACCGACGATGCGGAGATTGCCGCAGTAGCCAAGCAGTACGGCGCCGAGGTGCCGGTGATGCGTCCCGCCGAAATAGCCGGCGATAAAGCGCCGGTGATGGACGCGGTCTTCCATATGCTCGACCATTTGCGCGACACCGAAAAGTACGAGCCGACCCACGTGCTCCTGCTGCAGACCACCTCTCCTCTGCGCGAAGCAAGCGACATTACGAATGCGGTCGAACTGCTCCAAAAGCGCGACGCGGACTCGGTCGTAAGCATGTGCCGCACCGAACAAGGCCTCTTTACCAAAAATAGCGAAGACGCGGTGGAAACGCTCTACGACGGATACAAAGCCGGAAGCAACCGCCAAACGCTTACGCCCACCTACAAGCTCGACGGATGCATGATTTATCTTATTAAAACCGACGTGCTGCGCGCCGCGCGCTCGTTCCTCGGCGGCAAGGCGGTCGGGTACGAAATAGAGCGCTGGCGCGCAGTCGACCTCGACGAACCGCAGGACTGGGCGCTCGGGGAACTGGTCTACCAAAACAAAGAGGAGCTCAAAAAGCGCCTGAAAAACTTTTCTTAATTGAGCCGCTGGAAGCCGGCGTGCGCGACGGGGCCTTCGAGGAGCTTCTCTGTCGTACCATCCGCGGCCGCTTTTGCCATGAGGGCGAATACTTCGTCGAGCGCCGCGGCATAGCGCGCCACGTGAGTGTCGTTGTGCGCGTACGAGGCGTAAAAGTTCGTCGAGGCGAGGATGCCGCGCTTGAGCATCTCTTGGGTAAGAAGCGTCTTTTGCGC
>Ga0209542_10003571_pt1 | contig 33152 bp, 30 predicted proteins | sample RifCSPhighO2_01_FD_184028 | JGI IMG/M metagenome (GOLD analysis project Ga0209542, IMG submission 184028) | Soil microbial communities from Rifle, Colorado - Rifle CSP2_plank highO2_0.1 (SPAdes) (version 2) | ecosystem: Environmental > Terrestrial > Deep subsurface > Rock core/Sediment ... | reverse complement strand
CCCTCACTTTGCTGAGCCTATTGCGACAAATCTTGTCATGCTTCACCTTTGGTTATCTTCTCAACATGGTCAAAATAATCCTTTATTCTCTTGTAGTACTCTGTTATATTGTCGATGTTTATCTCCACTTTCTCATTCTCAAGATTTATTGTCATTGTGACATGCCTTCTGAACTCCCTGCACCTGTCAAAAGAGGCCCTGTTCAGCTGCCTCAGCCTGATGTAGAAATCAGCCATCTCCTTGACCTTCTCATCCCCATAATTCTGCTTTACTGTGTTTGATTTTGCAATCGGCTGCTGCGGGACTGCGCTGATCTTCTTCTCATCCTCCAGCTTCCTGAGCAAGGAGTCAAGCATGAACTCAATGGCGCTAATCATCCTTCCAAGGATGCTCTTGAATATGTCGCATGTCCTAGTGTATTTCAGGCTCACATATATCAGGTGATCCACCCTCTTAAGCTCGTCTTTTGATTTTTCAAGGCTTTCTTTCATATTTTCATGTCCATCTCATTCTGTTTTATTATTGAGTTGATATCCCCAACAAATGCCTTTGCCCTTGCAACATATTTCTTCATCTCCTCAGGCGTCAAGGCCCTCATGCTGTAATCCTCTGAGCACATCACAAATACGCCCCTTCTTGAGAACTCCACTGGGCTTTTCTTGTGGGAAACTAATATACTCTTCACATCTGCTATGAACTTGACATTTTCCTTGTCTATGTTATACCTGCCTACCAGCTTCATCTTGAAGGTGTTGTATTTTGATTCAAACGTGTCATTGAATGAAGGTACTCTCTTGTAAAGCCTCTCAAAGTAAAGCAGCGCGCCGATTGCGTTTGTCAGGGAAAGAAAGACGTTCTCAAGCACAGTGAGCAGCAGCCTGGGGTCCTTAACAAGGGGATATGTCTGCGTCAGCATGTGGTCTGCTATCTTTATGTTTTTTATAGCCTTATCCCTGATCTCCTCATATTTCTCCATGCCAGTATATATAAAGGAATACCTATTTAAAACTTTTGCTTTAAATACCCTTTAGAATCCCCTCAATCAAACCGCTTATTTCTGGGTTTTTCTCCTCTTTCTTATTATCCTCAAGGTCAGAATCCTGTTATTCTCAACATTATCCGCAATTATATCAAAGTTGCTGAACCATATCTTGTCGCCTTCTTTAGGTATCCTGCCAAGCTTTTCAAGCACAAAAGCCCCTATAGTCTTATTTTTGGCCTTATGAAAGCCAAGCTTCAATTCCTTGTTAAGCTGTTTAAGCGTTGTTTCACTGTCCACAATAGCAATCTTTTCGTCAATGATCTTTACAGGCTCTTTCCTGACCTCATTCTCATCATATATCTCGCCCACAATCTCCTCAAGAATGTCCTCCATTGTCACAAGGCCTGCAACACCTCCGTGCTCATCAACAACAATTGCCATGTGCTGTTTTTTTCTCTGGAACTCCCTGAGAAGAGAGTCTATCTTCTTTTTGAGCGGGACAAACATGACTGGCTTGATGATGTCCTTCAAGGACACATTGGAATTAAGCCTGTCAATATAAGGCAGCAGATCCTTGACATATAATACTCCCATTATCCTGTCAATCCTGCCCTCAAATACAGGTATTCTTGTGAACCTGCTCTTTTTGAGAAAGTCAATGAGCGCAGGCATGCTTGTGCTGGAATCAAGCCTTATCATATCTGTCCTATGCACCATGATCTCTTTTACCTCTATATCATCAAACTCAAATATCCTGTGGATCATCTCCTTCTCTTCCTTGCCAATGCCTCCTGCTTCATGGCTTATGTTGATAATGCTTCTGAGCTCATCCTCAGATATTCTCCTTATCCCATACTCCTTTCCTCCAATGGTCCTTGTGAATATCTTGATGAACCTGTCCAGAAAGAATGTTATTGGAAGGAATATCTTCTCCATCACATCAACAGGTTTTGCCAAAAGAAGAGCAATTCTCTCTGCATGTATTGTTGCAAATGACTTCGGTGTTATCTCTCCAAAGACAAGGATTAGGAATGCCATCACTCCAACCGCAATGCCAGCTCCCTTGCTGCCAAAATAATCAACAGCCATCACTGTCGCAATAGCAGATGCAGTTATATTGACAAGATTGTTTCCGGTAAGTATGGTTATGAGAAGCCTGTGGGGGTCTGATTTCAGCTTCTGCAAAGTCTGCGCTCCCTTAACCTTCTTGTCGACCAGATGCCTTATCCTTATGTTGCTCAGCGAGAAGAAAGCTATCTCTACTCCTGAAAAGAATGCTGACAGCATTATCAGAATCACAAGCAGCATTATATTGAGAATGATCATCTTCAAGCAGTTATCCCTTAAGCTTTATTATTGCAGCAGCGATGTCTCCATGCGCTTCCCTTAGGGCCTCTTCAGCCTCTTCTTCTGAAACCTCTGCCTGCTCTGCGACTGTCTTTATATCATCCCTGCTTATCTCTGCTTCAGAGGATCTATCGCGTTCCTGGACATTTCCAACAATCTGGAAGGTCTCCTGGCCCATCATGTTTACCTTGCTTACCTGGGGCTCTGTTATCACTATTTCCTTATCTCTTGTTCTTATTATGACCTCTTCAGCATCTATCTCTGTCTGCTGGATGCCCATCTTTTTCATTGCCTGACGCATCATCCTGGGATTTATTCCGGACATCATTTTAGATCACAATCATTCCAGACCAAGCCAAGCACTGCCCTGCCAGTGCAGAATTATGACTACTATGACTATCACAACAATCATTACCATCACATGCCCTGGCTTGAAGGTGATTTTTGACTTGTACTCATCAAAATACCTTACCAGGCCGCCCATTCCAGAGGGCATGTGTATCTTATCGTCTCTTGCCATATAAGCACCGAATTAGGGTTTATATTTAAATTTGTTGGTTATATAAGGTGTAGGGCCAGAATAAGCCGCCTTCTGTCACAGCCAAACAGGGCAGTCTAATCGTGAGATTGCTGCTCTGCGATGCTGTGCCTTGACATTCTACTTAGCGTCATAAATGACTTGCACAAGCCGGGGCTCGCCGTTTCAACCATTCCCTGCAGCAAACTCTGCTGGTTAACTCAGTCCTGTTGCCAGGACCTTCGCAAGCATCATGGCGTCTGCAAGGTGGTATCGTTTCTGAGCGGTTGCCTCCCATTTCTGGGACTTATGGCCCTGAGGCCAAAAGCAGCCGATTATAGTGGGCGGACTTTCCTCAGCAGTTCAAATTCATGAACCACCGCCAGTCAAGCTCTGACCCTACATTATATATAAAATAAGAACCCCTTTATAAAGGTTACCTGCTCATTAGCAGGATAATAAGCTCTTTCTTTCCCTGCATAATGCTGGTCTCTTTCTTTATGGCGAACTTATACTCTTTTGCATATCTCTGAACAATCTCCTTTGCCAGCCCTGATTCTGAGACCAGCACGATAATCCCTTTTTTCTTCAGGACAAAATCTGCCTGGTGGAAGAGCTCTTTGTAGATCTTCTCGATATTCTTCCTGTTCCTTTCTGTTGCCTGCGGAGGATAGGACACTATCTTGTCAACCTTGGCCTTGCCAATCTTTGTGTCAAGCCACTCAATATCCGCCCTTGTGACACTGATCTTCTTGTTTATTCCTGCAATCTTTGCATTCTTCTGGGCTGCTTTCACATAGCCGAGAAGCGCATCATAACCATATATACTTGTTTTCTTTTCCAGATTCATGTTTTTGTCTATCTTCCCGAAGAACCTGTCAAAGTCAGTGTCTTTGAAGCAGCTGAATCTTCTGAAAGAGAGATTGTCTTTAGTGAAATAGTTCACTGGAAAATCACATGCGTACAATGCTGCCTCTATTGGTATTGTCCCTGTGCTGCAGAATGGGTCAAGCAGGAAATCTTTAGGGATGTAATCTGCTGTTCTCAGCAGAGCATATGCGACAGTAGCTTTCAATGCATCTTTGTAATGGAATATCCTGTACTGCCTCTTGCTCAGGTCAAAGCCTGAAAAATCTATGCCGATATAGCATCTGTCTTTATAGATATAGGTAAAGATAGTCGTATCAGGATCCTCAAGATCAACCTCGCCTTCAATGTTCTTTCCAACACCCTGCTCTATCTCATTGCTTGTGAAATCATGCTCGCCTATCCTCGTGCACTGGACCTTGAATGTTTTTTTCTTGATGAAGTCTGAGAAATCAGTCTTTTTCGCTGCTTTGAAGATGTCTTCCTGTTTCCTGAAGCTTAGCTTTTCCTTCAGGAGCAGTATCTTTATCACAGATTGGGCCTTGTAGCATAGTGTGCACAGGTCAAGAAGCTCTTTTGGCTCAAAAATAACAACAGAATCTTCTATGCTCGTGCTTTTGGGGTTTATCAGCTCTTTTATCTCTTTCTCTGCGACAGACTCAAGTCCTGGATGTGTTATGGCTATTGCTTCCATACTCTGCAAAAGAAGAAGATACTATTTAAATCTATTTGGCGCGTTTAGTCTTTGGTGTAGGCTGATTAGCTTTTGTTGGGTTTATGCTCTCAGCATACATTCTAAAATAATTAGGCATTTTTGATGTTAGCAGCCCCGGCACTCCTTCGTTGTCCTCAAGGAAACTTGTGGTAGCCTCATAAATGGGTTTTAACATCATTTCAAGCTTAATCTTAGCTCCAGGGCTGCTTGCAGAACAGTCGTCCTGCACCACCCCATTAATATAATCCTTTATGGCCTGATCACCTATTCTCTGCGCAAAATCACTGAAATATCTGCTTTTTGCCGGATCCCTTAGGAACGTCATAATATCTGTTGCAAGGGCCTCGCTCACCTCAACTGAAGTTATTTGGCTTATATGGTTTTTTTCCAGCTCTGGCCTGGCAGCCTGGGCTGCTATCAGGACCATGTAGCAAAAAGCATCATCCATTTTATATTCTGGAACCTTTGTTGTCTTTGCTCCAAAACCTACTTTTGGATCATACAGCCTCTCCATTCTTTGGTAGGCTGGTCTTGCTTCAGGAGATAATAGGGCAAGAGACCCTTCTTCTTTTTTATTTTTTGCTGTAGCAGAAGATATTGCTGTAACTAGCGACCCTGGATTTGCATCCTTCCCCGCCCCAGCACCACTATAAGGAATCTTTCCTGCACCCTCACTAATAACAGCATCTAGTGGAGGCGGAAGACCTTCTTTGCCAGGAACAGCTCCCATTTCTTCCTCTACTAATGTTAGTTTACCATCATCTTCATCATCTAATGGATTCGGACCCACAACCACCTCTTCAAGAACCTCTTTAAGATCCTCACCATCGATTATCTCTTCTTGCGCACCATCTTCCTTGAACTTTATCAGCCCAAAAAGAATATCCCTTGCTCTCGGATCCCCTTGAATATACCTTGTGACCAATTCAGTATCTATCCCTGCTTTCTGCATTGCCTGCTCAAACTCCAAGTATTGTCTAATGGTTGTTTCCAGCACATCAGCCCTGTTTTGCAGCTGGCTGCTGAGTTCCGCAATCTTGTCATATTCCTTTTTTAAATCTCCATAAGCTTTTGCCTGCTCCTGAACATTACGCTCAGATTCCCCCAATGAAACTTTTAGCTGTTCATTCTCTTTTGCAGCAGTCTCATACATTTCAAGAATTGTCTTTGCTTCATTCAAGAGATCATCCACATAAGAATTTCCCACCAAATCTCCAGCTATCATTTCAAGCACTTTTCTTGCTTCTACTAAGTTTGCAGTACCTTCTTTATAGCTTCTCTCTATCTGATTCATCATTGCCTTTATCTTTTCTGCAAGAGTATCTCCTGTCATATATGCACCTGTGCCTGCTATGTTTCCCTATTATTTAAATCTTTTGGTAATTTACTATCATAAAGTGGTTATAATAGCCTATATCCTCTGGTTTACAGGAACTTTCTATATATGGAGAACAAATAAAACACTTATAACTTACGCTGAGAACCGATGGATTTAAGGAAAGAACAAGGCATAATAAATCCCTGAATTGTTCCCAACTGTTCATAAACACAAATCTCTAGGAAAAGAGACAATCACTGGCTTCTGTGGTGGATTGGCTGGTGAGATGGCGCCTGATGGAGCATCATCCTGCCTCTTTGGGCTTCTCTCAAAGCCATCTTTCTCTTTACTCTTATCTGCCTGTTGCCATAATTGTAGAGTGTGAACCCAAGGGCAAACATGATAAGTGCAACAATGAATGTCTCCCTTGCAATGTACCATGAGAATGCGAACAGCTTGAGTATGTTCTCTCCATAAAGGCTGCTTGCAATAGACTCTATCGCAAATATTCTTATGATGGCATAATAGATAAGCCCGAACCATCCTATGAATACAAGGAACTTGCCGAAAAGATGCAGTGCCATTGGCTTCCTGCCAAGTGTCTTTGTCACATAATATATCATTGAGCCGAAGATCAGCGAAAAGAATCCTATCAGGAACATAAGCCCCATCATGTTCCAGAGCATTATGCCAGAGCTTGCCTTGCTGAATGCCAGCTGTGTTGACACAAGCTGCGCCCTGAGCATCAGGTCATTCAGGGAATTCACCGTCATTATCTGTATAAACACAACAGCCACAACTCCCAGTATTCCAGGAATCAATATTATCTTCCCAATGTCTTTGATGAAATCATCTTTTGACTTCAATGTTAGGACCTTCACCACAATGCCTATCAGGCAGAGTGTAATGCCTATGACCAGCGCCCATGTCTGGTGCTGCTGTATGAAATTGAACGGAAATGTGTTTGATATTGTATTGACCATGACAGAAATCTCGCTCTCAGAGCTGCTGAGGCCAACCCTCTCTCCAACAAGCCTCATTGCATCAGACCACTTGTTTGTCAGATTGAAGTAGGTCACTCCGCTCATCACAAGAAGCAGGGCTAGGCCAGCCTCGAGGACCTCATCAATGAGCTCCCCTCCGATATATTCAGTCAATGATGCTTTTTTGCCGAGTGTCATTTTGCCTTACCACCAAAGAAATCTGGTTATTTAAATAGTTAATGATTATGCCAGGATTATCTCTTATATACTGTTTTTAGTTCAACAGGCTGCCCTTTTGCAAGAATCTCAATTCCATCCTTTGTCTCAAATGACTTTGGATTTGTGATCTGATCACCCCAATTATAAGGAGTTATCCTATACATATCTTCTTTTGTTGCCAAGGTTGCACCGAATGGAAGGAAATTTATGGGCAATCTCTTGCCTGGCACAGTGAGCCAAGAGGACATACCAGTAGTATTATAAAGGTCATACCCTATTGTGATATATGCTTCGTTCGCATCACTGCCGCTGGCTGTCCTGAACAGTCTTGTCGGATGTGCCTTCATACCAAACTGCTCATTGTCAGCATTTGCAAGATCCTTTCTTTCAAACAGAGCTGCAAGCTCCACAGGGATCATTAGCCCAGTATTTAGCTTCCTTATAGCTGCGCCGTCTTTTCTCTTTGCGACAAGGAATTCAGTGTAAAAATCATTTACTCCCAAGTCATGGGCTGTCCGACTCTCCAACACTGGAAGCGCCAGATACTTTGACCCTTCCAAGTCTTCTTTTCTGAAAGTAAAACCTTTTCTTTGGAGCCCCATCTGGTAAAGCTGGCTAGGAGTGACAAGCCTTGTAGGGCTGCACAAAAGGCTTTCAAATCCCCATTTTTTAAGGTATCCTAAGCTTACACTCTCAATATCTGCAAGGTGGATTGGAACTGCTTCAGGCTTTTTTCTTTCAACTTTGTTTTCAAGATCAGCCTTCTTTTGGTCAATATACTCTTTTTTTGTGAATATCATAGTTTCCATATCGCTGAAGTCAACCTCGAACCCTCTGACTCCGCTGTCATGGCCTATTTCCGTAAGCAGGCCGTTCTCCAGGACAAACTGGCTGAAATTATCAAGCTCAACATAATAGCTTTTTCCGTCAGTTGATATGAGGGCCGTATTATCCTCAAATATATGGTACCTTATTGCGCCATTCTTTGCAATAGGGTGAAAGAATGTAATCGGAATCTTTTCAGCAGATAGGTCATACTTTGTGACCAAGTCCTCTCCTTTTAATTGATTTAGAAGCACAAAGCCTCTTGATTCTGCATATCTTATCACATCCTCTGGCTTCATTGTCGTGCTGCGCATTATCTTTTCGTGCTGCTCTCTTGCGTTCTTGTCTTCACTGTCAATCACTCTCTTGTACTCTTCATGCCCCTTTCTTGTGAAATAACCGTAATCCACGTCGCTGGCTTTTGCATTCAGCGCTCCGCTGAACTTCTCAAAAAGAGCCATGAATTTCTGCTCTGCAGTCACTGCAGGAGCAGAGCTCTCATCAACATAGCCAAGATGCTCTTTCAGGCTTGTAAGTTTGGCAAAAGCATCATAATGCGCTGCAGAGTATACTGCAGCAGTGTATCTCACTGCATCTTTCACAAATCTCTTAATCGCTTTTTTCTTGAAATCATTGTCTGCAGTATTGATGCCTTCTACCTTTCCGCTCAGTATCTCCTTGCCCAACCTTTTAAGCAGCTCAAATTCTGTCTCTGTCATAAGATGGATTATCTGCTCTGTAGAAAGTCCAATATTGTCTGCATCCCTCAACAGGCCAAGCCATTCCCCAGATTCAAGCTTGTAATCAGCAAGAGTCGGCTCTATTGAGAGCCTTTTGTAATTATTAAGGTCATCCTCACTGCCCTTTATCTCTCTATAAGCATGATACCATTTCTCTGGAACTCCAAGAATCTCACCTATCTTTGCCATGCTTGTCCTTTCAGACTTTGCTATCCTGTTTTCTGGAATAGCCTCAAAAATCTTTTTGGCAGCTTCCCATGCCCTGATCCTCATCTCATTCTTTTCTTCAGGGGTGTAATTATGATTATAATCTGCCTTGTATCCAGTGGTCTGTGCCCTTCTCTTCAGTGAGAAGAAAGTGTCTTTATGCATCATCTGCTGGTCTGCGTCTCCATGAGGCCCAAGAACCTGCGCAGCCTTTTGGTAGATCACATCAAGCATAGATGCCATTATCTCATAAGGATTATAACTCTCAACAATTGCCTTTATCTTTGCAGAATCTCCAGCACTAACCTCAAAGCTCCAGAATTCCCTTGCATGCCCCGGATCATCATTCATAAGGATTTGGTCAATTGAATCAGCGAGCCTTTCAATGCTATTGTCTGGAAGAGGACGCATTGGAATGTAAGGTATAAGATGAAGTTTTAGGTCTCCAAGCCTGTTCTCAAGGTCTACTTCAGGCAGATTAGTCTGGCCAGTTGCCTGTTCTTGGTCAGCGCTTTTATCCCCAGAGAAAAGATTAAGTCCATAATGGGTCTGAGGATCTGCAACCCCGCCCATATCTTCTACAGTTGCACCTAACCAACCAGAACTTCCATCTCCTTCCTTGTCCTTTTCTCCACTCATCTTGGCCTCATAATACTATATATGTTTTATATATGGATTTCTTGATATACTATCTTCCATAGTACTACTTATATTTAAACCTTTCTCTTTTTAGCCACTATTTAGTGGTAAAATCATCGCTTTTATCTTATGGGCTTTTGTACCTTGCATATATAACTTATATTGAATATCTATTTTATTCAGTGAACAGTAGCTCAAAACACCGAAATGGAGCCTGATAACTATCTAAATAGTTCAGAATTGTTTTTTTATAGTTAGAAGACGCAAAAAAGAAGATTCAACGCTTATTAGCCAATAAAATCATCAAATGCCTACTCATTGACCACTTTGGCAGCTGAAATGACCTTGTCCCCTCCCTCTAGCTTCATGAGCCTCACTCCCTGCGTGTTTCTTCCTATGACTGATATGCCTTTGGCAGGCATTCTGATTATTATGCCGTCCTTGCTTATGAGCATCACTTCATCCTCTTCCTCAACAGCCATTATGACAGCAACCTGGCCATTCCTTTCTGTGCACTGTATGTTTATCACACCTACTCCGCCCCTGCCAATCCTCCTGTATTCTACAAAACCAGTCCTCTTGCCATATCCGTTCTCTGTGATTGTAAGCAGGGCCTTCTCATCATTTGCAAGGTCCATTCCAACAACCTCATCCTCTTCCTTGAGCATTATTCCCCTCACTCCTTTTGATGTCCTTCCGATAGGCCTTGCATCACTTTCATGGAACTTTATTGCCATGCCATTCTTTGTGCCCAGGACAATCTGCTTATCTCCGTCAGTGAGCAATGCATTGACAAGAGTGTCCCCTTCCTCAAGGACAATCGCTATTATTCCTGACTGCCTTGGCCTTGAGTACTCAATGAGGTTTGTTTTCTTGATTGTCCCTTTCTTTGTGGCAAGCACAAGGTAATGCTTGTCGTCAAATTCATCAACCCTTACAAAAGCAGCTATCTTCTCATCCTTGTCGATCTGCAGCAGGTTCACAACAGCTGTTCCCTTTGCCTGCCGCGAGGCTTCCGGTATCCTGTACACCTTAAGCCAGTGCACATTGCCTTTATTTGTGAAGAATAGGATGTACGAATGCGTGGATGCAATAAAGAGGCGCTCTATGAAATCCTCATCCCTTGTGCCTGCTCCAATAACTCCCTTGCCGCCCCTCTGCTGGGCCCTGTATGTGTCTGCTGGGATCCTCTTGACATATCCTGCATGGCTGATTGTTACAACAACGCTCTCCTCTTTTATCAGGTCCTCTATGACAAGCTCTTCCTCCTCGACAAACTCTATCTTTGTCTTTCTTTCATTGCCGAATTTCTCGCTCAGCTCTTTAAGCTCTTTCTTGATTATGTCAAGAATCTTCTGCTCTGACGCAAGTATTGATTTCAGCTCCTGGATGAGCTGCAGGAGGTCCTTGTGCTCCTTTCTTATCTTTTCCTGCTCCAAAGAAGAGAGCTTCTGGAGCTTCATGTCAAGTATTGCCCTTGCCTGCGCATCACTGAGCTTGTAATTGCCTATGAGCATGTTTCTTGCTTCATCAACATTCTTTGATGCCTTGATTCTCTTTACAATCTCGTCAATATTGTTTATTGCGACAATAAGCCCTTCAAGGATATGGGCCCTTTCCTGCGCTTTCTTCAGGTCAAATTCGGTCCTCTTCCTTACTATGATCCTCCTGTGCTGAAGATGCTCTCCAAGGATCTCTTTAAGGTTGAGTGTCTTTGGCTCATTGTTCACAAGAGCCAGCATTATTGCTCCGAAAGTTGTAGTCATCCTTGTGTGCTTGTAGATCTGGTTCAGGACAACATTGGCAGGAGTGTCTCTTTTTATCTCAATCACTACCCTTATCCCCTCTCTTGCTGACTCATCCCTTATATCACTGATGCCCTTTATCCTCTTGTCCTTGACGCACTCTGCCATCTCTTCAATAAGAAGGGACTTGTTGACCTGGTATGGTATCTCTGTGACAATTATCCTTTCCCTCTCGCCATGCTTCTCTATCTCTGCCTTTGCCTTTACAATTATCCTTCCCCTTCCGGTCAGATAGCACTCCTTTATTCCGTTTGTTCCGGAGATTATGCCTCCTGTCGGGAAATCAGGGCCTTTTATTATCTTGAAGAGCTCTTCAACTGTTACCTCAGGATTATCAACAAGGGAGATTATGCCTTCAGCAATCTCTTTCAGGTTGTGCGGAGGTATGTTTGTGGCCATTCCTACTGCTATGCCTGAAGAGCCGTTTACCAGGAGGTTAGGAAGCTTTGCAGGAAGGACAAGAGGCTCCTTCAGGCTTCCGTCGAAATTAGGGGCGAATTCAACTGTCTCCTTGTCAATATCAAGGAGCATCTCATCTGCTATCCTGGCCAGCCTGCACTCTGTGTACCTCATCGCAGCTGCTGAATCGCCGTCAATGCTTCCGAAGTTTCCCTGGCCTTCTATCAGCGGATATCTCATTGAGAAATTCTGGGCCATCCTCACAAGAGCATCATACACAGCTATGTCTCCATGCGGATGGTATTTACCAAGCACCTCTCCCACTATCCTTGCGCATTTCTTGAAGGGCTTGGTATGCACCATGCCCATATCATTCATTGCAAAAAGAATCCTTCTATGGACCGGCTTCAGCCCATCCCTTACATCAGGAAGAGCCCTGCCTACAATGACTGACATTGCATAATCCAGGTAAGACCTTTCCATCTCCTCCTCTATTACCTGAGGGACTATTTTTTCCTGATTTCCTGGATTGTCTGCTGCTTTTTCGTGCTCTGCCATGCATCTAAAATAATCACATTTCTTTATAAATCTTTTGTTTGTATAATGGCCCATAAAGGCCTATAAGTCCAGAATTCAAAGGTTTTAGGGGTTAGAATAATGATGCCTGGCGCAGTATATCAGCTTGTTTTGCTTATTATGTTGCTCTTCACAGCAAAGCTTTTTCCGCAGTAAACGCATTGCTTCCTTTTTCCTCCAAGAACCGATGTCCTGCCCTGATACTTCATATTATGTTTGCACTGTGGACACTGAAGAATTAGCATTTTCATTCCTCTTTTTCTTCTGGTTCCTCTGAACCATCATCTTCTGTCTTCTTCCCTTCTTTCTCCTCTTCACCTATTCCTGCAAATTCCTCCAGCTCTCTGGAGACTCTCCTTTCTTCCTTATCTTCTGATTCGTCCCTGCTCTCACCTTCTTCATCTTTCTCCTCTTCCATCAGCTCTTCAACAATCTTTTTGGTCTTACCCTCTTCTAAATCTTCAGCAGCAGCCTCTTCTTCTATTTCTTCCCCGTCTTCCTCCTCTCCTTTTGCTGCCCGCTCTTCAAAGACCTCAAGCTTCCCAAGCTTCTCAGTTTCCATCTCCTCTTCTGCTTTGCCTATCCCTTGCTCTTTTCCCTTTGGACTCTTGTACACTTCCAGCTGACCCACTTTCTTCCCGCTTTCATCACCTATCCTCTGCTGCTGTTCTCTAGGCTTCTCGTCAAGCCCCTTCCTTTTATCAGCATCAGCAATCTCAACATCCTTGAAGACCTCTTTCACTGCCTCCTTGCTCGGCAGGTCAAAATAATCAAAGAATCTTGTAGAAGGCTTGAGCACATAGCTTCTGCCGTGCTTTACTTTTGTTATGAAGCCCATCTCAACAAGCTCTCTTATGTGCTCATAGGCAGAGCTTCCCCTCACCCTTATAACATCAGCCTGCATCACTGGCTGCTTCCAGGCCACTATCGCGAGAGTCTCAAGCAGCGCCTTGTTGAGCTCAGTGTGTGGCGCAACATCCTTCACAAGGCCGAGATATCTCTCTTTGACAGTCATCTTCCAGCCGTTGCCTTCCTGTATAAGAAACATCGGAGAATCAGATGAATTGTAATCCTTTTTCAGTTCCTGCAGGACACCATCTATCCTCTTCAGGTCATTTTCCCTGCATAAGGCCGCAATCTCCTCCAGATCCACCTTTCTTCCTGCTGCGAAGAGTATTGCCTCAACCTCTTTTTTCAGGTCCCTTCCCTCTTTTAGCTCTTCCATGCTACTTCTTCAGGCTGTACTTGTCCTTTGTTCTTTTAATCCAACCCTCTCTTATTAATTTTTCTAAAAACGGGCTCAGCTGCTGGGTAGGAATGCCTGTCTTTTTTGACAGATCCTCAATCCCAACATCCTTCTCATACTTCAGGACAATCATTATGTTGTTTCTCAGAAGAAGGCCTGCATTCCTCTCAAGGTTCTTTGATGTTGCCTTGAGAGTCTTTATATAGGTGTCAAGCCTGTGCAGCCTTGCCTGCATGTCATTGAAAAAAGCAGCGAAATCAGGGGCATTATAGATGAATTTCTCAGGCTCTATTATTTCAATGGATGAGGGCATGTAATCAAAGCAGAAGAATGCCAGCTCTGAGGCATCCTTTGCAAGGAACTCAAGCTCTGCAAATGTTGTGAAAAGCTTTTCCTGCTTCTTTGGCTTCGCATAATGCTCCTCAATGACCAGTATGTTCTTATTTTGCTTGAGATTTTCAATATATCCCTTGAGGGTCTTTGTGAGATGCTCCTTTGGAGCTCCCATCATCTCAATTATTGCCCTTGCTCTTATATATCCCCTTTCCAATTTATCAGAGACCAAATCCTGCGTCTTCTTATCCAGAGCTTTTTTTGCCATGCGCAAAAGAATAAAAGGTGTATTTTTAAAGCTTTTGGGTGGTTTTGCCCTTTGTGTTCCTCCATTTATACTTTATAATAAGTATCGTTGTTATTATGGCAATAGAAGCGATTATGAAATATGGCGCCATGCCCTTTGACTTCCTTGATGCAGACACATAAACAATATTGCCTGTGACTTCTTTTCCATCTTTCCCTGAGGAGTTTGTGCTGCTGCCTGAGCTGTTATTGGAGCTATTGAGGCTGACAAGGGCAATCACACCAGGATCAATGCCATTGTCCTCTTGGATAGCTGGGGCTGACACCACAACATCCCTTGTGATATCGCTTGTTGTCTTCTGACCATCCTTCTGTATCTTCACTTTGAGCTTGTAATCCCCTGGCTCTGCATCTTCAACAGTGTTGTTCAGCTCCACTGTTCTTGCCTCATAAGGGCCAAGATCTATTGTTACCTCATTCCCTTCTCTTTCTCCAGAGTAGGATTTGCTTCCTCTGTACACATAGCTCCACAGGGCAAACTCATGCTGTTCTCCATCGTTGCTTATGCTTATCTCTGTTGTGAATGCTTCTCCAGAGATTATGCTTTCATTAGATGCAATGATATCATAGGATATCTTCTGATTCTCTGTTTCAGAAGTCTCAGCTGTTTCAGGACACATTGATGATACTATTCCCTCAACCCTGACTTCCCTCTTCTGGGTCATGTTAAATCCTTCTGCAATAAGAGTATAGCTTCCGTCAGAATACTTCCTGTTGCAGTTGTTCTTTATCTGGACAGGAAGGGTGAGGTCATATTCCCTGAATTTGTCATACAGTGTAAGCTTTGAGATCTCGCTTATCTTGTCGCTGCTGTCAAGATCCTCAATCCACGCCTCGACTGTGCTTGATGCCTCATCTCCTTTATAGATGTCAAGCCTCACTCTTAATGGCTTGCCGAATTCTATTGATTCATCCTCTCCAATATACACCTCTTTTATGGATATTGAAGATTGAGAAGGTTTGGGGCTTCCTTTGACTGTTATCAGCTTTTCAGAATACTGCATTATCTCTTCTCTGCTGCAATTCATATAAAGGTTTGCCTTGACAAAGAATGACTTGTCTTCCTCATCAATGCTGGGAGTCCATGATTTCTGGCCTGTGTTTGTTGTGTTGTACTTCGCCTTGGCAATGTTTCCTGCAAGATCCTCAATCCAATATTCAATGGCGAAATCATCTGGTTCAGGGTCAATGCTGAAACCTATCTCAACTTTCTCGCTGTTATTATAGAGGTTCTTGTCCGTGGCCACAGAAAAAGATACATTGCACATTGTCTGATCTCCTTGTGTTCCATTGCTTTCATTGGCTATGCTTTGCGCAGCAGTGTTCTGCCTGCCAGGAGTTCCTCCTGTTTCAGCGCTCTCAAGCCACGCCCCCCCAATAAGCTCCATTGACTTCCCATTGCCATTTGCAATTGTTCCATTGTATTGGGCTGACGCAACCATGGTGAAGTCTGGCGTATACAAAAGGATAGAATCCGCTGTGTTATCGAGGTTGTTTCCTATGGTTGCGCCAGCAGAATATACTGATGCATTAATGCCAGTAAAATCAAAGCCATCCTCAACTATAATGGCATAGCCAGAGCCAGAATAATAGAGGAGATTGAGGGAGTCATTTGAAGCTGAGTCTGCAATTATCCACGCAGTGAGGTTCTCCGGAGAATCCATGAATATCTCGATAAATTCTTTGTTGTTGTCATCCCCTGTAGGGTTATACATGATTTCATTTATTGTAATTGCTGAAGAGAGCTCAACTGCGAGCATTAGCATGATAATATAGATTATAATCATTTTCATGGAAATTATAAATCAAGAACTTTTAATAAGTGTTTCTGTCTAAAAACCGGAGATTTTCCGTCGAAAATAGGAAGATTTCCAAAGAATCCGAAAAGAACAAAGGATTATCAGAATATTATGGCCTGTTTATCCGACTATTATCTTTCCCTGCATTGTGGGATGTATGCCGCAAATATAATCATATTCCCCTTTGCTGTCAAACTTGAAGCTGTATGATTCCCCCTTTTTCAGGGTGCTCGATTTGAATGAGCCTGATTCTATGGTATGCGGAGCTGAATCATCATTTGTCCAGATAACTGTTGTTCCCTGCGCTACTGTCAGCGTTGAAGGGCCAAATGCAAAGTCCTTTATTGTCACAGTGTTCAGGCTGCCCTGAGGCGCAATTTCCTCTTTTTCCTTGGGGCTGCATGAGGTCAGAAGCAGAAAACTTGCAATCAAAATCATAAACATCGGCAATATCTTCATATAAAACACCTCTTTAATTGCGCATAACTGAATAAGTATTTAAATCTTTTTGGTGTCTTGCTTAAAGATTTAGTCAACCCCAGACTCCGGGGATATTGTGCCTGCAATAGCTGCATTTGCCCCCTCTTATGTTGTTGCTCACTATCCCGAACCCAGACCTTGCTACAAGCAGTTTCTTGCATTTTGGGCAGTAAGTGTTCTCGCCCTTCTCTGTCAGTATATTTCCTATGTACACAAACTTCAGCCCTGCCTTCAATGCGACTTCCCTTGCTTTGGTGAGGGTCTCAAGGGGCGTTGGCGGAAGCTTCTGCACCTTGTACATCGGAAAGAATCTTGTGACATGCAATGGTGTCTCTGGCCCAAGCTCTGCCACCATCCATTCGCACATCTTCTTTATCTCATCCATGCTGTCATTCATTGTCGGGATGATAAGATTTGTTATCTCAATCCATGTGCCCATCCTCTTTATCGCCTTCAATGCATTCAGCACAGGCTGGAGCTTCGCGCCGCATTCCTTCAGGTAGAATTCCTCATTGAATCCCTTGAGATCGACATTTGCTGCATCAATGAACCTGTACAGCTCCTGCACAGGCTTCTCGTTTATGAAGCCGTTCGTGACCATGACGTTCTTTATGTCCTCATCATGCGCAAGTATCGCGGTCTCAAGCACATACTCATAGAATATGGTCGGCTCAGTATAAGTGTAGGAGATGCTCGGGCATCCCGAATCCTTTGCCATCTTCACAATCTGCTCTGGCTTTACCTCAGGAGCAGGAAAATCAGCTGGCCCAGTCTGGCTTATCTCCCAGTTCTGGCAGTGGCTGCACCTTAGATTGCAGCCGACAGTTCCCATAGAATAGGACTCAGTTCCTGGCAGGAAATGGAACAAAGGCTTTTTTTCAATAGGATCAACATGCGTGGATACGGGCTTGGCATATACAAGAGAGTAAAGCTTTCCCTTGATGTTCTGCCTTACCCTGCATATGCCGATCTTCTGGTCTGCAAGGATGCAGTTGTGGGGGCAAAGATGGCACTGGATTATCTGTTTTTTCTCATCCTTGACATCCCAGTGCTTTGCGAGCTTCATATGCTATAACAATGATGGGTATTTTTATAAATTTAGCGATAGAAAAAGCTCATTTACCATCATCTATTGTACCTAAGTACACATCACATCCTTTGAAAGAGCCACCATAACATACTGATCCTAAACTTTCTACTTCATGCACACATCCTTGGCTGTGGGGGCATATCTTGTCTGGCCCTGGAAAACGGGTTTCAAACAATTCTTTGAGGCCAATAGAATATCTCTTACTTTCTTTTGACAATCTTAATGCAATTACACTTTCATCAGGGAAGCATAAAACTCCGAATTCAGCAGGATTGTAAGAAAAATTTCCTATTGTTATATCTCTCATAATTTCTTCTTGGTGGACAGACAAGGCACTAATTCCGTTTCCATTCAATGAAAAAGCTGTTTTAATACTTTTCATAATCAAAGCAAGCCTTGCAATCGCATAATCTGCCATCCATCCTTCATCAGAGATTACTTCGACAACCCCATAAGGCTCTGATGGCGCCTTTGCAGCAATCATGTTAGCAGCCTTATCAACATACCCGTCTATGAATTCCCTTTCTGCTCCATTCACAGACGACCTATGGCCACTGACAGAATGCAGTATCTCTTTTATCGGAAATGCCTTGCCTTTACAGGAAGGATCTTTCTCTATCACCTCAGAAATGTCAGAAACACTCAGTATAATGCCGTTCCCAAACCATATGGACGAATCAGCAGATAGAATCTCTCTTAGTTTATTATTATCAAGCATATTAAAAAAAACAAGAAGTCAAGACTGATATTTAAGCATTGTTGTAATACAGCCTATAAATCAGAGATTCTGCAGTTATAAGGCTTTTGGAGAAAAAGGGTTGCCCCTGTGGAATCACCTTTCTTTAGTCACTTGACGTTGTCAACCACTCTGTTTATTTAAAGATTGTTGTGGTTTATGTTATATTTTGCAATTGTTTCTTTCTATTATGGTAATTCTTAATAAGGGTGGTTGTTTGTCCGTATATTGGGGGATCAATGGTTGAGAAAGTGAACCATAATTGCGGTATTGCTGTAGCTCATACACTGCACGATGCTCATTCTTTTATAAATTCATTGCAGCACAGAGGCCGTGAAGCAGCAGGCATTGCTGCAGTCGGAGACGGAATTATAGACGTCATAAAATGGAGCGGGACAGTAAGCAGATTTGATCTGAAGGATCTCCACAAGATTCTTCAGAGTCCCAAATACCATACCTACATGTATCATGTAAGGTATGCAACGCATGGAAGGAAGGACATGATACTCCAGGATGCCCACCCTCATGTGATAGGTGGCACAGTCTACAAAATGGGCAATCATCTCATCTTCAGGGATTGCGAGGCCGCCATAATACATAACGGCACACTGCTGGACGAATCACTCAGCAAAGTTGACAGGCATTCCTGCAAAACAGGATGCGATTCAGAGGCCATGCTCCACCTGCTGCATTATCATATGAAAGAAGGAGAGATCATGAGGACAGTAAAGGGGTCCTTCATATCAGCAATAGCGCAGAAAAACAGCAGAGACATAATAATCATGAGAGACAGGACAGGGATGAAACCAGGTGTCCTAGGCTGGAAAGACGGAAAGTACTGCGTTGTTTCAGAGGACATTGCCCTGAAGAAAAATGGAGGAGTCTTCAAACAGGATCTGCTGCCTGGAGCAATCTATTACATGCATCCTGACGGAACATATACCAGGAAAGTGATTGTTGAGCCAAAACTGAACTACTGCTTTTTTGAGTACAACTATCTTGTGGATGTCGAGACCATATTGAACGGAGTGCCTGTGCTGAACATCAGGAACCGCCTGGGAGAGATTCTTGCTGAGGAGCATCCAATTGATGCTGATTTCGTAACCTATTTCCCAAGATGTCCTGAGGCTGCTGCTGAGAGATATTCAGAGATTTTGGACCTTCCATTAGAGCATCTTTTCTACAAGATGAGGAGCCAGAGATCATTCCAGGGATCCACTTCAGAAGAGAGAAGGGAGTCAATTGATGAGAATGTCCATCTTAATCCAGAAGTAGCAGAAAGGCTGCACGGAAAGAAAGGAATAGTGATTGATGACAGCACAGTAAGGGCAAACAACATCAAGAGAGAAGTGTTTTTGCTAAAGGAAGCAGGTATAAGTGCAGTCCATCTTAATTATACGCCTCCAATAGGAATCAATGGAGATGACGGCCAACCAAGATTCTGCAAGGGAGGGGGAGTTGACATGACAAGGGATGACAATTACATAGCAAGAGGAAGGACACTTGAGCAGATCAGCCAGGAGGCAGGAATAGATGTTCGTTATCTTTCTGTTCCTGGAATGCATCGCGCATTTGCAGACTGCGGCATAAGCCCTGAAAAGCTCTGCACTTTCTGCATTGGCGGCCCTGACCCATGGGTTTGATATATTGTTTCACTTCTATAAAATACTCACAAAGCTTTTAATACTATATATATTTCTTATCTCTCAGTGGGGTGTATATCGTCATATATCAAAAAGAGGTAGATTTATGGGCCTATTCAGTTTCTTGACAAAGAAAAAGCCAGAGGGAAATATTCCTGTCCCTCCAAGTCCTGCAGCATTCAAGATTGATATCCCTGCACCAAGAGTGCCTATGGGTGGGATAATGCCTGCAGCACAGCCAACCCCTTCTCCCAGACCAGCCTTTACAGGCATGGAGCAAATGCAGGAAAGACCTTCTTCTGAATCAATAACAGCTCCAAGACAGGTCGATGACTTCGGGATTCCAGCAAAGGAAGAGTTTGAGCTTCCTGATATTGAGATGCCTAAATTCAAGCTTCCAACAACAGAGGAGAAAGCAGAGATAAGCCAGGCTATTGAATCAGAGAAAGAAAGGCCGGCAAAGATTCCCAGGCTAAAGATCAAGAAAGTTCCTGTTGAGGTTCCTGAAGAGCTTCCTGAAATAGGGGCGATACCAAAGACTCCAAGATTCATGATACCTGAAGGCATTGAAGAGCCAGTTGAGCTGAGAGAGATCCCAAAAGTAAAGGGGCCTGTGTTCATGAGGGCTGACAAGTTCATGAACATAAAAACAGGGCTGAACAGCATCAAGGACAATCTGAAGAACATGGAAACTGTGTTTGCTGATATGACAGAGATAAAGGACAAGCAGGATGCTGATATTGATGTATGGCACGGAGCTGTAGAGTCAATACAAAGAAAGCTCGTCTATGTTGACAAGACGCTATTTGAAAAATAAAAAAGGTGATATAATGGCAGAAAAACCAATCTTCATAAGGCTTGAAGAGTTCAATGACATAAGCGACACCCTGAACATAATCAAGGGGAAGATCGCTGAGGCAAAAGAGGCAATATCAAGGATAAACCAGCTAAAGCAGGAAGAGGAGGCAGAGATCGATCTCTGGTCAAAGGAGCTGGATGAAGTGGAGAAGAAGATGTCAGTTGTCGATTCAAATCTTCTTGCTGCAAGGGAGTGATTAGATGAGAGAGAAGGAAGTATTTTATGTTGAGATACCCAATCCAGTAGACTGCAGAAGGTCTGTTCTCGAGGCATCAAGAGATTTACTGAGAGGTCTCCAGAAATATGAGGACCTGAAGAAGATAAGGTTCCAGAAATTGAGAGAGATGTCTGTATTGAAGAACATAATAAAGGAGATAAACACCCTGCTCAACCAGGCAAGAAACAGCCTTCCTTCTGTCACTGTCAGGATGCCCGAGCCTGCAAAGCAGAAAGAAGCAAAGAAAGCGCAAAGGCCAAAGAAGAAGGCTATCGAGGAAGAAGAGGCAAAAAAGCCCAGGGAAGTGGCTGAGCTTGAGAAGCAGCTGAAGGACATTGAGGGCAAGCTCACAGGCCTCGGCTGAGCATTTCTAGCGCAATATTTTTAAAGAATTTACCTAATTTCTTAGTTGTTCGACTGTTGAAGCGCATGGAGTGGGGCCGAGCAGAGCGAGTGCCCCACACTAATTTCGGTGTCAACGGACGAAACCGTTGCGGGGGTTCCAGAGCGGTCAAATGGGCTAGCCTCAAGGGAAAGGGCTCTTTGCTCAGCTGAGCAAGCTAGTGGCTTAGTGCCTTCGGGGGTTCGAAATGAGATGTCAGAAATGATGTCTTGCGGATGTCCCTTCCCCCGCATTATACTCTCAAGGGAAAAGTTTATATGCCTCATATTATTAACCATGCTTAAAAAGGTGCATAAGGATGGATAAGGAAAAATGGTCAAGAATGCCGGAAGAGGAGACAATCAAGGATACAATCAAAGCCATAAAATCAAGAGGCGTAAACGTTATACTGGTTGAGAACAGGGAAGCTGCATTAAACAAACTAAAAGAGATCATTCCAGCAGGAGCAGAAGTAATGAACGGCTCTTCAACAACATTGGATGAGATAGGTTTTGTCGATCTTCTAAGCTCAGGAAAGCATAAGTGGAAGAACCTCCATGAAGAGATATTCAAGGTAAAAGATCAGGAGAAGCAGTCTGACTTAAGAAGAAAATCAGTTACCTCAGAATATTTTCTCGGAAGCGTCAATGCAATAGCAAAGACAGGACAGCTTGTTGCTTGCGATGCATCAGGATCAAGAGTGACTGCTTATCCTTTTGCTGCCAAGAACCTTGTGCTTGTCGCAGGGGTGCAGAAGATAGTGCCTACCCTGAATGACGCCTTGAAGAGAATAAATGATCATGTCTATCCTTTGGAAGACAAGAGGGCAAGAAAAGCTTATGGCATGGGAAGCACAGTGGGAAAGTGCGTAATCATAGAGAGGGAGATTTTCCAGGGAAGGACAACGCTGATTCTTGTGAAAGAGAAGCTTGGGTTCTAATTTACCAAAAACCTTATATTTAAACACTCTTTTAATTCTTTAAAATGCCAGGATGGGGACAAGAGGATAAGAAAACAGAAAAGCCAAGAGGACCTCCTTCAGGATGGTCTGGATGCTGGGATGGGACTGAGAGGCCTGCTCATGAGGTCAATCCAAGCTCAATTGCTGATTTGGTCAAAGGAAGGACTCCTGCGGGGCCTGTTGAAGATAGTAAGAATCCTGTTTACCATAAACCAGAGGAAAAAGGACCAGGATATGATGGCAAATAATGCGCAACCTTTAAATAATCAGCATGATTGATGTTATAGCATGGCAAAAGAGGCAATTGTTACGCCTTGGGAAGTGAAAGGCAACATTGATTATGACAAGCTAATAAAGGAGTTTGGCGTTTCAAGGCTTGACGATGCACTTCTGAAAAGAGTCCAGAAAAAAGCAGGCACTCTGCATCATTTTCTCAGGAGAAACATCTTCTTTGCCCATAGGGACTTCAACTGGATTCTTGATGAGTACGATAAAGGCAACAAGTTCTTCCTGTACACAGGGAGGGCTCCTTCAGGACATGTGCATCTCGGCCATCTTGTTCCATGGATGTTCACAAAATGGCTCCAGGATACATACAATGTTGAATTATGGTTCCAGTTCCCTGACGAAGAAAAATTCCTGTTCAGCGAATCTCTCACTCTGGCTGACACTGAACACTTCACAAAAGAAAATGCATATGATGTGATAGCCCTGGGATTTGACCCAAAGAAGACCCATTTCATAATTGATACAAAACACGCAGGAATAATGTATAAAGAGGCAATAAAAGTAGCAAAGAAGATAACCTATTCAACAGCAAAAGCAGCATTCGGCTTCAAGCCGGACATGAACATAGGCGCGATATTCTACACAGCAATGCAGGCAGTCCCTGCTTTCCTTCCCTCTGTGCTCGCTGGAAAGAAGATTCCCTGCCTCATCCCGCATGCAATAGACCAGGATCCCCATTTCAGGATATCAAGGGACGTGATAACAAAGATTGGCTATGACAAGCCAGCATCAATACAGTGCAGGTTCCTGCCAGGCCTTGGAGGCATGGCTCAGGACGGCAAGATGTCTGCTTCAGAGGCAGAGACAGCCATATATACAACAGATTCAGCAGAGACTGTAAGAAAGAAGATAATGAAGTATGCGTTCTCAGGGGGCCAGGCCACAGTGGAGGAGCACAGGAAGAAAGGCGGCAATCCGGACGTTGATGTCAGCTACCAATGGCTGACCTTCTTTGAGGAGGATGACAGGAAGCTGAAGAAGATATATGAAGAATACAAGTCAGGCAAGATGCTTACAGGAGAGTTGAAGCAGATTCTTATAGACAAACTCAATACATTCCTAAAGAAGCATCAGGAAAAGAGGGAGAAGGCAAAAGGCAGGTTTGAGGATTTTGTCTTCAAGTTATAATCAAAAACTATTTAAACAAAAAACCATATAATGCCCTAAAAGAGGTGTATTATGGATATCCTTGAAAGATTTCAGGCAGCGCCTTTGTCAAGCAGCTTCTTTTTTGTGAGCATAGTGGGGATACTCATATCCCTGTTCTACTGGGACAGTATATGGAGCCCTTCATGGAGCTTCACATTTCTGATACTGTTTGGCGCAATGTTTGTCGCCTCCCTGATATCAATGAAAAAAGCCCCTATTGATGCAGAGATTGCTGTGGACCATCACGCAAGAAAAAGCAGAAGAAAACAATAAAATAATTTTCTGCTGTTTTTTCAGGATTTCTTTTTCCTAAAGGCCTTTGCCGGAGAGTTTATCTTCCCATTCACCAGGTCAAATTTCTCCTTGCATCTGTTGTCCTTCCAGTACACAACATGGGATGCCCTCTTCCTGAAGAGCGAAAGCGCAATGCCAAGGACATCTGACTGGTATTCTGCCATGCCCTCACCATCCATGAGCTTTTTTGCGTCCTCAATGCATTTCCTCATTAGGGAGATGTTGTCTCTCCTTGCCTTCTGCTCCTCAATGAATTCCTCTTTCTCTGTAAGGGAGAATTCCTCCCAGACAGGATAGCTGCTTCCTTCAATTGTTTTTGGAAAAGATTTATAATGCATCTTTTCACCTCCTTGTTCTTGCACAAAGAGATGTCAGAATTCTTTAAGTGCCTTGTGCACAAAAAACCGCAAATGTTATGGTGAAAATGAAATTCCTGCGGTTCAGATGCCTTTTTTTTCTTCTGTTATCGCAAAAGGCGAAGATCCTCCGTGCCACGTGAATCTTGGCCTAACCTTTATTGAATAAAGCCGTTCATTGGTATCATCAAACATAACAGCAGCTCCCTTGACTCTCGGAAGGCTGTCAAGCTGGACATCAAGGCCTTCCCTCATATAGCTCTGCATGAGCATGCTCAGGGCTTCAACATCGATCTTGGCCGTTATCCTATGGCTGAGGAATGTATCTGACTGAGTCATCACATCTGTGTGTATCTTTCCTGGCTGCTGCGTTGCCAGAATAAGGCTTATGCCTGGTTGTCTTCCCTCCCTTAATATTGTTATAAGAGCATCTGATGCAGCTGTCTTCCCCTCCCTGGGCAGGAACTCATGAGCTTCATCCACAACAAGCCATACCATTGGCATGCTCAGCTTCTTCTCTTTCTGCTCTTCGCTGAAGTAGTGCGTTGCCTGGTGTATTGTCTCGTATTCTTCATCCTTTCTATCAATCATCCTCTCTATAAATAGCTTCTTTGATATCAGCCCCACAATCAGGGATTTGATCTTCCATCCTCCAGGCGTCGTGGCATAGCAGCTGACATCAAGGACAGTCACCTGCCCTCCCTGCGCAAGATCCTTCATGGGGGTGCCTTTCTTGCTGAAGACGCCCCATTCCTGCGCTCCAAGCAGCCTGTTCTCAAGGGCATCCCTTACATTCTGCTCTGATCTCTTATCTTCCCTGACTGCCGTTATCATATCCTCTATGCCATAGTCTCCCATCTCCTTCCTCAGCCTGTACACAATCCTCTCTATGAGCACGCCTAATGGCTCGTTTGAGATACATCAAAAGTCAGGTGCCAGTCTGAGGAATCGAGCTCAGACGGCTTGATAGAAAAAGGATGGTCAGTCGGTATTCCCTTTTCCTTGTAGGCATTGTAATACATCTCGGGGGTGTATATCTTTACGTCAAGGCCCTTTCCTTTCAGCCCCCATTTCTCAAGCAGCTCTTCATCAGGCTTGTTAGGGTATTTCATTGTCCAGTAGATTCCCATTGTGTCAAGGAGGATAAAGCTGAGATTCTGCTTCACATCTCCTTCAATGTCAGCAAGGCCCTCTGCCACAACACCCATTGTGTAGCTCTTTCCCCCTCCCCTTTTTCCGCAGATGAATACAACGTGCGATGTCGCGACATCAAGATATATGCTGTTTGACAGGGAGGTCACCCTGCCCATCTTCACATACTGCTTTCCAAGAAATATCGTGCCTCTTTTTCCGAACTTCTCCTTGTCGCTATCGCTCCTGCCGACTATTATATCATACATAAACCTCTAATTAGGGGTTTTAATATAAATATTTATTGGAACCAAACAGGGACAATTATTAAATTGGAATATCTGCTCTACCGCAAAATTTATTAATGGGGGCCTTTTGCAAAGCCTGAGGGTTAAAAAATTGCCTAAAAGAAACAAAACAAAGGGATTCGACAGAAAAAAAGTTTTAGAGAAGATAAGCTACATTAAGGTAGCCGTGGCATTGTTAATCCTTATCGCGCTGATTCTTGTGGTGATGTTTTATGATGACATACTACCAAAAGAAAAGAAGGCAGTTGCTGTTGTCAATGGAGAATCAATAACAGAGGATGAGTTGAATGAGATGTATGGCCGGGTCCCGGAATTATACAAGACAGCAGGCCTTACAAAAGAGAGGTTCTTGGAAGACTCACTCATCCCTTACAAGCTTCTTCTGCAGGAGGCCAGCAAAAGAGGCATAACTGCTGGACAGGATGAAGTTAACAACATGGTCAGCCAGGTCCTGGAAACAAGCGGCATGACGCAGGAAGAATTCAATGAACAGCTTCGGATGCAGAACGTCACCTATGAAGAGTTCATGGTCCAGACAAGGGAGCAGATAGTCATAACAAAGCTACTCAATGAGAGCATATCCTCTGTCAACATAACTGACAGCGAAGTAAAAGAGTTTTATGACTCAAACAAAGAGCTTTTCCAGACAGGCAATAATACCTATCAGCCTTTTTCCGAGGCAAAAGACAGGATAGGGGCATATCTTGCCAATAAAAGATTTATGGAAGATCTTATGAAGAATTCGCAGGTGCAGATACTCCTTGGTGAGGAGACAGCATCTGATGCTTCCAGCAGCTCTGATTATGATATTGATGATGCTGAAGGAGCTGAAACAGCACAGACAACATCTTTCAAGGTCTCTCAGAATGAGCTATGCGCAGAGGATGGAAAGCCTCTTGTGATACTTTTCTCTACTACAACATGCCCTCATTGCAAATGGATAAAGAATACTTTTGATAAGGTCGCCAAGGAGTATTCTGAAGGGGGCAAGATATCAGCATACCACTGGGAGATGGACACCGGCGACAATACGCTCACCCCAGAGACAGAGAGCAGTATACCTGACGAGCACGCAGACATGTTCTGGAGCTACAGCCCGAAAGGCGGCGTTCCGACATTTGTGTTCGGATGCAAGTATTACAGGGTCGGCAATGCTTATGAAAGCCAGAATGACCTTGAGGCAGAAGAGAGGGATTTCAGGAATGTCATAGGACTGCTTCTTGGCGAATCAATCTGAAAATGAAGAGGGAATTCTCTGCAATAGAGCTGCATTATCTTGTTGATGAGCTGAAAGAGCTGTGCAACAGCAGAGTGGACAAGATATACCAGCCAAAAGAAGACGAGATTCTGATACAGACCCATAAAACAGGCGCAGGCAAGAGGATATTGAGGATCAGCGGAAAGCTGATGTACCTTACAGAGCATAAATCAGAGAGTCCGCAGACCCCTTTTGGATTCTGCACATACCTCAGGAAAAAGCTGTCAAACTCCATAATAAAAGATATAAGCCAGATAGGTTCTGAAAGGATTGTCCAGATAGTCTTTGATGCAAAAGGCGCAATGCTCAAGATGGTCATAGAGCTGTTCGGCGCAGGCAACACCATACTTGTCAATGATCATGATGTCATATTGTCTCCTTTGAACATACAAAAGTTCAAGGATCGTGAAGTGAGGCCCGGGCAGGCTTACACCTATCCTGGGAAAGAGCACAGCCTTTTTGAGATAAGCGCAGAAAATCTTGGGGTGATGCTGAGAAAATCATCTCAGGAGTCAGTTGTAAAGGCGCTTGCGCTGGATCTTGGTATTGGGGGCAATTACTCAGAGGAGATATGCATGCAGGGCAGGATTGACAAGAACAGAAAACCAGATTCTCTTTTGGACAAAGAGATAAATGATATGCACTCAGATATCAGAGGGCTTTTGGGCATGAAACCTAGCCCGCTTATTGTTCTCAAGGACAATGTGGTTATTGACATAATCCCCTTTGATCTGAAGATATATCATGGTCTTGAGAAGCAGCCCAGAGAGTCATACAACTCAGCAATAGACTCTGTTGTCACAGTCCATGCTGCTGTGAAAGAGAAGGCTGAAAAAGAGAAGGTTGCAAACAAAGAGCTTGAGAGAATAAAGAAGTCCATACAGATGCAGGAGAAAAACATTGAAAAGCTCAGGAAAGAGGCAGAGGAAAACCAGAGAAAAGGGGAGATTGTCTATGAGAATTATGCTCTGGTGAAAGACGTTATAGATGAGCTGAACAAGGCAAAGCAAAAATACTCCTGGCCTGAGATAAAGGAGAAGCTTAAGGGGCACAAGACAATAAAGAGCATTGATGAGAAGGATAAGAAGGTTGTTATTGAGATATGAGCAAGAATATTTGCCAATAAGAATTTCTGGAAACCATAAAACTTGAAAAAAAGGTGAACAGCTTTCCCGGCTTCCCGTACATAAGTACAGTACTACCGAGAACGTTGGTGTGCTTGACTTCTGTGTTCGGAATGGGTACAGGTAAACCACACCACTATGGCCGTTCAAAATAGCGTTATAATGGCTGATTTATAAAGGTTTCGGAATTGCAGGGCAGGTATTGAAACATCAAAAACATGCATTTTTAGATTATTTTAGTGTTATTTTGGTTATATATAAAAAACAGCCAAGCACAACTTTTATATACACATTTAAGATAGTTTCTGCGCATGGGTTTAAAAAAGAGGCTTCTCACTAGGTCGCAGATCACCCCATTCATGATAATAGGGCTGATTCTTCTTATCCTTGTAATGGCTGCTTCTTATATAACTTATCTTGCCAGGACACAGCCTTTTGAGCTGAAAGAAGGGGAGCTCAGCGGCCCAAAACTTGCCTCTGCATTCAGCCTTTATGTGGATGAATGCATAAAAAAAGAAGGCAAGGAGCCTCTTGAAAGTATGGGGATACAGGGAGGCACCCTCCTCCCATCAGAGCCTGATTTTATTTATTATAACAAGACAAAGGTGAAATATTTATGTTATTCAGAGGGTTTGGATCCTGCATGGAGCTGCGTCAACTCAATGCTCACAAAGGGCCAGATGGAATATGAGCTCTCATCAGAGCTGAAGGACAGGCTTGAGAAATGCGTTGACCTTGGCCAGTTCAGGAGGTTTGTCGATGATATAAATGCAGGCGAGATGTCAGTACATGTCAGCATCGCAAAAGATGACATTGTCGTCACAGTGGATTATCCTGTCAACATGACTTTCAGGGAGTCTATTGTCACAATCTCAAACCTGACTTCAACGCTTGACTATCCTCTTGGAAGGCTTTATTCTGTAGCTGAAAACATAGTCAATGCGCAGGCAGAAAAAGGATACTTTGATATTGATGACTGGATGGCAAGGAATGGAGCAGATATTGTGATTGAAAAGCACAGACCATACCCTGATATCTTGTACATCCTGAAGAAAGGCAGTTACACGTTTCAGTTTGCCCTGCAGGACCTTCCTTCTTCAGGCCAGTTCAACGAAAGAAAAAAGAATTATTATGGCTGCTGCTATGAGAGCAGCGGAGATACTTGTTTCAAGAATGCAAATCCATTGAGGTGTGTCGAGCTTGGAGGAGACTACAATCCTAATGTCGATTGCAGCTGCGCTTCATCATATGAGCCAGCTGACCCATGCACAGGCGACGAATGCAATGACTGCCCTGAGGCAGGAAAAAAGTCCGGTGAGTCATGGTGCGCCTATGACACTATCACAGGAACTGGCTATGATTATGTGGGGTCAAGGCAGTACAAGCAGAGCTGCATCAATGGCTCAGTGCTTGTTGAGGAATGCAGGGACTATAGGGAAGAGCTGTGTACAGAAGGCGTTGTTGGTGACAAGACAACGGCAGTCTGCAGGCCAAACAGGTGGTCAAGCTGCTTCGAGTGCAATTCAGAGACTTGCTGCGAGGACAGCAGGCAGAGGGACTGCTATTGGGACAGCACTCTTTCTACACAAGGCAAATGCATTCCACAGGTGCCTCCTGGCTTAAGGTTCTGGGAGAATCAGGGAGCTGACATCTGTCTAAGGGGAAACCAGGAAACAGAATGTGAGGGATTCAGCTGCCCCCAGTCATGGCTTGACAGCGCTGCAAGATACTGCTATGCCCAGGGAGACTGCGGCAACTACAGGAATATCAACGACAAGCTTTCATCAGGAGGTTTCTATGAGACTGACATATTCAAGAAAGTCAATGAGACAGCATATCCTCCTGAAGGTTTAAACAAGAACCCAATTGGCAACGGAACAATATGGAAGCTCAACCTGGGTTTTGACAGGGAATCTGCTGATGTCATCAAGTCAGTCCAGGCGCAGTTCAATACATTATCACTTTTTGTGGCATCATTGTCAGGATTCTTCAATGAGCTGTCAAAGGTAAACCCAAGCTCATATGCAAATCCTTTTGCGCAGAGGGAAAAGCTGCTGACAAAGGACTTCTCAGTCTGCGGCCTGTGGGTCGCTCCGATTGGAGATGCTGACTGCAGCCTGTGCTCAGGAGACCAGGCAAAGCCATGTACAGAATACAGATGCAAAAGTATAGGAGAAAGCTGCCAGTTTGAGATAAAGGAGGGCATCCCTGTATGCGAAAAGGAATCCACTATTGATTTCTCACTCCCTTCAGTGCAGGTTGATGTGGATGTGATACCTGCAGAATACACCTTAGAGAAGGCATATCTTGGAGATTATGATGGTTATAAGGTCATAGAGCCTGTAAGGCCGCACAAGCCATTCACTTTTGGCGTTAAGACTGATGAGGACACAAGATGCACAATAAGCCTCACTCCGAGAATAGAGGATTACAGCCTGCAGACAGTTCTGCTCGGAGATTCTGTATTCAGGAAGAGCCACAACATCACCCTGAGGATGCCTCCGAGGCTTGTGATTCCTGACAAGCTTTCTGAATCGCTTAATCTGACATCAACAGACAGATTCCTAGGCCTGTTTTATAATATAAGAAGGATTTCAGAAGCAATAAGCAATAATCTAAGAGCAGAGCTGGAGGTATACAGCAGGATAACAGGAAAAGACTTCACCAAAGAGGTCCAGCCAAAGGTCAGCAGGATATCATCGCTTGTTGACAGCCTGAGCTTTGACATGGACAGGATAATAAGGGCACTCCTCACGCAGTTTGACCAGGGAGGATACTACCTGTTCTTTGACTGCTCTGACAGGGCAGGAAACAGGAACAGGAATCAGGTCTTCATACAGTTCATTGTTAATTATGGGTATGTGGATAATGAAGCGCCGGTGATAGTGTCCTCAGAGCCCCAGAACAACGGCAAAATAAGCCCCCTCCTTGATTATGCAGATGTTAAAATCTATCTTGATGAGCCAGCAGAATGCAGGTATTACCAGTATGATGTGCCTTATCAATATATGAATCACAGCTTCTCATGCCCGATTGAAGGCTACCAGCTGAGCCCTGTTGCAGGCGGCACCTATGAATGCCAGGCCCAGATTGAAGTGCCTTTTGTAGAAAACCGCATCTTCATAAAATGCGCTGACCATCCAGCAAAGACAGACAGCTATGTCCTGAAGCTTTCTGAGTCCAGGTCAATGGGAATAACGGGGGCAGATGATCTCAGGACAAACATAAGCGGAGCATCATTATTTGATTATGTGAACATTGATGGCTCCAGGATCAGTTCTCCTGCAGGCATGCTTGACAGGGTTTCATTCGAAATAAATGTCTCTGATATAAAGTTTGATATGTATCTTGACGATAAAAAAGAGTGCAGGTATTCAGAAGATGACAAAAACTTTGAAGATCTGGAAAACAGTTTTGATGGGTGCATCCTGTCCAATGACCTGAAGAAGGGTGTTTATTTCTGCAGCGCTGGCTTCAGTCCAAAGTCACAGCTTTATAGGGGCCTTGGAAACTACACATTGAACATCGCAGTCACAGGAAGAAACAAGACTGTTGATGTGAATCCTGAGAGGATAAGCATAGATAATGGCAGCGTCAATATTAAATTTGACAAGTCGCTCTCAGGAGAGGACTCTATAGAGCTTTCTTTTATGACTCCAACTGCTGTGATAAGCATTGATGAGAATGCCCAATGCAGCTTCAGGCATTATGGCTCAAACGAAACAACCCCTATGTCCTGCACAGGATACGCAAATTCCACTGTATGCGGGAAGCAGCTGGATATTACAGGGTCATCCAAGATTGTCTTTGCGTGCGACAACCAGACAGAGCTTGTGCTGACAGACAAAACCTATAATTACAACATAAAATGCAGGGACGCCAACCTCAGCGAGAGAAACATAAATTCCGAAAGCTATGAGTATATCTTATCTAAGGCAGATGAGCTGAAGATACTGAGCCTGGAGCCAGCAGGCGTGATAAACACGACAAAGACTGATATCAGGCTGAAGGTATCAGAGGATATAATAAAAAACAGCATACAATGCGGATATAATGACAACCCTTATGCTTACCTGAGGATGGGGAGGACCAGCCTGAGGGATTTTGAGGCAGAGCTGCCCCAGCTGAAGGCCGAAAAAGATTACACTTATTTTATAAAATGCACAGATAAGTTCGGAGGAATTGTTACCCAGACGACAAGATTCAAGGCTGTTATTTAATAATCACTGGAGCTAATATTGTCTTTTTTCTCCAATACATGCTATCTCTGGGAGGATTCACCTTGCATGATTCCCACTTAATTCTTTTGAATCCAGCATCTCTCAGTTTCTTGATATGTTCTTTAGAGAATCTCTTTGCTTCGTCAGAATAATATGTAAGAATCCCACCCTTTTTGAGTAATCTATATGCTTCTTCGAAGAAATAAAAATGATTTTTATGTATCTCTTTTTCAGTTAAGGGATAGGTATCAAACAATATCCCATCAAAACTGCCAGATTTCATCTTTTTTGTTGTATCCTGCCAATATCCTTCTAATAATCTCATCTGCCCCACTTTTATTTCTTTTTCAAACATCTTTCTCGCATATTTACAGACCTCAGGATGCGCTTCAATAATAGTATGTTTTGTTACTTTTGGAGTAGATTGTGAATACTTATATTTCTGAATGAAATGGGCGCTTATTCCCATCCCAAAACCAAGTTCAAGTATTTTGCCTCCATTCTTACATACAATAGAAGCAAGTTTTTTCATGTAGTTAGTCTCCCACCTCTGCATTATCTCATGTCCTGCTATATCAAGAGAGTTTCTGGTATAGATAGCATGTTCTTTTAGAAATTGCGCTTTTGTGGGAAATCCTAGCCTTTTTCTTATTGAAACAGTTTTATACATCAAATGTAAATAACAAGTTGTATTAATAAATATTTCTATCAGAACTCTCCAAGCCTGCTCTGGCCTTCAGACTTTGACGCCTTTTTGTAGGTGTCCCAGCTGTGCCTGAATATCTTGGGATATTTCTGCCAGTTCTCCTCTAAGAACTTCCTTGTCACAGGAT
>Ga0209542_10003570_pt1 | contig 33154 bp, 31 predicted proteins | sample RifCSPhighO2_01_FD_184028 | JGI IMG/M metagenome (GOLD analysis project Ga0209542, IMG submission 184028) | Soil microbial communities from Rifle, Colorado - Rifle CSP2_plank highO2_0.1 (SPAdes) (version 2) | ecosystem: Environmental > Terrestrial > Deep subsurface > Rock core/Sediment ... | reverse complement strand
TACAACGATGGCGCATCCAAGGGTCAATCTGTTGAAAGAGAGTTTAAGGTTCCAGCTTCCGGCGGATTCCAGATTTCAGATTATTGCATTGGAATGGAGCGGTATTTTGAGCTGGGCAGGGAAATAGTGGCCGTCAAAACCCCGGAAGAATGGTTTAAAGCCGTTGATTATTATCTAAAAAACGAAAAAGCAAGAAAGGAAATTCAGGAGCGAGGCACGGCACGGGTTTTAAAAGAGCACACGCGTCGGCACAGGGTAAAAGAATTAGTTGAGATTTGTCGCCGAGGATAGCGAGGGGTTGCGCCCATGTTCCCGAGCGACGCAGGCGACAAAGGGTTTAATATCCTTTAATCATTCCTTATGATATTACATAGAATTTTAAAAATTATTTATTATTCTCTATTTAATCCCTCTTTTGCTCCGCGATATATAAAGAAATTTATCCTAAAAAAACTTCTTCCAAAGCCTTCCTGCGTTAAAAAGAATATAGGCGAAATTCGGTTTGAAGCCGATTTTTCCTCTTTTCCAAAAGGCAAAGAATTGTCGTGTTATCTTCAGGAGATGGCCTTGGGGGTTTATGAAATAGAAACAATACTATACCTGAAAAGGGTATTGAAGCCCGGAGATATTTTTGTGGATGTCGGGGCGAATGTCGGCTATATATCAGCTATAGCCGCTAATTTAGTGGGGAAAAGAGGCCAAATTCACAGCTTTGAGCCGGTTCCGGCGTACTTTAATTATCTGCAAAAACTCGTTAGCTTAAATCCGAAATATAATATTATCGTGAATAATTTTGCCGCGGGAGAATTTTCGGGCAAGACAGAAGCGGAAATAGCCGCATCTCCCTACGTTGGCGCGCATAGCTTGGTACCCGGTTTTTTGCAGGCCCAAGAGGTGCCCGTAACCCAAAAAATAGAGGTTGCAATTATGCGCCTTGATGATTATATAAATAAAAAACAACTTGACAGGGTGGCGTTGATAAAAATAGACGCGGAACTTTATGATTTTCAAGTTTTAAAGGGGCTTCAGAGATACTTAGATAGCGGGCAAAGGCCCATTATTATATGTGAAATGTATCCGCAAAAATGGTATCAGAAATTTTATGGGCATGATGGCGGGCCGATCATGGAATATATGCGAAGTTATGGGTATGATGTTTATAATATTTACGCTCCCCAAAAGAAAATACAATTTCCTTTAAAAGAGGGACAGAACGTAATTTTTAGGGCTTCAAATTAAAATTTATTCATAGCCCCGATGCTTGCCATCGGGTGTGCAAGGGTTTATAATGGCTTAAAAATACCCCAGAATCTTAAGAGGATACCTAGGTACTGTTATTGAATAATTGTTATTGAATAATTGTTATTGAATCACTCTTAATTTTAAATATGGTTTTGCAAAACAAAACAGGAAAAACTTATCAGGAGAAAAACAGGATTTTAGTTACCGGCGGAGCCGGATTCGTCGGCCATCATTTCATAGAGCATATTTTAAAAAATAGTTCATGGGATGTTGTGGTGCTGGATTCTTTGAATTACGCAGGTAATCTTAACCGGATTTTTGATATTGAAGCTTTTGACCCAAAACGGGTAAAATTCGTCTGGCATGATCTGAAAGCTCCCATTTCCGAAACAACGCATAAATTATTGGGCGCTTTGGATTATTGCGTGCATTTCGCGGCCGAATCGCACGTTGACAGGAGTTTGGAAGACAGCATTCCGTTTGTCATGTCCAACGTCGTGGGGACGGCTAACCTGCTGGAATATTTTAAACGTTATCAGCCGCAATGTAAGATTTTAATTTTTAGCACAGATGAAGTTTTCGGCTCGGCGCCCACAGGAGTTTATTCTAAGGAGAATGACAGTTTTAAGCCCTCCAATCCTTATGCGGCCAGCAAGGCCGGGGAGGAAATGATTGCTTTTTCTTTCGCCCACGCCTTTGGCATGCCCATCAGCGTGGCGCGAAGCATGAATATTATCGGCGAAAGACAGCATCCTGAAAAATTTGTCCCGAAAACCATAAAAGCTCTTTTGAATAATGAAAAAGTTTTATTGCACGGCAGGGACAAAGATGATTTGTCTTCCAGATGCTGGATTCATGCCAGGAATGTCGCCGACGGCTTATTTTTTCTGCTAGACAAAGCGGAAAAAGAGGAATTTTATCATATTGTGGGCGAAGAAAGAACCGTTTTGGAGGTGGCAAACTGGATATCGGAAGAAGTGCGGGGCAGGAAGCTGGAGGAAAACGAATTCCAGTGGCTTGATTACCATGCGGCTAGGCCCGGCCACGACAAAAGATACGCTCTTTCCGGCGAGAAGATGGCTAAAATGGGATGGGTTCCGCCGGTTGATTTGGAGCATTCTTTAAAGAAAACCGTGCAATGGACGCTGCAGCACCAGCCGTGGCTTCATCTCTGATCATGATAGAAAAGATATGCGCGATAATCGTAACGTATAACAGCGGGCCGGAAGTAAGGGATTGCGTGGCTTCCGTTGCCGGCCAGGTGCAAAAGATTGTTATAACCGATAACGGTTCCGCTGGCAACACGATCTCCATTTTAAAAAAAATTGAAGACGATTATTCGCCGCGGGTTATCATTATCCAAAACAGCGATAATCTCGGGATAGCGGCGGCCCTTAACAGAGGAGTTAAATTCGCGCTTGAAGAGGGGTATGACTGGGTATTAACCCTGGACGATGACAGCGTGGCTGAACCCGGCATGATTCAAAAGATGCTGCGGGCCTATTTCCAAATGCCAAGCGGCGAAAGAGACAGCATAGCCGTTATGGCGCCGAATTACACGATCTTGAAAGGATTGGCCTACGGCGTAAAATCCCCGAGGACTATTCCGGTAGCGATTACGTCGGGACAACTGGTAAAGACAAGCGTTTTTAAAAAAGCCGGTTTTTACAAAGAGGAGCTTTTTATAGAGTGCGTGGATCATGAGTTTTGCCTGAGATTGCTGAAGCGCGGCTTCAAAACTTTCCTAATTCCGGACGCGATTTTAAAACAAAGGATAGGGCCGTCGCCGGAGCTCCGCAGGATTTTATGGAAAAAATTTGTAGTGGCGCATCATTTGCCGCATCGTTATTATTATATTTTCCGAAACAACGTTTTTCTTTACAAAACCTATTGGAACGTTGCGCCGAAATGGATGTTCAAAAATATATTATCCAATGTCGCCGTATTTTTAAAAATGCTGTTCTTTGAGGAAAGAAAGCTCGGCAAGATTAAAATGATAATGGCGGGATGCGTTGACGGCATAATAGGCAGGCATGGCAAGCGCAAGTAATACCCTCAAAGGATGCGTATAAATATTATAAGTTATCATCTTTATGATGATTGGTGGAATTATAGAATATTTAGCCTCAACGAAAGAATTATTATGGCTTAGGAGGATACCTCGAGAACTTTTACGTCGCTCTAAAAGGGTGATGATATCCTTTAATTACGAGGAGGTAGGCGAAATTTTTAATTTGATGGATGCTTGTAGAAAAGAAGTTGATATGCAACTTAACTACTTAGATGCTTATCAACTTTTTGTGGCCGTGCGGAGTGTCAAGAAAATTAAAGGAGACATTGCGGAAGTCGGCACATATAGAGGAGGGTCGGCAAAACTTATCTGCGAAGCAAAAGAAGATAAACCGCTACACCTATTTGATACTTTTGGAGGTATGCCTGAAATAAATGAAGAAGTAGATTTGCCCATTGTTAATGGAGCAATCCACCGAGCTATTGAGGGGGGGGGATTTAATGTTTCATTGGAACAGGTTAAAAATTATTTGAAAGAATATAAAGATGTGTATTTTTATAAAGGACTATTTCCGATAACTGCTGAGCCGGTGAAAGGTAAGAGTTTCTCATTTGTTCATCTGGACGTAGATATTTACAAAAGTACCATGGATTGCTTAAACTTTTTCTATCCCCGAATGAGCAAGGGAGGAATAATTCTAGTTCATGACTATAGAACTCTCCCCGGGGTTACAAGGGCAGTCAACGAATTTTTTATAGATCAAATAGAACCGATTATTGAATCGTCATCTCGCGCACAATGCTTGGTTATCAAATTGTAAGGGTAGGATTTGGTCGCTACTTTTCTGGGAATCCAATTGGTTGACACCCCTGATTACAGATGATAAAATTTGGCATATGCATTATTTCTATAAATTATTTATGCCCCCTTTATGAAAGTAAATATTAAAAAGGTTACAAGAGTTGGCAAGAATTCTGTTTTAAGTTCAAAGAACTTATTCTTAAAGAATTTTGATGGAATCCTGCGGCCTAAGTGGCTGGTTTTTATGACCACGGATAAGTGCAATTCCAGATGCCGGCATTGCAATATTTGGGAGAATAAAGGCGTTGAAAACCCCTTGACCCCGAAAGAATTGGAAAAAACGTTAAAAGACCCGGTGTTCCGAGACGTTAAGGAAATCATTAATACCGGCGGCGAAGCTACTTTAAGAAACGATCTGGAAGAGCTTTTTTTGGCCGAACACCGGGCTTTGCCCAAAGCCGTTTTACAGCTTAGCACCAATGCGATAATACCCCAAAGGACGGTGAGCCTGGCCAAAACATTGTTGGGGCGGAATATACAGCTTTCAATCGGAGTTTCCCTTGATGGCGTTGGCGAACACCACGATTCTGTGAGGGGAATACCGGGTAATTTTAAAAGGGTGGATTGGCTGGTTCATGAGCTTATAAAATTAAAGGAGCAATATGGCGATAAATTGAGTTTTGGGCTTGGGTTTACCCTTTCCAGCCTTACCGTTGATTATATGAAAGAGGTTCAAGAGTACGGAAAAAATCTTGGCGTTGACGTTTTGGTTCAGTGGTATAACGAGGCCCCGTCTTTTTATGATAATTACGGCAGAAAATTTGACGAAAAAGAAAAAGAATTGTCCGCCGCCGTTAAGTCTTTACCAGCCTCGTTTTTAAACGAAAAATGGCTTAAATATCAAAAAGGAGAGTCCATTAAATTCCCCTGTTTTTCTATGTACACTTTCTGTGTTTTAAAAACAAACGGCGATATCGCTCCTTGTTTAACTTACTTTGATAAGTCAGCGGGAAATGTTCGCGAGAAATCTCCGACAGAAATTTGGAAAAGCGTTGAAGCCCGCGAACTAAGGAAAGTCGTTAGGGGATGCGCGGGCTGTTTAAACCAATGGGGAGCCGGCTGGAGCTTTGAATCATGCATCTATTCGGTACTTTCCTTTTACTTGCAAAACCCGCAAAAATTAATGGCAAGATTTAAGGAAAGAGGGATTGAGTAGGGTTTCCAGACGGCCTTGTTTTCGGGCGATCTCAATGAGAATAAACTTTATTACCGCGGGATTCGGATTGTCGGGCGGGACAAAAGCGATTTTTGAATTCGCAAACAATCTAACCGACCGCGGCCATCAAGTTTCCGTGATTTGTTCCCTCACTCCTTTTGTGTTTGCGGGGAAATGGTTTAATTACGGCAATATCGCCACTAAAACTCTAAGATTATTTAAGAAATCAAAGGGATGTAAAATTCCAGTTGAATGGTTTGATGTTAAGGCGAAATTGCTTTGCCTGCCTTCATTTTCGGAAAGATACATACCGGACGGAGACGTTATTGTGGCTACTTGGTGGGAAACGGCTTATTTTGTTGCCAAATACGGCATTTCCAAAGGGAAAAAGTTTTATCTTGCCCAGGATTTTGAGACTTGGGCGGGAAGGGAAAAAGAAGTTAAAAAAAGCTATAATCTTGGCCTCAAAAATATTGTTAACTCCAAGTGGCTTAAAAATACTTTAGAAAAAGAGGCGGGAGCAAAAGTGGAGGCGGTGATCCTGCACGCGCCCGACCACAATCAGTTTTATCCCGAAGAAAAAAATCAAGAAAATAACAGAAGGGAATTTAGGATTTTAATTCCCTATAGGGATGAGGCGCGGAAAGGAACAAAAGAGGGAATAGGGGCGCTTAAAATCGTAAAAGAAAAACACCCCGACATTAAACTTGTAATGTTCGGGCAAAAACAAAAAGGACTGGATTTTTACGGCCTGGAAAACGAAGTGGAATATCATCTCGCGCCCGTCAAAGACGACCTAAGGCGTCTCTATAATTCTTGCGGCATATTTTGTTATCCTGCCATAGAAGATGGATTTGGTATGCCGCCGATGGAAGCAATGGCCTGCGGTATTCCGGTGGTCGCGACAAACGCGGGCGCTATTACGGAATATGCTTCTCACGGGGAAACGGCGTTGATTTCTCCGCCCGGCGATACAGAGGCGATGGCTAAAAATATTATTGAATTAATGGAAAATGAGGGCGAAAGGAAGCGGCTGGCGGCAAATGCCCTTTTGCGTATAAAGCAATTCAGCTGGGAGGAAGCCGCGAGGCAACTGGAGCAAGTTTTTAGAAAATAAATATGAAGTCTAAGTTTAGTCAGGGCGTAAGGTTATTTTTCATAAACCCGGGCCTGTTTCTAAAATATTTTAGGAAATTTTTCATAGAAACCGTATTGTTCCCATTGGAGAATTTAAATAACGTTCCCGACCGTTTTCAAAAGAAAATAGGCGGAGTTCTTTTTGAAATGGATTTCTCTGTTTTCCCCAAGGAACATAAATTTCAAAAGGAAATGCGTTACGGTTTCTACGAAATAGCGACGGTTGAATATATGAAAAAAGCTTTGAAGCCGGGCGATATTTTTATTGATGCCGGGGCGAACGTAGGATATTTGACGGCCGTAGGAGCTAGTCTGGTCGGGAAAGAGGGGCAGGTGCATAGTTTTGAGCCGCTTCCCCAAATTTTTCCTTTTTTGGAGCGGCTAAAAAGTCTTAACCCGGGCTTTAATATTTTTTTGAATAACTGCGCCCTCGGAGATAAAGACGGTATAGCCCGAATAGGTTTTTTCGGATACCAGCACAGCGGCGGAAGCAGCATGGTTATTGAGGCCGTAAAAGATAATTCCATAGAAAAGGTTATTGAGGCCAGAGTTATGCGTTTGGACGAATACATTAAAGAACGTAAATTAGACGGCATTGCTTTAATAAAAATAGACGTGGAGGGATACGAATTCCGCGTGCTTAAAGGACTTAGCGGTTATTTTGCTTCAACTTCAAAGAGGCCGCCCATTATCTGCGAAACCTCGCCAACGGCCTATTCCTTTATCGGCCTAAACGTAGAGGGGCTTATTGATTATATGCGCTCTTTCGGATATGAGGCATATGACATTTATAATCCAAAAATAAAAATAGATCTTACAAAAGCTGAAGATGGAATCAATGTGGTATGGAAAGCCAAAACGTAAATTACGAATTATGAGCCTCGAAAATATTACCAGATTTTTTCTTTTGGCCGGCATCGTCACTCATCCCATTTGGAGCTGGAGCTTTAAGGCAACTTTTATTCCCAAACCATCTGATTTTTTCTTTATTTTAGCCATAGCTGGGGCGCTGGCTTATTTTTACACTAAGGGCAGAAAAGACCTTTTTTTAGTTCCGCGCCTCCTTTATGCGGCTCTTTTTCTTTTCGGGGCCTCGATTGCCTTAGGTACGGCAATGGGCTACATTCGTTACGGAATTCCAGTCGGCGGGTGGCATCTTGTGCTCTATTATCTTGTGAGGGTGGGGGGCGGTTTTATTCTTTTGCTGTTTTCTTACATATCCCTGAAAGATTCTTTTTGGTTCCGGAAAGCAATATACGGAGCTTTTGCGGCGTCGTTTCTGGTTTTTATTCCAGTGCTTCTTATGCCGGGCTTTTGGGAAAAATTTTCCAACGAACAGGGCCGGTTTTTCGGATTGGCGGGAAACGCGGGGATGTTCGCCGTGCTGGTTTTCCCTTCGTTTGTTTTTGCGTTTTTTCTGCTTTTGAGGGCTCTTTTCTCGCCGTATGCCAAAAAAAGCATCTTTCAGCTTGCCCCCTTGGCCATAGGCCTTGAAATGCTTATTTTATGGTCTGGAACAAGATCTTACTTCGGGGCGATCATATTAACCGTAGTCGTTGGTTCCGCAATCCTGGGCCGCTTTTATGGATTTGGCTTAAAAAAGATTTTGGTTTCTACGGCGCTTATGGGTTTTGCGGCTTTTCTTGTTTTATTTTTATTCCCTGCTTCTGTGCATCGTGCCGGGCTACTTAACCAGTACCCGGCTTATTTTCAGGTCGCGAGAGAGCAGGCGGAACAGATACGGCATTTCGCCGAGCTTCAGGTGCGGGAAAATAATTATGAAATTCCGCGAGCGCAATTGCTCACAACGCAGGAACCGCGACTGTCGGGATTCCAGTACTATTTTTCATTGCTTAAGGCGGATCCTCTTATACTCCTTTTCGGGGTCGGGATAAATTATGAACATAAGTTCAGCATGCCGCTTCTTGTTGGTAAAGGTGATATGCTTGCCGCGGGAAGTGTCGTGTTTGACCCCTTTTTATATGGAGGCATTGGAGCCGCTTTAGGATTATTGCTTTTGGTATGGATGATTTTGAAAAGAATAATGTTGCTGTTTAAGGTCAGAGAAGAGCCAGTCCAAGACCCAATATATGTTTTAGCTCCGGCAATTACGCTTTTGGGTTGGTGGGCCGCCGCTATCTTTATGGTCACGCCCATTGCCCTTATTCCGAATTGGATATTAGTGGCAATGACGCTGGCCATAACTCCTAAGTCCTAATCCTTCCCATGGTTTCCATCATCATTACCGCTTACAACGCCGAACGCTACATTAAGCGCGCTATTTTGAGTGTTTTAAATCAGACCCGCAAAGATATTGAGGTGGTCGTGATAGATGACGGGTCAACCGACCATACGGCTGAAATTGTAAAATCTTTTCTGGATTCCCGTATCCGTTATATCTACCAAAAAAATCAAAATGTGGGATCGGCCCGTAACCGTGGCATACGGGAAAGCAGGGGAAAGTATCTTACTTTTTTGGACCCCGACGACGAATACTTACCGGAGAAGGTCGCCGCGGAAGCCGAGTTCCTAGAGAGCAACCCGGAATATCAAGCCGTCTATTGCGATACGGTTCAGTTTTACTCGGATAATCCGGAAAAACTTTTCAGAAAAAAAGGCCAGAAGCCTTCAGGAAACATATTTCCGCATCTTTTGCATTCCTCCGTGATCAATCCAAACACTTTTATGGCGACCAAAGACCTTATAGAGAGGATCGGGATGTTTGACGAAGACCCGGATTCACCGGAAGATTGGGAGTTGTGGTTGAGGATTGCGGGGGCGGGATATCTCTTTGGTTACATTGATAGGGCTTTGGTAAGGGTAGAGATGCGTAAAGACAGCAGGACAACGAGCGACGTTAATTTTCGGGGCAAGAAATACCTGCTGGAGATTTTCGAAAACGTATTTTCCGCAATGTCTCCAAAAGAACGGGAAAGATATAAGACCGGCAAGATTTTGCAGGATTTAAAATGGAAAATAGCCTTTATTTGTCTTATAAATAATAATACAGAAGAATTGAGGCAAATAACTCCGGGAATCTCTTCCGCGCCCAGGAGATTTTTTGTCCTGGCATTGAAAATAATCCCCGCGCCTCTGCGCGGGGCGTTCCTCTCGTCTTTGTGGAAGCTATACCAAAGAATAAGTTTCGCGCAGGTTTAATCATTCTTCTCTTGCAAAACAAGCAAAGATGATGTATAAATAGTAGAATTATTTGTGCCCCGTATTGCGCAACGCCTTTTCGCTCGGCAAGCTGGTTTCAGGGTCGTTCGTCCCGCCCAGCGAGCGGGACTCGCTGAAGATAAAAGCCTTCGCTCTTCCCGCTACGCGGGAAACCGTGCCCGCTTTCGGCTTTTAATTCACCCCGCAACCACTTGCCTCGCTTCAAGCGTTGCACTCTAAAGGTACCTTTGCACGCGTATCATACCCGGGAGTATGATACTTGAAGCAGGGCAAGTGAGTTAATAAGGCTAAAAGCTATGATTGTTGCCAGAGCCCCATTACGTATAAGTTTTGTGGGGGGAGGAACAGACCTCCCCGATTTTTACCGTTATCATCAAGGCAGCGTTCTTTCGGCGGCCATAGATAAGTTTGTTTACGTGGTGGTTAATCCTACGCCCATGATCCCGAAAGTTTCCGCGCGTTATTCCATTTCGGAAACCGTTGATCATCCTTCAGAGCTGCAGCATACGCGCATTCGCGCCGCGCTTTTAGACTTGGGAATAAAAAAGGGCATAGAAGTGGGTTCTTACGCTTCCGTGGTCGCGAAAACCGGCCTCGGGTCTTCTTCAACCTTTTCCGTTGCCCTTATAAAAGCTCTGTATGATTATCTCGGGAAAAACTTAAGCCGCGAAGAGGCAGCGAAAGAGGCCTGCAGATTGGAAATCGAACTGGTTGGCGAACCGATTGGAAAACAGGATCAGTATGCGGCGGCATACGGCGGCATGAATATTCTTCGTTTTAATCCCGATGATTCGGTAGAAACGGAACCGGTCCTGCTGGATTACCAAAAACAGGCTCGTCTCGAAAATAATTTAATGTTATTTTTTACCGGTATCACCAGGTTCGCTTCGGAGGTATTGGAAGAACAAAAAGCGAATACCGTGAAAAATAAAAATATTGAGGCGCTCCGCAAAGCCGCGGCCCTTGTTCCCGCGTTCCATAAACATTTATTAGACGGAGACATTAAGGGCATGGGTGATCTTCTTCATCAAAATTGGCTTTTGAAAAAAAGTTTTGCTTCGGGTATTTCCAGCACGGTTCTGGATGAACTGTATGAAACCGGTAGGACGGCCGGAGCGTTCGGCGGAAAAGTTTTGGGAGCGGGCGGAGGCGGTTGCCTTCTGTTGCTTGTAGAGCCGGCTAAACGCCAGCAAGTTTTGGCCGCGTTGCATGAAACCGCGAAGAATTATGGTTTGTCCGAGGCAAGAGAAATTCCGGTGCGCTTTGTGCAAGCCGGAGTTGAGATTCTTTTCCGTTCAAACGACTAAAAAGAACCACGATGGAAGACTACATCAATAATTTCATAAACGAAATTATAGGCATTCTTAAAGAATTGCCGGTGCGGGAAATCGCCAAAGCCATCGCTTTGATCCAAGCCACATACGAAAGGAACGGCCGAATTTATATTTTCGGCAACGGGGGTTCAATGGCATTAGCGACTCATTGGGTGAGCGATTTTAATAAAACTACCTTCAGTCATTATCTGGACGCTCCCAATAAAAGATTTCAGGCAATGCGCATTCCTCCCACGGAAGAGGAGTTATCCGCCTGGAGTAATGATGTGGGATATGAAATGGTGTTCGCCGGCCCTCTTAAAAATTTTCTGCAGGAAACGGACGTTATTATCGCTATTTCGAGTTCCGGAAATTCGCCCAATATTGTAAAGGCGATTGGCCTGGCCAAAGAAAGAGGCGTATCGGTAATAGGCCTTTCGGGGTTTGACGGCGGAAAGCTTAAAGAGCTGGCAGATGTTAAAATACACGTGCCGACTCCGGCGGGAAGGTATGATTTAGTTGAAGGGCTGCACGACGTAATCCTGCATTTAATCACCAAGTATTTCCAAGACTATCTTGACCATTACATTTCACAGGAAAAGACGCGGGGAGGGAATAATAAAACCCATGAAGAACAAAAAAAATAAAAGCGAAAAAACGATACTTCTCGGTAACGAAGCCATTGTTCAAGGCGCCCTGGAAGCCGGGGTGCAATTTATTTCCACGTATCCCGGCACGCCGGCTTCGGAAATAGGCGACAATTTTTCCGCGCTTGCCAAAAAAGGCAAGGGCAATTTTTATTTTGAATATTCTGTCAATGAAAAAGTCGCCCTGGAAGCCGCAATAGGGGCCAGTTTTTCCGGATTGAAATGCCTGGTCGCGATGAAAAGTTTCGGTTTAAACGTTTGCTTGGACAGTCTGATACCCTTTTGCTACACGGGTTCCAATGGTCCGGCCGTAATCGTGGCAGCGGACGATCCGTCCTGCCACAGTTCGGGTCAATCGGAAGAAAACTCAAGGGCCTTTGCTTTGCTGGCGCATATTCCAATTTTAGAGCCTTCAGACCCGCAAGAGTGTAAAGATTTTACCAAACTCGCGTTCCAGATTTCAAAAAAATTTAAAATTCCGGTAATAATTAGAACCACAACCAGGGTAGCCCACCAGAGAATGCCAGTCAGCTTAGGCGAAATCAATTCAACGAGGCGCGCCGTTCTCGGAAAATTTGTTAGAGATCCGGAAAAATTTGTAACTTTGCCGCCGAGAGTTTTAGAGATGCACGGAGAATTGCTTGATAAAATAGAGAGGATAAAATTACTTGCGGAGCAGTCGAAAATAAACCGGATTTACGGAAAGCAGTTCTCCGGAAAATCAGAGTTGGGCATTATTAGCTCTGGAATCGCTTATTTGCATACGGCTGAAGCCCTAAAAGAACTTGGACTCAATCTCCCCATTTTAAAATTGGGGTTTTTTCATCCCCTACCGGAGAAAAAAATAAAAGCCTTTATCAAGAAGCTCGATAAGATTTTTGTCGTTGAGGAATTAGAGCCGTATCTTGAAAGGGAAATCAGAATGCTGGCAAAAGAGGTTAATCCTAAACTTCAGATTTTCGGAAAAAGCCATTTGCCCGAAGTCGGGGAATTGCGTCCGGAAAGCGTGCTTTTGGCCCTGTCCAAAATCAGCAAAAAGCCCTATTCTTTGCCGTCGAAACTGCCGTTAAGGCCGATCAAGCATCCTCCGAGATTTTGCATAGATTCGGGCGCCTGTTCTTATTGGCCGTTGGTCGCGGCTATCAAGCAGGCTAGCCCCCGGGATACAATTTACGGCGGAGACATCGGGTGTTACATGATGACCGGCCTTGCTCCCCATAAAATTCAGGACTACCTTTCCTGCATGGGGTCTTCAATCGGCATTGCTCATGGCATTACAAAAACAACCAAACAAAAAGTCATTGCTTTTATCGGAGACGGCACTTTTTTTCACGCCGGCATTCCGGCTTTAATCAATGCCGTTTACAATAAATCCAATCCGTTAATCATTGTTTTTGATAACCGCATTACGGCTATGACCGGCCTTCAGCCGAATCCGGGCATGGGTAAAACCGGGATGGGGGAGGATACGGTAGAAATAAAAATCGAGGAAGTCGCCAGGGCTTGCGGGGTAAAGCATTTAAAGGTTATTGATTACGCGGAAAACCCGAGGGAAATGACGGCAACCATAAAAGAATTTTTGGCCAAGGATGAGGTTTCCATGATTGTGGCCCGGCATCCCTGCTGGCTTCTGGAGAAAAGAAGCGCGTCCGGCTAAATATAATGAAAAAAGATTTTGATAATTTTAATATACTTATTTCCGGAGTCGGGGGACAGGGCTTAATTACATTGATTAGGATTATAGGCGAGTCGGCTTTGGCCGAAGGTTACGACGTTAAAACTTCCGAGCTTCACGGCCTGAGCCAGAGGGGCGGATCGGTAGAGGTCCATTTGATTTTCGGCAAAAAAATTAACTCTCCCCTAATTCTTCCCGGAACTGCTGATTTGATTTTGGCCCTGGAAAGCCAGGAAGCGTTGGCCGCCGCTAATTTTGCCCATAAAAATTCCATATTTTTGATCAATAAATATCAGACGCCAACCTTTACCGACAGCATTACGAATAACGAAATCGAGGGGAATCTCAAAAAGTTTTTCCCTAATATTTTTCTGGTTCCAGCTAACGAAATCTGCCAGCAAGAATTAGGAACTGGAGTTGCGTCAGGGGTTTACTTATTGGGTTTGGCCAGCTTTAGGGGATGGATACCGCTAAGGTCCGCGGTATTTTTAAGCGCAATGAAGCGGATAGTTCCGGAAAAGTATCTTGATTTAAATTTGAAAGCGTTTAATTTGCCCCGTAAAAATCATGAAAATTATACACCAAAGAGATAAGTGTATCGGCTGCGGAGTCTGCGCGGTCTTGTGCCCTGAATTTTTTGAAATGGGGGAGGACGTAAAAGCCGATTTAAAAGGATCAAAAGAGAATAAAAAAACAGGCAATTTTGAATTAGTAGTAGAGGATACTAAATGCGCCGGCGAGGCGGCTGAAGGCTGTCCGGTTGAAATTATTAAAATAGTTAAAGATGGATAGGCAAAAATGGCCATTTGTTTCCATTATTATTCCCGTCTTCAATGAAGAGAGGCATATCGGGCGGTGCCTAAAAGATGTGTTCTCGCAGGATTATCCGAAAGAAAAAATGGAAGTTCTGGTTATGGATGGAATGAGCCGGGACGGTACCCGTCAGGTAGCCCAGCGTTTTCCGGTGCGCGTTTTGGATAATCCCAAGCATCAGCGGGTTTTTGCCCTAAATAGCGGCATCAAGAACGCCAAGGGCGAAATTATTATAAGAATAGACGCACGAACATTAATTCCAGAAAATTATGTGCGAAAATGCGTAGAAACACTTTTGGAAACAGGAGCCGATAATGTCGGGGGAGTGCAAAAGCCCATTTTTGGGGGCGATATAATGCAAAAAGCAATCGGTTTGGCTTCTTGTCATCCCTTCGGTGTTGGGGGAGCCGAGTTTCGCCTCGGCATAAAAAGCGGATACGTAGACAGCGCATATCTCGGCTGTTTTAAGAAAGAGGTTTTTGATAAAGTCGGCCTTTTTGACGAGGAAGCCCCCATAATGACCGAAGACGCCGATATCAACTGGCGAATCAAGAAATCAGGCGGCAAGGTATATCTTAACAAAGACATAATTGCCCACTATATTCCCAGAGCTAATTTGTTGGCTTTGTGGCGATTATACTTCAGGTACGGGGGAGCGAGGGCTGGATTTTTCTTAAAGCATAAAGTTCTGCGTTGGCGGCAGGTTTTACCTACGATTTATCTCTTCGCGCTGCTTTTTTCAGTTATTGCTCTCACCGGAAATTATATAACGAATTATGCAGTTAATTATATAATTCTTTTTTTCCCGGCTGTTTTGGCGGGCCTCTATTTAACGGCAGATTTATTCACCAGCATCGTTATCGCATTGAGGCAGAAAGACGTTCGCTTTTTCCTTCCCCTCGTGTTAGTATTTCCTTGTATGCATTTCTCATGGGCGGCGGGATTTGTATGGAGAATGATGCAAAGGCCAAGGCCGGGGACATACTGGGGGCACTGATATAATCTCAAAGCTCAAAATTCCTATGAAGATATTAATCACCGGTGTCGCCGGTTTCATTGGAAGCAATCTTGCAGAGCGTCTTTTGCGCAAGGGATATAAGGTTGCCGGAATAGATAACCTAGCCTACGGCGTGCGCGCGCAGGTGCCACGCGGCGTTAAATTCCATAAAGCCGATATCCGTTCAAGGAATATCTACCCCCTTTTTACGGGAATTGATTTTGTTTTTCACCTGGCGGCTAAAAATACCCTGATTGATTGCCAGCAGAATCCCGTAGAAACGGCAGATATTAATGTTGTCGGAACGGCAAATGTTCTTGAGGCGGCGAAAAGGGCAAGGATAAAAAAAGTGATTTATGCCGAGACGGCAGCGCTTTACGAGGGCGTAAAGAAGATGCCCCTGAAAGAAGATATAATAGCCCCCAAAGGTTTTTACGCTTTGAGCAAATTGGCGAATCAGCATTTTGCAATGGCATACTATCGGTGGTCCGGTCTTGCGGTAACCGGCCTTCGTTATTTTAACGTTTATGGACCGCGCCAGGATTATAGGCGCACCATGCCGCCGGTAATGTCAGCTTTTATAATTAAGCTTTTGAAAGGGCAAAGCCCGATAATTTATGGTTCCGGGAAGCAGCTGCGCGATTTTATACACGTGGACGATATTAACGATTTTCACCTTATGTGCTTGAAGAACTCAAAAACAACCGGAAGAGTATTTAATCTAGGCAGCGGAAAAGGCTGTTCCGTTCTTGAAATTTATCATAAAATAAGCAAGATTTTAGGAACCCGCGTTAAGCCTGTTTTCAAGCCGCCGATTGAAACCGATTCTAAAAAGAGCATAGCCGATATCACCGAGGCCAAAAAACTCGGCTGGCGGCCGAAAACAGATCTGGACAAAGGCCTATTGGATATGGTAGAGTATATCCGGCAAGAGATGAAAAAAAACAGCATTAATTAGCAAATTAGCGAAATTTTTAATTTCCAATTTTGAGTTTTCTATGTTCCAATTATTTTTTACCATCGTTCTTCTCGCTTCTCTCTTGCTGCCCAGAAATGCCTTAGCTTACATTGACCCCGGTACCGGCAATTATTTGATTCAACTTCTTGGCGGAATAGTTCTGGGAGCGACTTTTTTTGCAGGCGCTTTTTGGAAAAAAATTAAGTCAGCCGTTAAAAATTTATTGCAGAAAAAGGCAAAAGAAAGCAATGAAAAAGAAAAATAAAAAAAAGGTTGTCTATGTGGCGATGGCGGCCGATATACTGCATCCGGGCCATATCAACATTATCAAAACAGCCCAGAGATTGGGGAGTGTTGTGGTTGGCGTTTTAACAGACGAAGCCATAGCCAGTTACAAGCGCGTTCCATTTTTAACGTATCAGCAGCGTAAGGCCATCATTGAAAACATTAAGGGTGTCAGCGTCGTGGTGCCGCAAGCAACGCACGATTACGTGCCTAATTTACGCAAGTTAAAACCTGATTATGTTGTGCATGGCGACGATTGGAAAACCGGAGTTCAAAGAGAGGTAAGGGAACGGGTCGTGCGGGTTCTAAAAGAATGGGGAGGAAAACTAATTGAACCAAAGTATACCCCGGACATTTCTTCCACTAAACTTATAGATGGCATAACGAGCATTGGAATTACCCCGGAGAACAGAATGCGTCAGCTAAGGCGGGCGCTCCAGGTTAAGCCCATAGTCAGAATGCTGGAAGTTCATAACGGTCTCTGCGGTAAAATAGCGGAAAGAAGCAGAGTGGTTAAGGACGGCAAAATCCAGACTTATGACGGCATGTGGTTAAGCAGTTTGACGGATTCAATTGCCAAAGGAAAGCCGGATACGGGCATAGTTGATTTTACTTCCCGTCTGAATACCATAAATGAGGTTTTTGACGTTACCACAAAACCCCTGATAATGGATGGTGATAACGGCGGCCCAATAGAACATTTCGGGTCCATGGTGAAGACCCTTGAGCGCCTCGGAGTCTCCGGCATTATTATTGAAGACAAAACCGGAGCAAAGCGCAATTCTTTGTACGGAACCGATGCCGCGCAGGCGCAAGACAGCGTTGAGAATTTTTGCGAAAAGATATCAGTGGGAAAGAAGGCTCAGATTACGGACGACTTTATGATTATTGCCAGAATAGAAAGCCTGATCTTAAAAAAAGGCATGAAAGACGCTTTGGCAAGAGCTAGGGCTTATATTAAGGCGGGAGCTGACGGCATCATGATTCACAGTAAAGAAAAAGAGCATTCGGAAGTTTTGTCTTTCTGCAAGGCTTATCGTAAATTTGCCAATAGGGTTCCCTTGGTCGCCGTGCCGACTACTTATAGCCATATCACGGAGGAAGAATTAGCCAGGGCGGGAGTTCGTATGGTTATTTACGCCAACCATCTATTGAGAAGTTCTTATCCCGCTATGGTGCGGACGGCAGAAGTTATTCTGGCAAATAGTCGTTGTTTGGAAACAGATGAGCATTGTATCTCTGTTGATGGACTACTGGAACACGAGTCAACGCTATGATAGGCCCGAAAGCCTTCTATATTTTTTTGCGCAGACGCGGAATTAACTTTTTTGCGGGCGTTCCAGATTCTTTATTGAAGCATTTTTGCGCCTATATTACAGATACGGCAAAGCCGAGTTCTCACATTATCGCCGCCAATGAAGGCGGCGCTGTTGCTTTGGCCGCAGGTTACCATTTAGCTACGGGCAAAATCGGGCTGGTTTATATGCAGAATTCAGGGCAGGGCAATAGCTTGAATCCTTTGGTTTCGCTCGCTGACCTAAAGGTGTACGGGATCCCCATGCTTCTTCTCATAGGGTGGAGAGGGGAGCCCGGAGTAAAAGATGAGCCCCAGCATAAGCGGCAGGGCGAGATTACGCTGGGTTTGTTAAAAACGCTTGGTATTCCTTTCGCTATTTTGCCGCGTTCTTCATCCGGCGCGGAAAAAGCCGTCCGAAAAGCCGTTGCTCAAATGAAAGTTTCCGGTTCCCCGTACGCGTTTGTTGTGAAGAAAAATACCTTTGCGCCATATAAATCCAAGAGGACTGAGGGGTTTTCGCGCCCCCTTGCCAGAGAAGAGGTGTTAGAGTATATAACAGATGAAATGCAAGGGGACGAAATTTTAGTATCTACGACTGGCAAAACCGCGCGAGAGCTCTTTGAAATACGAGAAAGATCCGGCCGCGGCCATGAAAAGGATTTTTTGACCGTTGGTTCAATGGGTCATTCTTCCCAGATTGCTTTGGGTATAGCGCTTGCAAAGTCAGATAGGGAGGTCTATTGTCTGGATGGCGACGGCGCTTTTATTATGCATATGGGGGCGGTTGCCGTCATCGGGAATAAAACCCCGAGGAATTTCAAGCACATAGTTCTGAACAATTTCGCTCACGAATCAGTGGGCGGTCAACCCACTGCGGCGACTTCAATGGATATTCCGGCCGTTGCCCGCGCCTGCGGTTACAAACAAGTGTTTTTAGCGCAAAGCCAAGCAGAACTAAGGCGCGCATTGCTCCGCTTGAAAAGAGTTCGAGGCCCGGCTTTGCTTGAAATTCGCGTCAGACAGGGATCGCGAGATGATCTCGGCCGTCCCACCCTGAGCCCAAAACAGAATAAGGAGTTATTTATGGAGTTTGCGGAACGAGGGTTACAAGGTTTTTTTGCGCAAGAAAAGTTAAGGAAATTTCTTGAAGATAATAAAGTTCGGCGGATATTTTTAGTAACCGGAGGAAAGTCTTATGCTTCTTCCGGCGCGGAACGGATGTTCGGCGAGGTTTTATCGCGTTATCAGGCCGCAAGATTTAATGACTTTAGCCCGAATCCCAAACTGGAAGATGTAGAGCGGGGAATAAAGGTTTTTCGGGAAGGGAAGTGCGATGCGGTCGTGGCGGTAGGCGGAGGCAGTACGATTGATATGGCAAAGCTGATAAACATCTTTTCTGCCCAAAAAGGCGCCCCGGTTGATTATATCCGCGGCAAGAAAAGCATCAAAAGGCCGGGTAAGGCGCTTCTGGCCGTGCCGACTACGGCCGGCACCGGAAGCGAAGCTACGCATTTTGCGGTCGTGTACGTCGGGGAAGAGAAGTATTCCGTGGCGCATAAATTTATGCTGCCATCCGCCGCAATCATTGAGCCTGAATTGGTTATGAGTATGCCGAGGCGTCTTGCCGCCTCATCCGGAATGGATGCCTTGTCGCAGGCGATAGAGTCGTATTGGTGCGTCAACGCCACAGATGAATCAAAGCGTTTTGCGGCAAGAGCTATAGGTTTGATACTGGATAATTTCGTGCAGTCTGTTAAAAATCCGACGCTTGAATCCCGCGCGGCAATGATGCTGGCCGCGCATCTTGCGGGTAAAGCCATTAATGTCACCAAGACCACCGCGCCCCACGCCATTTCTTATTTTTTCACCTCGCACTTCGGCATCCCGCATGGCCACGCGGTCGCGCTGACGCTGGGACATATGTTTCTTTACAATAGCCGCGTTACCGGTAAAGATTGCGCGGATAAAAGAGGGGCAAAGTACGTCAAGAAGATAATGGACGAATTGTTGGATTTGCTGGGCGTTAAAAACGCGGCCGCGGCCTCGCGAAAAATATCCGATATTATGCGGCAAACCGGTCTGGAAACCCGCCTGCATAAGTTGGGCATTCAGCGGAGCGATATTGATGAGGCGGTAAAAAGCGTTAACGCAGAGCGCCTTCAGAACAATCCTCGACGGCTTGACGGGCAACCGCTTGAACGGATATTACTTTCCATTTTATAAAATCACATGAAACTGTTTTCTGAAGCCGGTAATATTTATAGATTTTTTTACAAAACGCCCACCTCGGAGAGGCGGGTGGTTTTTTACGCGGAACATTCAGGTTACTATCCGTATTTTGAGGGGTTAATTCGGGAATTGACCGATAATTATCAACAGACAGTATCTTATGTGACATCAGATTCCTTGGATCCGGTTCTAAAAGCCCAAAACCCATACTTGAGGGCTTTTTACATCAATAAACTTCTCCCGTCTTTTATGCGTTTTGTTGACTGCAAGGTGTTTGTTATGACCCTGACCGATCTGAATCAGTTTTACCTCAAGCGATCCCGCAATCCGGTGCATTATGTCTATGTTTTCCACGCCTTAGTGAGCACGCATATGATGTATAAAAGAGGAGCTTTTGATTATTATGATTCTATTCTTTGCGCCGGACCATATCATATTCAAGAAATTCGCCGTTACGAAAAACTTGCCGGATTAAAACCCAAAAAATTAGTGGAAGCGGGTTATTACCGATTGGACAGAATTTATGAAACCTGCAAAAATCAGCATTTTTTGCCCGTAACGTCCGGCAAAAAAACCGTTCTTATTGCGCCTTCGTGGGGCGATAAAAATATTCTTGAATCTTGCGGCGAAGAGCTTATTACCATCCTGCTGAAGGCGGGCTATAAGGTTATTGTTAGGCCGCATCCTGAAACCATAAGGCGTTCGCCAGCCCTTATTGCCAAGCTTGAGTCAGTATTTGTTCGCCACCCGGAGTTTACTTTGGAAAAATCCGTTGCAAGCGATGAATCTTTAACTAAGGCGGATGTTTTAATCTGCGACTGCTCCGGGGTGGCGCTTGAATATGCTTTTGGCACGGAGCGGCCCGTATTATTTATAGACGTGCCGCCGAAAGTTAAAAACCCAAAATTTAGAGAACTGGAGTTAGAGCCGTTTGAATTGGAGTTGCGCCAGAAGATTGGCGTTATTGTCTCCCCCGGTGATTTGAGGGCCGTGCCAGCGACCATTGGAGAGCTGATTTCAAAAAAGAACGCTTTTCGTGATACTATCATTACATTGCGGAATAAAAACGTTTTCGCTCTTGGCGAATCATCCAGAATCGGCGCTCAATACATAATGGATTTATTATAGCGAGCGGAGCTCGATATATCCCGCAGGCTATAGCGAGCGGAGCTCGATATATCCCGCAGGCTATAGCGTTATGAAACTAAACTTAATTCTTTACCCCTTTCTATTTGCCATCTATCCGCTCTTATTTTTCTATTCCCGCAACGCGTGGCTGTTTCCCGTTCAGGAGCTTTTGTACGCCGCCGCGGTTATTCTCGGCGCGTCTTTAATAACTTTTTGCTTGCTGGTTCTTGTTTTAAGAAGAGCGCATGCGGCGGCTGTTTTGACTTCTGCCGCTTTCCTTGCCTTTTTCAGCTCGGAGGCCGTCTTCTCCCAATTCCTGGGTCTTATAAAATTGCGATATGTCGCTGTTATTTATGCCGCGCTAATCATGGCTGCGCTCTATCTTATTTTAAGGTATGTGCGCGACAAAAAACGGTTTACTTTTATCCTTAATTTGGTGGCCTTATTTTTAATAATACTTCCCTTGTTTGATATAGCGAGAAATCTTTATCAAATGAATCTTGCTAAACCCGAGGCGCAAGAAAACATCCAAAAGGAGGAATTGAATAACCAAACATCCTTGGTCGGACCAGCGCCGGACATATATTATATTATTTTAGACGGCTATGCCCACACAGATACCCTTAAAAAGCACTTTGGTTTTGATAATACTCCTTTTTACGAATACCTTTCCTCAAAAGGATTTTATATCGTCCCCGAAAGCCGCACTAATTATGGTATTACCAATCTGTCGCTTGCCTCTTCCTTAAATATGAGATACTTAACCGAAAAAGACGGCGCTTCAGAAAGTACATTCTCGTCCTATCGCCTTATTAATATCATCTCCAACAACGCAGTGTATGATTTTCTTAAGGAAAGAGGATATACGTCTGTTTTTGTGGGCTCTGGATTCTATGGCAAAGAGAATTTTGGCGCGAGTGTTTTTTTCGTCCCCAAAAAAGGTTCCAGTTTTTCCCGTCCGTATAAAACTTTCTTGATTGCGTTTTTAGAGTCAGCGGCGCATCGCATATTGGACAAACCCGCAACTTTAATGTTCGGCCAGGTGCAGTATGTTTTTGATCAAGTAAAAGAAATTGCGGATTCCGATATTCCAAGACCTATTTTTGTTTTTGCCCACGTCTTTGCCCCCCATCTTACATATGACCCATATGATCTGGACCCCGATTGCAATAAGATTACCCAAAAAAAGGATGACCAGCGACGCTATCTGGACAGGCTTCTTTGCGCCAACAAGGAAGCGAAAGAAGTTATAGATGAAATCCTCGCAAAATCCACAACTCCCCCAATCATCATATTACAGAGTGACCACGGACCAGATTTTACGGATGAGTCTTCGCAGGAGGGGAAAATATCGGTTACTGGAGCGCAGGTGAAACTTCGGAATTTCACCGCTCTTTATCTGCCCGACGGCGGACAGGAGGTTATTCCTCCAGATCTTACGCCGGTGAATCTGTTTCGTCTGATTTTTAATCATTACTTTGGCTCCGATTATGAACTACTCGAAGACAAGAGTTATTATGTGTGCGAGTTTAAGTGTTTAAACGCAAAGGGCGAAGCCAAGGTGTTTTTTGACTTCACCGAAGAGGCGAAGTTTTAACTAATCCGCCTATGGCTTTGCAAAATATCCGCAAATACCTGGTTTTTTATCCATTTCTTTTTGCCGCTTATCCTTTGCTCTTCTTTTATTCCCGCAACGAGTGGTTGTTTCCCGCGCAGGACTTGTTGTACGCTTTGGCAATAATTTTTGCGGCGGCATCCATAATGTTTGGCCTGCTGGCCTTAATACTTAGGAATGTGCATGCGGCGGCCATTGCAACCTCGGCAGTATTTCTCGCCTTTTTCAGTTCGGAAGCCATATTGGGGCAAACGCAAGGTTTTATAAAGCCGAGATATGCTATCGTTATTTACGCTTTATTAGTTTGTGCGGCGCTCTATTTTATTTTAAGGTATACCAACGACAAAATACGGTTCTCTTTTATTCTGAATGCGGTAGCCGTATTCTTGATAGCGCTGCCAGCATTTGATATTAGTCTGGATCTTTATCTGATGTATCAGCCGCGCCAAAGCGGGCAAAACCAAAACGGGCAAATAACTAATCATGAGGGATCCAAAAGCGAATCCCCGGATATCTATTATATTATTTTGGACGCTTATGCCCACGCAGACACTCTCAAAGAGTATTTTGGTTTTGATAACACGCCATTCTATGAAACTCTTTCCTCAAAAGGATTCTATATCGTTCCCGAAAGCCGTACCAATTACGGCTATACAATCACATCTTTCGCTTCTTCTCTAAATATGAGGTACCTAAGCGATGATGATGGGCTTTCAGAATATGCGATGCGCAGAACAAAACTGATTAATCTTATTTCTAATAACGAAGTGTATAAATTTCTTAAAGATAGGGGGTATACAACAATTTTCATCGGTTCTGGATTTTTTGCAAGGCATAACTTTGGCGCAGATCTCTCCGTTGGCGATCTCTCCGCTCCTTTCGCTCAGAAAGGCTTATTGTTTTCGTTTTTGAACTCCGCAACGTTTGTGGGGCGGGCGTTAGAGAAGCTGCCGATTTTCTCCGTCGGCCCCGGCTACGGCGACGATGTACTTTATACTTTTGACAGACTAAAAAAAATTCCGAGTTTGAATATGAAAAAGCCGAGTTTTATTTTCGTCCATATCGTGGCTCCTCACCCAGATTACGATGCGCCTTATGACTTAGGCGTGGATTGCGATAGAGTTCCGATGAAAACGGATATCAGCCGCGTTTATTTAGATAAGCTTATATGCGCCAATAAGAAAATAATGGAAGTCGTGGATGAAATACTGGCACAATCTTCGTCCCCACCCATTATAATTTTGCAGAGCGATCATGGGCAGGGTTACACTAACGGAAATGAAACCGTGAACGGAATATCAATTAACTTGGCCAGAGCGACGCTTAGAAATTTCACCGCTCTTTATTTGCCCGACGGCGGACAGGAAGTTATTCCTCCAGATCTTACGCCGGTGAATCTGTTTCGTCTGATTTTTAATCATTACTTTGGCTCCGATTATGAACTTCTTGAAGACAAGAGTTATTATGTGTGCGAACTGGGATGTCCTGACACAGAGGGTAAATCCAGATTTTTCTTTGACTTCACCGAAGAGGCTAAGTTTTGAGTTCACACTTAACGAGAGGGAAAGAAAGTGCTATAAAAAAGGATGATTATCACTCGCACACCATTTCGCGTAACCTTAGGAGGCGGCGGGACTGATTTGCCGGCCTATTTTAGCAAATACGGCGGTTTTGTTTTTTCGGCCGGAATAGACAAATACATGTTTGTTAATGTGAATCGTCCGATTGTAGATGATCTTGTCCGGCTTAAGTATTCCAAGACTGAAATAGTGGAGCATATTGACCAGTTGGAGCACAATCTGGCTAAAGAGGCCTTGCGCATGATGGGCATAGAGCGGGCAATTGAGATAGATTCTTTGGCTGATGTTCCCGCTGGTACTGGCCTTGGCTCTTCCAGTTGTTACGCCGTGGGATTGCTTCACGCTTTGCATGTTTTGAAAAGGGACCATATTACGCTTCAAAATTTAGCTGAAGAGGCTTGCAGGTTGGAGATAGATATATTGGGAAAACCCGTTGGCAAACAGGACCAATATATGGCGGCTTTTGGCGGACTGACCGTTTTGGAAATTAATAAAGACGGAAAGGTCACGCCTCGTCCGGCCAAGGTTTCGGAAGAAACCAGAGACGAATTAAACCGCAATATGCTGATGTTTTATACGCAGACTTCCAGGGACGCTAACGAAATTTTGGCCGAGCAGACAAAAGGGGCAAAAGAAGAAAAAAAGGATGTTACCGAAAGCATGCATTTTATAAAAGAGATAGGATACAAAATTTTGGAAGCGGCGGAGAACGGAAATGTCGATAATACCGGACGGTTATTCGACGAGCACTGGCAATATAAAAAAAGAATTTCAACAAAAATTAGCAATCCGCGGTTCGACAAGATTTATGAAATAGCGAAAAATAGTGGCGCTTTAGGTGGAAAAATATCTGGCGCCGGAGGGGGAGGTTTTTTCACCTTTTATGTGCCGAAGGGCCACACTAATTTCCGCGAAGTAATGAAAGGCGAGGGGTTGAGGGAAATGAGGTATCGTTTTGATTTTGAGGGATCGAAAGTATTGCTTAACTTTTAATATAGTTATCGTCACCCGCCTACGCCAAGGCTTCGACGGGCAAGCTGGTGGAGATTAACTGGTATGCAAGGCAAAACAATAATTACGGGAGGGGCCGGTTTTATTGGTTCCCATATCACAAAAAAACTTTTAGATCGGGGCGAAAAAGTAGTTGTTGTTGATAATCTCTCTGCGGGCAGCAGGGAGAATTTAGAGTACTTGGGCGTTGGCGGTGCGGAAATTATTGAAGCCGATCTTACGAATTGGCACGATACGAGAGATATCTTTGACGGCGCGGATACGGTTTATCATATGGCGGCCAGGGTCGGCGGCATTCCCTGTTTGCATGACACAGAGGACGCCGAACTGGTTTCCTTGGAAACGAATATCGCGATAGACGCTAATGTTTTTCGCGCGTGCCGGGAATCCGGCGTAAAAAAATTAATTTATCCCTCCAGCGTTTCCGTGTATTCCATGGAAAAGCAGAAAGTCCCGGGCGCTGTTTTTGCAGAAGAAGATTTTGTTTATCCCCTTAGCTTAAACCCCACGATTGATCCTGACGGCGGCTACGGATTGGCGAAGGTGGTGGGTGAAACCGAACTGAATATGGCAGTTGGCTTAAAAATAGGAATTGCCAGAATTTTTTCGGTTTACGGAGAAAATGAACCGCAGGCGGCGAATTCCCACGTTTTGTCCCGTTTGATTAAAAGCGCCATCAATTATCCCAAAGAGAAAATGGTTATCTGGGGTACGGGCGAGCAGACGAGGGACTACTTATATATTACTGATTGCGCCGACGCCCTCATAAAATTAGCCGAAGTTACAGAGAACAGTTCTCTGTGTTCCGGTCCGATTGTGGTGAATGTCGGGGCGGGCAGGGCGGTTTCAATAAATGCGCTGGCAGAAAAAGTTATTGGTATTTCTGGTAAAAAAATTAAGCCGGTATATGATGCTAAAAAGCCCGTGGGGCCCGTGAGCCGCACGGCCGATATTTCACGCGCGAGAGAAATTCTTGACTGGGAGCCGAAGGTGGGGCTGGAAGATGGCCTGGAGAGAACCTATAAATGGATAGAATCTAAAGCACGAGTTTAATTATGAAACGTCCGGCAGTTTTTTTAGATCGCGACGGAACGCTGATTCATGAGATTCCGGCCGAAAAACCTTTGCGTAACGCAAGGACTCGTTTTTTTTCGGGAACCGTGGCTGCGGTGCGGAAGCTTAATCAATTAGGATTTTTGGTAATCATAATCAGTAATCAGCCGGTTGTGGCGCGGGGTTTGGCATCAGAACGCGAAGTTGAAGAATTGCATGCGACTATGGTGCGGCGGCTTACGGAAAAAGGCGCCAAGATAGACGCCGTTTACTTTTGCCCGCACCACCCGAACGCGAATCTGCCGGAATATCGAAAAAAGTGCTTGTGCCGTAAGCCGAATATTGGAATGATTAAAAAAGCTGCGAAAAAGTTCAACATAGATCTCAAGAAAAGTTTTCTGGTGGGGGATAGGACCGCTGATATCGCGGCCGGAAACCGCGCCAATATAAAAATGATCTTGGTAAAAACCGGCTGCGGCGGAAAGGACGGGAAATACGAAGGCAAGCCGGACTTCATCGCCAAAAATCTAAAAGCTGCAGTTAGTATTATAGAATCGTTAACTAAATGCTAAACGCTAATTTATGCTAAAACAAGCAGTTATTCTTTCCGCCGGGCTTGGTACGCGTCTGCGGCCGCTGACGGATAAAATGCCAAAAGTGATGATTCCCATCGCGGGGAAACCGCTCTTGGAGCACAATATTGAGCAGTTCAAGAAATACGGAGTCAGCGAGTTTTTTATCAATCTGCATTATTTGCCGGATGTGGTTAAGAATTACTTCGGCAACGGATCAAAATGGGGCGTTAAAATCAACTATTACATTGAACCAGAAGCCCTGGGTACGGCTGGGGGGATTAAAAATTTTGAGTCGCAACTGGATAATGAATTTTTTGTTATATACGGTGACATATTCAGCCTGCTGGATTATTCAAAATATTATGAGTACTGGAAAACAAAACCGGATGCCATTGGCATTCAGCGCGTGGGAAATACGGATAAGCCCCAAGACGCTGATTTGGCTGAAGTTGATGATGAATTAAGATTTATAAAAATTTATCCTATGCCCCATAAAGAATTGCCAAATTCACCAGCTGGTGGATACAAAAGAATGCGCGGAATTTTTATTTTGAAAAAAGAAATCTTGGAATATATTCCGCCCAATGCCTATTACGAAATCGGCAGCCAACTTTTGCCGGATATTTTACAGCGCGGAGAAAAATTTTATGGCTATGAATGCGATAATTATTCAAAAGGAATAAATACAATTGAGGCGTATCGGCAAGTCCAGGATAAATTGACAAACGGAAAATCTTAAGCTAAAATTTAATTATTATGGTGCTAAAATTAGAGGATTTAAAGATTAAGATTTTTACCGATGGGGCGGATAAGGCAAGTATGCTAGCGGCGAATCAAAAACAGCATATTAAAGGGTTTACTACGAACCCGACCCTGATGCGGAAAGCCGGCGTGACGGATTATGAGCCGTTCGCTAAAGATATTCTGTCTGAAATAAAAGAAAAACCTATTTCTTTCGAGGTTTTTTCTGATGACTTTGATGAAATGGAGCGCCAAGCCAGAAAAATAGCTTCTTGGGCGGATAATGTTAACGTAAAGATACCGATTACCAATACAAAAGGAGAATTAAGCTTCGAGCTTGTTAAGAGGTTGGCCGGCGATGGCGTAAAACTTAATGTTACAGCTATTTTAACGCTTGAGCAGATCAAGCATATTTTACCGGCCCTGAAACCCGGGGTGCCCAGCATAATTTCGGTTTTCGCCGGACGCATTGGCAATACCGGCCGCGACCCGATGCCTATTATGAAAGAAGCCGCGGGGTTGGTTTCCGCGGTGGAGGGAGCCGAACTGCTTTGGGCCAGCTCAAGAGAATTTCTTAACATTTATCAGGCGGAAGAAGTCGGCTGCCATATAATTACCGTGACGCCGGATCTTATGAAGTTCGCGGATTGGATTGGTAGAGACCTCACTGATGTCTCTCTTGACACGGTGCAACTTTTCTATCATGATGCTAAGTCAGCCGGATACAGGCTGTAATTACGTAAAACATATAAAATCATGAATCTTCGTGACGATATTAATACCCATTTAAAGGAAGCTGAACAGATTGCCCAGACGATAGATCGCGAGCAAATAGAAAAAACTATTGAAATCTTGCAAGGCGTCCGCAAGCAAGGAGGCCGCTTATTTTTCGTTGGCGTCGGGGGATCGGCCGCGAACGCATCGCACGCGGCGAGCGATTTTCGCCTTACCTGCAACATTGAGGCATATGCTCCCCTTGATCACGTTGCGCAATTAACGGCTTTGACCAACGATCATGGCTGGGAATCCACATTTATACTGGCGCTTGAGAGTTCGCGTCTAAATAATAAGGATGCCATTTTTGTTCTTTCGGTTGGCGGCGGATCAGAGCATACGTCAAAGAATCTTGTACTGGCAATGGATCATGCAAAAAAAGTTGGCGCGAAAATATTGGGAATTGTGAGCCGCGATGGAGGAATGACAAAGAAAATGGCAGATGCCTGCATTTTGGTACCGGTGGTCCATGAAGAACGGATTACGCCGCACGCAGAGGGCTGGCAGGTGGTATTGATACATTTGCTGGTAAACGCCCTAAAGGAAAGAGAATATCGGTGGGAGGGCCTAACCAAAGGCGTTTAATCTCGGGCTTTAAATATGGCTCAAGAAAAAATTCTTGTAACTGGGGCCGGCGGCTTTATAGGCCACCATCTCGTCCGCTACCTAAAAGGAAAAGGCTATTGGGTGAGAGGAGCGGATATTAAATATCCGGAATTTTCGCCAAAAGACGAAGCGGATGAGTTTTTACTTTTGGATTTGCGCGATTTTCGCAACGCGATGAAAGCCGTAACGGGAATGGATAAGGTGTATACGCTTGCTGCCGACATGGGCGGCATCGGCTTCATTACCGCGGTGAAAGCCGATGTTGTTCGTAATAATGTGCTTATTAACACGAATATGGCCGAGGCCTCACATTTGGCTGGCGTGAAAAGATTATTTTTTTCATCTTCGGCGTGTATTTACCCTGCCTATAAGCAATTAGATGCTGATGTCGCGCCGCTTAAAGAAAGCGATGCTTATCCGGCGGATCCCGAAGACGGATATGGTTGGGAAAAATTACTTTCGGAAAGAATGTATAAAAATTTTAAAGAGGATCACGGATTAGAAGTACGAATTTCCAGATATCATAATATTTATGGTCCAGAGGGAACTTATGACGGCGGGCGGGAAAAAGCTCCCGCCGCTTTGGCCCGAAAAATAGTTTTGGCTAACGACGGAGGCGAAATTGAAATTTGGGGCGATGGGTTGCAGACGCGGTCTTTTTGCTACATTGATGATTGCCTGGAGGGAACGTACCGCTTGATGGAATCGGATTATCCTAACCCTTTGAATATAGGTTCCGACAGGCTGGTAACAGTCAACGAAACCGCGGATATAATAGCAAAAGCCGCCGGTAAAACGATTGGCAAAAAGTACTTACTGGATAAACCCCAGGGGGTTCGAGGACGAAACTCCGATAATACTTTGTGCAAACAAGTTTTAGGCTGGGAACCGCAAGTTACCCTTGAGGAAGGACTAAGCCGCACTTACGCGTGGATCCGTGGCCAAATACTGAAATAATATGCCACCAAGGAAAAATATCCTCAAAATGGTTTTGCTGGGCGGGGACGTTTTTTTTGTTTATTCTGCGCTGTTTTTGACGCTAGTCATGCGTCACGCCAGGATTGATTTCTGGACGGAGATTAACACGGAACTTTATCTGGTGCAGTTTTCCTTAATTTATATTTTTTGGATTTTTTTGTTATATATACTTGATTTTTATGAAGTGTCTGTGCCGGACGGCGCGCGAGATCGTTTTCGCAATTTAGCGGCTTTTCTAATAGGAGCCTTAGTCGCTGGAGCGTTATATTTTTACTTCAGGCCGAAGATCGGAATAGCCCCAAAAACAACACTGGTTTTAAATGTGGCCATCTTTGGATTGTTGCTCGTCGGCTGGCGCTTATTTTTAATGAAGATATCTTTTCTCGGCTACGGAAGCGGAGGGGGGGCTGCGTCCCAAAATAAAATATCGTTGGCGGAACTTGATGAGGCCTGGTTTTTAAAAACGATTGCGCGCCAGGATAAGCTTTACGCGGCGGCAAGGGCCATAATTGATTTTTGCTCCGGTATTGCGGGCGGCATACTTCTTTTAATAATTTTTCCGCCGATGTTTTTAATCATTAAAACAACTTCACCCGGCCCGATTTTTTATAGTCAAACGCGCGTGGGAAAAGACGGTAAGCATTTTACTTTATATAAATTCAGAACAATGGTGGAGGACGCTGAGAAAGAGGGGCCGCAGTGGGCCCAGGAAAAAGACGCAAGGGCTACAAACGTTGGTTATTTCCTGCGCAGAACGCACCTAGACGAACTTCCCCAGGCCCTGAATCTTTTACGGGGCGAAATATCATTGGTGGGGCCAAGACCCGAACGGCCGGAGTTTACTTCGCCGCTTGCTAAAGAAATTGCGCACTATCATCTTCGCGAACTGGTTAAGCCCGGCATATTCGGATGGGCGCAATTGAATTTTCCTTACGGAGACTCGGTTGAGGATGCGCGCGAGAAACTGGCGTATGATTTATTTTATATACAAAACCGTTCTCTCCCTCTGGATATTATGATTTTTCTTAAATCCATTAAAATTATCTTTTTTGCCAGAGGACAGTAGTTGATTTTTCTATTATCGCCGGTTATAATAAGAAAACATTATGCCGAAGTTTGCGATTGGTAAAATTTTAGTTTTATCTTTTTTTATCTTCTCTGCGTTTGGAGTTGATGCGCTGGCCCAGTCGGCGCAGCATTTTTTTGTTGAGCCCTCTTACGACGCATTAAAACGGGACGAATTGTCCGCATCGCTTATAAAAACCACATCAAAAGTATCCTGGTACGTGGAAGATGAGTGGTGGAATGGTCTTTCCGAGGGACAAAAACTGGATATCCAGGGGGACGCGGGTAGGTTGAGCCAGGAATTCGAAAGCAAAATTTACCCAGTCCTCACGGCTAAATTTGGATCGGAATGGACTCCGGGCATTGATGGCGACCCCCGTCTTGCAATTTTGCTGCACCGCATGAAAAAGGATGTAAGCGGATATTGGACTTCGGCCGATGAATTTGAGAAATTGCAGATCCCAACGTCTAATGAAAAAGAAATGGTCTACCTGAACGCGGAGAAGATTGGTAGCAGTATCGCCAAAAGTTTTCTGGCGCATGAGTTTACCCATCTCATAGAATTTCAGCAAAAAGACCGCGCCTTTAATGTTTCGGATGATTCCTGGTTTTATGAGATGCTGGCGGAGGTGGCGCCCACTATTTTAGGATATGATGATATTCTGAACGGCAGTTACCTTGAGCAGAGGGTGGATAGATTTTTGTCGCGCCCAGCAGATCCTTTAACGGAATGGCAGAGTGATCTTTACGACTATGGAGTCGTAAATATATTCGGACAATATCTTCGTAATCGTTATGGCGACAGCGTATTGTCTGATGCTCTAAAATCTCGCAATACAGGCATGAAAAGCATTACTGCCGCTTTGAACAAGAATGGTTTTTCTGAAGATTTCGCCCAAGTTTTTACAGATTGGACAATTGCTATGGCCATCAATAATTGTTCCGCGGGCCAGGCCTATTGCCTCAAAGACGGCAATTTAAAAAATTTAAGAGTCATTCCTTCAACTTATTTTCTCCCGCTTTCAGGGGAAAGCACGGTTTCGATTACGGTGCAGTCAAAAGACTGGGCAGGAAACTGGTACAAGTTTATCGGCGGCCATGATACCGTAACGCTTGAGTTTAAGTCTCCCGAGGAGTTAAACGTTAAAATTCCTTATATCTTGGATATGAGTGATGGTACATTCTCCGTGAGCGTGCTGAAAGTGGGAAGTGATTCTATCGGGAAATTAGAGATCCCGGGTTTTGGGAAGACGGTGAGGTCGCTTATTATAATCCCAAGCGTTCAGGACAAAGTATCCGATATAAGCGGTTCATATCCCTCTTACGTATTATCCTGGACCGTCAAGATTTCCGGAGGAGAGGAAACGGAGCCAATTATAGTAGAGCGTCCTCGCCCGCAAACTGGCGTCAGTTACACCGCGGCAGAGCTGCAGCGCAAAATAGCCGAAATCCAGCAGACGATTGCCGCTCTGCGGGCGCAGTTGGCCGCCGCGCAAGGCGGAACGGTCAGCGGGGTCTCATCCTGCGGCCCATTTGAGAAAAATCTGTACTATGGCATGAAGGGAACGGAAGTCAGCTGCCTGCAGGATTTTTTAAAAAAACAGGGGCCGGATATTTATCCGGAAGGCTTGGTAACCGGAAATTTTTTAGGATTAACCAAAGCCGCGGTGATTCGTTTTCAGGAAAAATACGCCTATGAAATTTTAGCCCCCCTTAGTTTTTCGCACGGCACCGGATTTGTGGGTTCCATGACGCGGGCGAAAATAAATAAATTATAATTAATAATTATTATAGTTTAATGTCGGAGGAAATTTTTTTATCCGTTATCATCCCCGCATACAACGAAGAAAAACGGCTGCCGAAAACCTTGCAGTCGGTTGACGCGTATTTAAGAAAACAGCAATGGAGCTACGAGGTCATTGTTGTGAGCGACGGTTCCAAAGACCGAACGGCGGAGGTGGCGCGGGAACTGTCATCTCAGATGCCGTATCTGCGCGTTATTGACAATAAAGAGAATCACGGAAAGGGTTATGTAGTGCGTCAGGGAATAATGGAGGCCAAAGGGAAATACCGCCTTTTTATGGACGCTGACAACGCAACCTCTGTTGATCAGGTTGAAAAAATGTTGCCGTTGTTGGAGCAGGGATACGGCGTGGTGATAGGCTCTAGAGACGTTGCGGGCGCGCAAATTACGACTCCCCAGCCGGCGTGGCGCGTATTTCTGGGG
>Ga0209542_10003569_pt1 | contig 33155 bp, 30 predicted proteins | sample RifCSPhighO2_01_FD_184028 | JGI IMG/M metagenome (GOLD analysis project Ga0209542, IMG submission 184028) | Soil microbial communities from Rifle, Colorado - Rifle CSP2_plank highO2_0.1 (SPAdes) (version 2) | ecosystem: Environmental > Terrestrial > Deep subsurface > Rock core/Sediment ... | reverse complement strand
GTGCCCATTTATCAATATTTTTTATTGTAATATTTTTAGGTTGTTCATCATTAGCTGGGACTTTGATTTCTTTACCGGCAAGTAGTGTTTTCTCATCGGGGAATAAAATCGGTATTCCAATGGAAATAATTTGGGTGCGGATTTCTTTATTGTTACTGACAATATTTTGAAGATTTAAACTAATATTTTTCGCCTTTTCGCGAGTTACATTCTCCATATTTGTATAGGCTCGTTTTAAAAGAAAAGCTTCAATTAAAAGTTTTGATAACCTAGGCGGCCCCAAAATTTCAAAGGCGACGCTGTTTACATTTTTCGATTTTTCAATTTCTTTCATCCGTGAAATCGCGGTTGTTCGCATCAACCCGGCTCGATAAGAAGGTTGGAGAGCGGCTGCCTCAAGAGCGGCAATAACGTCTCTTCCCGTATTGGCCCCTTTAATTTCATTTATAGCTTTGGCGGCAATTTCTTCTGGCGTAATAAACTCCATCTGCCCTAAAGTTGAGAGGGTTTTGAATTCCTCGAGGGAAAACAAACCGTTTTCACCACTATCTAAATAAACTGATTTTAGAGTTTTGTTACCTAAACTAATAAATTTATGGGCTGGGGAGTTTAAATCCAAAGTGTCTTTAAGTTTATAACCTAATTTCGGTGGGCAGTCTTGTAACTTAATTGGCTCGTCTTTGTTGGAAATTGTTCCGAAATTAATTTCCCCCCAACTAATTGAAGTCGCTGGTTTTATTTCTTTTATAATGGGAGCGTCAGGAGTCTTTGAGAGAAGATACAGTAACATAGTATGAGCCCCAGAAATTGCCGATTTTATTAAAAGAGTGTTGGAGGGTCGATCTTCACCGTGAGTATATGGTATATTAAAACCTAAACCGCCGGTTCCAGTTGTTCCAATTTTTAGGTAAATTTTTACGTTTGAATCTCTTTTATTATTGGCTCTTATAGCATTATAAAGAATCTGGACATGGCGCAGGAGTCTGGGAAGCTCTAAACTAACTAAATAATCCTCAATCGTTTCTTTAATTTTTTTCTGATTGTTCTCATTTTCCAATCCTCTTAATATAAGTTTCGCTTTTTTAAATGTATCAACATAGGCTAAAGAGCTAGCTAAACTAACTGAATCCACAATTATTTCCGGAGTATATCTTTGGATAACTTTATAAAGAAATGAGCTTTTGATAATCTGATCATTTAACGGAGAGTAGATCTCCTCGAATAATCTCCTTCTCTTGCTTGGATCGTTAATAATTAAATCTAAACTTTTATTTTTAAATTCTTCACTAAGTAATATATCCCCCCAAAGATGAGTTATTTTTGCGCTCGGGAATTCCTTCCTTACTTTTTTAATTGCTCTTCTATCTCTTTTAGTACCTAATGAGCAAATAATTAGAAGTTTTGGTGATTCTTTTAGAATTTGGCGACAGATAGCCGTTCCGACTAAACCGGTTCCACCTAAAATTAGAATCTTTCTACCTGTTATTTCCATATTAAACTCTATGGGCTTTAGTATTTATTATAACTTAAACTAGCAAACTTTTTATCTTGCGAAGCCAAAAAACGCTGAAGCCACAATCACTTCTGAACCAGAAGAAATCGCCGCTATAAAATGGGTTCCTGCCCCAAAAGTTAGCGATTATTTTACTTCGGATATCGAACCGGTTTTATTGGAGGTTCTTTCCAAAATTGAAGAAAGTGATCTAAACCCCCAAAAAATCTTCAACCACTAGCTGTTTTTACACATCCTTTATCCTCTAGGGTATAATATAAATAAATGAAATTTTTAAGATTAATATGAATAAATTCGACTTTGGTATCACCCCTTTTGATTCAAATAAGCAGTTAAGAAAAAGGTTTAATAGTCTCGATGCTAACGAGATAGTTAAACACTACACTAGATCAACTGTAAAGGGATTAGAAGAGGAAGGTTTCAAAAAAGCTTTAAAGCTTTTTAGAGAGGTTTCGCAGAGAGTTCCTGCGTATAAGAACTTTCTGAAGAAAAACAAAATTGACCCTAAAAAAGTGAGAACCAAGTTTGATTTTGACAAAGTCCCTCTTACTGATAAAGAAAACTATATTAGAGCATACCCTTTAAAAGAGTTGGTTTGGGATGGTAATCTTGAAAAATATTATATTATGTCCAGTTCTTCGGGTTCTACAGGCAACCCTTTCTTTTGGCCAAGAGGTGCTTTTCAAGAAATTGAAGGGGCTATACAATCCGAACTAATATATAACTTTTTCTACGATATTAAAGGTAAATCTACTCTCTATGTTATTGGCTTTGCAATGGGTACTTGGATAGCCGGTCCTTATATGCTTGCTGCTACTGAGCTAGTGTCTCAAAAAAATTCAAACATTATTGTAGTGACACCAGGCACGGATAAAGAATTATTTATAAAATTAGTAAAGAATTTAGCACCAAATTTCGAAAGAATAATTTTGGCAGGGTATCCTCCAATCATAAAAGATATAGTAGATCAGGCATCTGATTTTGGTTTAAATTGGAAAAGATATAATGTTAAAACTTTCTTTGCGGGTGAGAATTTTACGGAAAGCTATCGCGAACATATTTTGAAAAAATTAGGTTCAAAAAACCCTTATTTAGATTGTATTAGTGTATATGGTTCCGCTGATGCAGCAATTTTAGCGCATGAAACTCCAATTTCCACTTTAGTAAGAAAAATAGCGTCAGATAATGAGAAGGTTGCTGAATATCTCTTTAATGAGAAATTAGTACCATCATTAGGTCAATATCATCCCACACTAAAATATTTTCAAATTTCCGGAGTAAAAATTCTTTTCTCAACGTACTCAGGTATACCGTTAGTTAGATATGCAATTGGTGATAGAGGCGGTTTAATTGACTCTGATGAAATGAGTAATAAACTGATCGCACAAGGAATTGACCTTAAATCAGAAATTAAAAGACACAATTTAGAAAAATACAATTGGAATTTACCCTTTGTATATTTATTTGGGCGAACAGATTTAACTGTGATATTTTATGGTGCAAATATTTACCCAGAAAATATTAAACCAGTGTTGGATAGCAAAAATTGGTCAAACATTCTTTCAGGAAAATTTCTCATGTCAGTAGAGGAGGATCGAAAAAAAGATAAGGAGATACATATAAAGGTGGAATTAGCAAAAAATGTATCCTCAACAGAAAAAATATCAGAGAAATTACAAAAGGATATTTTTGAAAGCTTAAAGAGGTTAAATTCGGAATACAATATCATCTTCAGGTCTATCGGTAATCAAGCTATCCCTAAAGTGGAACTTGTTGAATACGGTTCTTTCCAAGTTGGAATTAAGCATAAATGGACGAGAAGAAATTAAGAACGCTACTAACTAGTAATAAAAATAAAATAAAAACAAAGGGTTTAAACCACCCTATCATATTTAATTTAAAATCAGAATCAGATAAAAGAAAGTTGGTTTTGCTTTTTAAAAAAAATAAACAATTAGGAATAGTAGATAATTTTGATTCATGGTTGAAAGAGTCTTTTATAATAAGAAACCCAAAATTTAAAGCTGAAAAAGATTTTAATAAAAATCAATCCTACCTTGAATTTTGTAAGCAAAATAACATTGATTTAAAAAACAAAATTTTTTCTGGGGTGTGGGTTTTTTACCCTTGGAAAAATCAATTGGTTCACTTGATTAAGGAATCTCTTTATTATGAGGTTTTGACTGCTAGAAATAAGTTTCTAATTACAAAATATGAGCAAGATAAATTTCATAAACTTAAAATTGGTATAGCGGGGTTAAGTGTAGGTCAGAGTGCGGCGTTAACAATAGCAACTCTAGGAGGAGCAAGAAATATGAAGCTAGCAGATTTCGATGTATTAGAAGGATCCAATTTAAACAGAATCAGGGGCTCTGTTGCGGAAATAAATGAATCAAAGTGTGATATTGCAGCTAGACAAATTTATGAAATAAACCCATATACTAATTTATCGCTCTATTATGAAGGCCTTAATGATAAAAATGTTGATGAATTTATTGATTCTTTGGACATAATTATTGATGAAATAGATAATTTTCATATAAAAGCTCTCTTAAGGGCTAAAGCTAAAGAGAAAAAGATTCCTTTGGTTATGGCATTTGATACTGCGGATGGTGTAGTCTTGGATGTAGAGCGTTACGATATAAACTCAAAACAAGAACCGTTCTTTGGTAGAGTTGATAATAAAATCTTTGAGTCTTTATTAAAATTAACACCCGACCCAATAGAAATTCCCAAGTTAGTTATAAGGACAATGGGGAAAGAAACTATACCTGACTTATTCAAATCTTCGATATTGAAAGTTGGAACTGAATTATCTGGTGTACCCCAATTAGGTAGTACAGCTTTTTTAGCAGGATCGTTAGTAGCATTTGCGATAAAGATGATTGCATCTAATAGCGATATAAATGGTAGATTCTATATAGATTTTAGAAATCTAACTAAAACAAAATATACACTTAATTTAAATCATAGAGAAAAAGAATTTTTTAAAAAACTAATTTCTTGAATTTTCGTTAACTGATTAAAACTTCTTCAACTTTTCTCTTAGGAGCAAATTTATATCTCTTACTGGAGTAGCCGATCCGAATTAACATAACTGGAGTGTCATTTGTCCCCAAAAGCTTCTTGAATTTTTGGGAAACTTCTGGTGTTTCTATTATTGCGCCTAAAGGAGCGTAAACAAGATTGTTAGCAGTAACATCAATTGCAATTTGCTCGAACACCTGACCTGCTTTTAATAAACTTTCCGGATTGTTCTTTTTTATTGTTAAAATCAAAATAGTAGGAGAGGAAAGAATCCACTTTTTTTCAACCCCTCCTTGCATTTTACCTATATTAATGTTTTTAATCATCCAGGAACCAAGAAAACTTAGAAGTAACGGAATATTTGTAACGTAGCCTGGCATACCATCGTGAGCCCTAGTCAAATTATTTCGCACCCATAATGATAATTCTTCACGAAATTTTTTATCAGCAAAGGCAGCGGTGGTAGCCTCATATTGAAGTTTGGCGATCTCTTTTATAATCTCCAAATCAGTGACCCTTATTGATGATGTAGAATTGTTTTCTGCCATCCTCTGCCATTTTTTTATCAAACCACTTGGAATAGATTTAGGTAAATAATTACTCCTATTTGTTTGTCTATTTGTAATTGTTTTAAGTAACTCGCTATTAACTGGTTTTAATCCTTTTTTGAGGATTATCTGAGCAATTAAATTTCTGTTGGAGGTTGATGGAAAAATATTAACTTTTTCGAACATATCGTATGCTTTTGCGGCTTCTAAAAGATTTGCCAAACATGCTCCTAAACTAAGGTAGGTCTCCCATTTTTTGGGATCTGAATGTTTCAGGGTTCTTTTATTGTTAACATAAAGTTCAATGGTATTATCCTGAAATTTAAATGCCCAGGGTTGTGTATTGTGAGATGAAGGAGAGATAGTACCGTAATAAAGTATTTGCCTAATTAAGTCTTCCATTTTAAGTTTCAATTATTGATAGTTAAAGCAATTATACTATATAATTTTAAGTATACCATAATTATAGTTGTATCGAGAATATACACTTTTACAAATTTTTTTGAATATTAAAAATGCTAGAAATATTTAAATATTCATTAAACTCTTTTTAATTTTTTGAATCTGATAGATGGTTGAATTTTTCATATCAAGTACCACAATTTTAGGCACATTTTTATTAGCGCTTTTTGCTTACTTCAACAATAGAAAGAGTGCTACTAATATCCTATTTGCAGTTTTAGCATCTGCTTTCGCAGGCGTAGCTCTTGGTACCTATCTAGCTACCCATACAAGTGATCCGGTAACCGCAATCTTTTGGGTACGGGTTAATATGTTTTTTGCTTCGATAGTAATTTCAACTTTATTTCTATTTATTCACACTTATCCGGGCGATAAAATTTTATTACCAAGGCCTATATTTATAGGGTCAGTTATATGGACTACATTCCTAGCCTTAATATGTATGACCCCTTTAGTATTTAAAGAAGCAAGATTTGATCCTTCCTTAAATACAATACCTGGTCCTGGAATTGTCCTATTTGGTCTAAGCTTATTTGTAAATATGGGTTTTGGATTCTATTATCTATATAAAAAATATAAACATTCAAGCGGTTTAGTGAGAGCACAAATTCAATTCTTGGGGCTTGGGTTGTTAACAAGTTTTAGTATTTTGACTACTTTAAATTTCTTGACTGTAGTCTTGTTGAAAAATACATCATTTGTCAACGTTGGGATTTCTTCAATTTTAATATTCATTGGTTCGACAGCGTACGCGATTGTACGTCATAGATTATTAGATATTAGGTTGGTAGTGGCAAGGGCAGTGGCTTACACTCTTTTGGTATTGATAATTGCCACTACCTATACAACCGCTGCTTTTATCGTTACATCAGTCTTCCTGCAAACTGCCACGGCAACCACCCAAATTTCTGTTTATGCTGCTCTTACGTTAATCGTAGCCTTAACTTTTCAGCCTCTGCGTCACGCCCTTGAGCACTTTACCGATCGAATCTTCTTTAAAGAAAGATACGATTCTAGTGAACTCTTAAGCTCCTTAACAACAATTCTTGCCACAACCTTACTTTTAGACGATCTAACCAAAAAACTTCTTAAAAAACTTTTGGAAGAAATGCGTATTTCCAGAGGCGCCTTTATTCTTACTGAAAAAGGAAAAGTCTTTGCTAAGGAAACCTATGGAGGCAGTATTTCTATAACTGAAAAGGAAGTTTTTACACTTCAGGCAGTGGATAAGATTTTAGTTTTTGAGGAACTGCAAGAAGAATCATTAAAGAACCTAATGCGCAAACTTAATATAACCGTTTCCACACCGTTGCGGGTTGGACAAGAGGAAATTGGCTTACTTCTTTTGGGAGAAAAGTCGGCAGGAGACATTTATAGTGATCAGGATATTAAGGTTTTAGAGATTTTTGCTCCCGAAGCTTCGATTGCTATCCAAAATGCCTTAAGTTTCGAAGAAATCAGAAGATTCAACGTCACTTTGCGTCAGGAAATCGCTAAGGCGACAGAGGAACTACGAGAAGCCAATGATAAGCTAAAGGAGTTGGATAAGCTTAAAGATGAATTCTTAAGTATTGCCTCTCATGATTTGCGTACCCCCATGGCCGCTATCAAAAGCTACATCTGGATGGGTCTACACGGCAGAGCTGGGCCGATTAACGAAAAACTGCAAAGATATTTGGATCTCTCTTACCAATCAGCGGAACGGATGATTAATTTAATAAATGATCTTCTCAATGTTTCAAGAATCGAGGCGGGTAGGTTGGAGCTTTCTTTAGAGAGAGCTAATTTGGAAGAAACTATCAAAGTAACGTTGGAAGAGCTGCGCAGTAAAGCTACTGAGAAGAATATAAATCTTGAATTCAAAACGCTCTCTCCTATACCGCCAGTAATGCTGGATAAGGAGAGGTTTCCAGAAATCATCACTAATTTAGTTGGCAATTCTTTAAAATTTACCCCTGAAAAAGGTTCGATTACAGTAACTGCCCAAATTTCCAAAGATAAAAAAGAGGTTCTAATAAATGTTACCGATACTGGAATGGGGATTGCCCAAAAAGATATCCCCACTCTTTTTGCTAAATTTCATCCTTTAGATAAGCCATATGTTGCTCGTTCGACAACCGGCGGTACTGGATTAGGACTCTATATAACTAAAAATTTAGTAGAGTTGCATGGTGGAAAAATTGGGGTACGAAGTGAGGTTGGCAAAGGCTCAACTTTCTACTTTACTTTACTCCCTGCTAAAGATGGCGAAAAACCAAAAAATGGCCCAGCGCCGGTGAGTGAGAAGGAGCATAAAGAAGGGGTTTACATTAATTCACCGCAATTAAATAAATGAAATTATTTATAAATACTGTACAGCCCAAGAAAGCAATTGTTTCTTTAATAGATAAAGGTAAAATAGTGCTTCAAAAGGAAGCTGATTCACCATTGCCTGCGATCGAAAAATTACTTAAGGAGCGTAAATTAAAACTGCAAGACCTTAAAGAGATAGAGTCTCATCCAGGACCAGGTTCTTTTACAGGTTTAAAAATAAGTGCAACAACCGTAAATACTCTAAATTTCGCTCTTCGCCGCAAAAAGAAACTTATTAACCCAAATTACGAATAACTTTTGGACCGTAAGTTTTCACTAGGTAAAAACACGAAGGGCCAATTATAAACCCGGCTAACACATCACTGACGTAATGCACGCCTACAAAAATCCTGGCTGCTCCAACAAAGGTAGCTAGAATTAGGATCAAAAGTCCAAGTTTTTTTTGGTGCTCAAATATAAAACTGCTAAGAAGGGCAGCCCAACTAGCGTGATCGGAAGGAAAAGAGGGGTTGGCGGAATGAGGAATTAACGGTTTAAAGTTTTGCACAATAAAGGGTCTTTCACTAGGTAATAAGTGTTCGATAATTTTGTTAATAATAATCATTACTATAATTGAAATGAGAACTATAGCTATTTCTTTCAATCCTTTTTTTCTATTCCTCTCAACCAGTTGAATCACTACCACCAAGGCTATAAAAACAATAAAATAAATTAAATATTTAGCCCCAAAAATATAAAAGTTTTCCATCTAAGATTGGCACCAAACAATAACGTTATCGGAGCGAAAGTAACCAGGGTGCTTTATATAATAAACTCTTGAATACCAATTTTTCAGCAACTTAATAAAATCATTAAGTTCCTTTGTTGCATCCTGGTGAAAAATTCTGTTTAAAATGATAGTTCCGTTTTCTTCCAACCGATGAAAAAGATTGTCAAAAAAATTATTTGTTTGACAACTTTCGGGGATTTTATTCCCAATATAGGTATCGACACAAATAAAATTATATTTTTCGCTAGTTGCGTTTAAAAAATTGGCAGCATCACTAATATAAATTTTTATATTATCTTCAACCAAGTTAAAATATTTTTTGGCTAAATCAACTATTAAAGGATCGATCTCTACGGTATCTATTTTTATCGGACCTAAATTACGCGTAAAGAGCTTTGGTAAAGTCCCTCCTCCTAAACCTAAAACTAAAATCTTATCCCCTAGCTTTAACCGGCTAACCGCTAATTGGACAATCGAATCCCAATATCCTCCAGTTTTATCTAATCTATCAATACTAATCGATTGGGTTAGACCGTCTACTAGAAGTCTTCTTACCCCTAAAGACTCAACTACCTTTACTTGACCAGAAATAGTTGAACTACCTTCGAACAAAGTCCTCGGGATTACAACGTCTTCTTTTAATATTTTAAAGAGATTCTTTACCCACATACTTTCGTAGCACTTGAGGAACTAAAACTTTACCGTCTTTTTGTTGGTAATTTTCCAAAATCGCTATTATCGCTCTTGACAAGGCAACCGCTGTTCCGTTCAAAGTATGGACGTACTCTGTCCCCTGTACCCTACCTCCTGCTGCCTGTATACTATATTTAATATTGAGACGTCGAGCCTGATAATCAGTAGTGTTGGAGGCGCTAGTTAGTTCTCGGTAAATTTTATTTACTGGGTCCCAATATTCAAGGTCGTGTTTGAGGTAAGCGGCTGCGGGCATATCCCCGGTACATGTTAAAGTAACCCGATAAGGAACCTTTAAGTTTTGGTAGATTTCTTCCTGAAGGGAAAGGATTTCTGCATACGCCTTTTCTGACCCCTCTGGTTTTACAAATTTAAAGATTTCCAATTTATCAAATTCATGAACTCGAAAAATACCGTGAGTATATTTACCATAACTTCCGGCTTCGGCCCTAAATGCGCTTGAAAAACCAATGTAGTTTTTTGGCAGGGTATCTACCGCAAAGGTTTCATCGGCGTGGTAGGCAGCGATTGGAATTTCGGCAGTCGCCACCAGAAAAAGATCCTCGTTTTCAATCTTATAGATATCTGGTTTTTCCCGCCGGGGTAGATAACCAGTAGCCGCCACAAATCTTTTCCGGACAAGTTCTGGGGTAATAATCGGTGTATAACCCTTCTCAACCAGAAAATCTACTACCCAACTAACTAACGCTATTTCCAATCTTGCCCCGTCACCCACTAAATAATAGAAACCGTGCCCAGATACCTTGGCGGCCCTTTCTTGATCGATAATACCAAGATTTTTTCCAAGGGTTAAATGATCTTTCGCTTCAAAATCAAAGTCGGCTATTTCCCCCCACTGTCTCACGACGACACTATCTTTTTCATCATCACCGGGGGGCACCTGCGGAGAAAGCATATTGGGAAGGTTTTCCAAATTTTCTTCAAGTTCTTCCACAACTCCCGCTAACGCTGCCTCTTTTTTAATAAGCTTTTCTTTAAGGATTCTGCCCTTTTCAATATCTTTTTGGGTAGCTACCTCTCGTCTTTCCTTCCTTAAACCTTCAACCTCTTGAATTAGTTTCCTTCTCATATCATCAATTTCCAATATATGCCCCACATCGATTTTTACCCGTCTCTTGGTAAGCATTCCTTGAACCTTATTTTTATTCTCCCTAATAAATCTTATATCCAGCATAAACTTCTTTTTTTAGCCCACTTTAGTGGTCACAGCACGCGTAGTATTCGGCTTCGGAACGAAGTTCGGAAGGTATAGAATACGAGCGTGCTATTTTCGCGAATGAACTTTATATCTAGCATCTCTATAATCTACTTGCCTCTTCAAATCTTTTTTTCATAAAATCTTTATCTAGACTCAATATTAGCCAAGCTGCTTTTGGACCAGATTCTTTTCCTAAAAGGGTTAGATAAATTGCTTTGAAGGTCTCGGCTGAAGGTAATCCAACCTCTTTCCCAACCTGGTAAATTTCGTTTTGAAAAGTTTCTGGGCCTTTCGCTTTTTCTAATAAATCAACTATCTTTAAAAGTAGCTTTTTCTGGTTCTCGGTAAGACTCTTTGCCTCTTTAGGTAAGCTTTCTTTAACTGTAAATTTAATATCTTCAGGTGCAAAAGTTTCTAAATAAATTTTAGCATATTTTATACGTTCCTCTAATGCTTTTTCATCTACCAGAGTTAATTTATCTCCTTTTACAGATTCGGATTCTGTCTTTAAATCTGCGCTCGGGATCTGACTTAGATTGACTAAATCTCTAAAGCGAAGGACAAAATACTCCCTTGGTTTTTCGTCTACTTGGGAAAGTTCGTAAATTCTTTTTAAATCTGCTTCTTTACTCGTTCGCGCGATATCAAAATCATCAAATAGTTTCGGGATGGTGTGTTCTAGTTCTGGGTTAAAATCGATATGCTGCATTGGCCGTGGTCTAACCATCAAAAACCTTAAAACTTCTGGCGGTAAAATTTCGGCTACCTCTTTTGCAGAAACTCCGATCCCCTTTGAACTACTCATCTTCTTCCCGGAAACAAGAAAATGTTCATAGGAAATATCATAAGGAGGTTCTATTTTGAAAATTTCTCTGGCGATTGCATTGGCAGTATCGCGCGTGCCTCCTTTTGAAGCGTGGTCTTTACCTTCACCCTCGATTGTTACCCCAAGAACCTTCCACTTTGCTGGCCATTCTACCCGCCAAGGTAACTTTCCAGTCCCACCAAAAGGGCTAATCTTACCTTGATTACCACAACCAATTGCCCATTCAACTCTGTTTTCTTGGCATTCATAATAAACAAATTTACCATCCCACCTAGCACTAGCTGTAGTACCTATTTTTCCGCATCTTTCACATATCGGGTGGAAAGGCAGATAATCTTTTGGTCTTTTTGAACCGGAAACTTTTTCATAAATTCCTTGTATCCTTTCGGCATTATCAAGAGCTTCTTTTATGGTCTCATCTAGTTTCCCTTCTTTATAAAGCTGCGAATCCCACAAAATTTCTGGTTTTGCGCCAAGTTTATTAAAAACACTGATAAACTCATTAGCGTAATATTCCGCGTAGGAACCCTCGCCCGTCGGGCTCGGGATATTTTTAAGAGGTGCTCCCATATATTTTTCGTATTTCTCTGATGGTAAATAAACAGGAAGCGAATCCATGGGATCCATATCGTCAATAATATAAGTGTATTTGGCTTTTACACGAGACTCTACAAGTGCTTTATAAACAAGATCGTGGATTATTACTCCTCGCAAAGCACCAACGTGTACCCGACCGGAAGGAGTTTTTTGATCATTAACTAGCTGAGATTTTCCGCTTTTAGAAAGCTCTTTTGCTATTGTTTCAACCCAAAACATTATTTCTTAAGTATAAAGGATGGACAATTTTTACTCAAACAAAAGTTTTACGTTTATAAAAATGGAAAGCCCCCGAAAGTCTACGTTTCCGCGACTTATCGGGGGCTTGGCTTCTCAACAACTCCTCTTCGTCGTACTTACTTACCACGAACTGCTTCCTCGTTGGCGTCCCGTAGAGCTACACGCTCCTCTAGACAAGAAAGCGCTTTTCTCAAGCGATCTGCCAACTCATTTATTGCAGCTCGCACCTGCGGGTTCTCCTTGAACACCTTGACATTGGCGATCAAGACCGTTGGCACATCCATAATCGTGGCTATGCGTCTGACACCGTTGGAATTGACTGTCTCTCCGGTTTCGTCCACCACGATCCCAATGTCCTGGTCTAGGCTAACTTCGGTCAGAGCCGCTCCGTGAATCACCTCGATGCCTACTGCTCGGTTCCGACGAAGCTGTTCCCTCCTTTTGTCGACATCCATGTCGTAGCTGGTGATAAACCTCGGCTTAAGACCCCTACCCTCCAAAAACTGCTTGGTCACCCAGGGAAAATCGGAGGATATGAGAGTCCCGGGAGGAATGTCTTCGACGCGCTTAATCGTCTCGGTGGCGTTAACCACGATGACAAGCTTTGGAGGAGAACCGCAAGTCCTTCTCCCGTAGGGAAAGGATGCGACCCTCTCCACTTGGATTTTGTAGCGTAGTCCCTGCTCTTGAATGCAGTCTTCCCCGACCAACGCAAAGTCGTATTTCCTCCAGGCAACCCGAGGCGGGATGTCCAGAGATCTGGGCAACCCGATCAGTACTGATCTGCCGCCAATCTCCCAGTTACGGATCGCTCCCCGAAACACGCCCTCATTGATTTCAATTTCCAAGCCCGCGCAGTTCAGGTGGTCGCGGACCATTGGGGCCATATTTCGAGGAATCGCGAACTTGACCACCTCCCGTGTGTACGTTTTCTCCCCCCTATTCTAGTCGTAGAGATGAGTTGTTGAGAGTAGCAAACAGAGTACAATAAGTCGCGAGAAAAGGCAAGAACCAACCAGTCACAATTTTAAAAAATGTTTTAGTGTTGAAGTTTTTTAGTAACGTAAAAATAATGGTCAGTCTCACTCATAAATTCTAGTAATTTTTGGTCGTCAATTAATTCCTTGCATTGTAGCCAAAAAGGATTAAGGTGTAAATTTTTATTTTCTATTTTAAACTCGAGTCCTTGAAACAAAGATTCTAAAACATCAACTTGACGTAAAAACCTTCCCTCTCGACTACCACCGACTTTATATTCTAGCCACAAATATTTAACATCATGACGAATCTCGTGTGGTAAAAGTTTTACTAAGGGGTCAAAATACTTTAATTCTTCTTCGAATCTCTTTTTGGAAATAATTTCTTTTTTTCCTTGCGAACCGCGCCAGGGCAAGCTTTCAAAAATCGCTCGATCCTTTTTGCCTCCCTTAATTGATTCCTCGTAAGGTGTTAGATCTCCAGAATTTACCGCGTAAAGATCGTGGCTTAAGGCCATTTTTAAAATAACCTCTTGATCAATTTTTTTGCCGTATGAAAGAACCAAACCCATTATAGCTGACCTAAATGAATGAGAAGCAATACTATCCGGGTTTTCTACACCGCGGATTAACCAACCCCTTCTTTTATTTTCTTTCAACTTACCAACTTCAAATAAAAATTTGACTAGGGAATTAATTTCATTATTATTTTGTTTGGAATCATTAAAGTTCTTTATTGCGTTAACAAGTTTAATAATCTTGTGGTCATACACTGATTCACTAATTTCAACCCAAAAAGGTCTAAGAGCTATATTCTTATGCCTTTTTGAATAAGAAATCGCTTGTAGCAAATTTTCGATTTTCTCAATTTGTCTGATAAATTTCGCTTCATTACTTTTGCTTTGGGTATAATCTAGCCATAAAAGCTCTAGTTTAGATTTTAAATCAGCCGGTAAATATTTAATTATTTTTTGCCATCCTTCATACTCTTTCTTAAACTTTCTTGCACTAAAATCTAATCTTTCCTTTGATGTTCTACGAGGCCATTTTTCAGTAACTTTCTTACCGCCTTTTTCGACTAGATCATCGTAGGGAGTTGTGTCGCCAGAATATACTTCGCATAAATCGTGGATTAGGGACATTATTAACATTTTCTTTAGGTTTAAATTCTTAGGGGACAGTATCCAAGTCATCAACGCCAGACGGTAGGTATGGTCAGAGATAGACTCTGGGTTGTCAACATTGCGCAACACCCAACCAGCTCTTTTTATCCGTTTTAATTTCCCGGCTCCAATAAAGAATTTTATAAGATTTTTCACTAAGGTAGATGATAACTTAAAGAAAGATTTGAGGCAACAAGCAATTTCTAGGATTTTTAGGAGTGGTAGCGACGCAAGATTTTGGAATTAAGTAATTTCCAAGATTTTTAGAACTAAGTTCGCAAAAGACTAGAAATTTAGCTGATTTCGAGGATTTTATACGTTGCTTTAATTGTTGAGGAAACTGTAATTACGTCACCTAATTTGGCGCCTATCAAAGCACCGCCAACTGGCGATTCATTGGAAATTTTTCCTTCGGAAGGATCAGCCTCTATACTAGAAACTATAATAAATTCGTCGATATCACCATCAATTTCAACCTTTACCTTAGAGCCAATATCGACAACGTTTTTGTCATGTTTCGTTAAAACTTGAGCGTCCTTTAATATTTCTTGAAGCTCCGAAATTCTACCCTCCATGAAAGATTGTTCGTCTCTAGCACTATCGTATTCAGAATTTTCACTAATATCACCGTATTCCCTAGCTTTAGCAATTCTCTGGGTAACTTCTTTGCGCTTAACATTAACTAACTCGTCATATTCTTTTTGGAGTTTATTATAACCTTCACTTGTGAGATAAATTTTTTCCTGTTTTTGCCTCATTTTTAAAAAACCCCGTAACGTCTAAACGTTTCGGGGACTTCATGTGCTCGTCATAAGGGAGCCTTCATACTCTAACCCGAGCTCTTACAACCAAGCTTTATTTAACTTGAGCAAAATTCTATCAAAACAGTTTTCTGTTGTCAAGCAAACAACCATCTTCAATGTGAGGCGAAGGGTGGTGGTGGCGCGTGCGGGATTTGAACCCGCGATCTCGGCGTTGAGAACGCCGCGTCCTAGGCCACTAGACGAACGCGCCAGGAAAAATGGCAACTTAAATTAGGAGCCGAAGTAAATTATACTTACTTAGGCTTCTTTAGTCAAAACTTTTGGTATAACAGGTATCGCTTTTAGCGAAACTAACTTGACACCATTTCGCACCAATCCTAGAAAGCCTTGGCAAAGAAGGGTTGACAATCGCGAGTCTAGTGGGTATCCTTAAAATAATGCCAGAAGAACCTAAAAGTGTAAACGACCTCCCCCAAGCTAAGGATGATATTGGGGATCCGGAAATTGCTGCTTCTCAAAAAGAAGAAGACGTTGAACCAATAGGGCCTTTGGCTTCACAAATCTCTAGTCAAAGTTCCTTACAAACCGAGCAAGAAACACCACCAACCCCACCTGAAACGTATACACCAGAGACACTTTCAACTAGTACTCAAGAACCGCCCCCAAGTAATCCTGAAACTCTTGGTGGTATAAGTCAACCTGAAACTACGCTTCCTCCGACCCCAGATACTACTTCGGAGCAGTCACCGCTTGAGAACCAAATTCCAACTACTTTAGGAGCTGAAGGTGAGTTACCAAGAATTCCAGAGACAAATGTTTCAGAAATTCCCGAAATACCAAAAGGTTCTGAAGAAACAACGCTGCCGGCTACGCCCTCGCAAGACTCAACAACGTCTCTTTATTCACCGCAACCCGAACCTAGTTGGCCGCCAATACCAGCAACTACCCAGGCTCAAGTTTTTACGCAAGGTAACCAAGAACAACCTGCAGCCCAAATCAGTGCTAGTCCTACCCCAAATAAAAAAGTCTCTATTATTTTCGTTATTTTGGGATTATTTATTATTGGGGCGGCGATTGTTTTGGGGGTTCTTTTTTACAATCGCTATCAAGAACAAAATATAGAATCTACTGACTCAACCTCAACTCCTGCTACCTCTCCAACAGCTACCGAACCTAATCAACCGCCACCACCAACTGAAACTGGCCCAAGTAGTGTTTTCGGCAATCTCCTAAACCCAGGTGGTCAACCCTCGCCAACTCCACCAAACCAATAAGACTCAAACTTTTACCTTTGATAGGCGTCAATCTAGTTTGACAATATAGAGAGCAAAAGTTAAACTCAAATAAATGCCAAATCGTACTTTTAAAACGCCTAAGAACCTTGATAACAATTCCAAGTATAACCTAGCGAGCCAAACAAACAAACTTTTAGAAAAAGTCAAAAATTCGGCTATTCCTTTGGATTTAAAAGAAAACGTAAATGAGCTCCTTTTGAATATAAACCGTGCTATTGAATTTGGTACTTACACTATTGAATATGAACAAACTTCAAAATACGTTGATTGGCTAGTTTCTCTACCTTGGGATAGGGTTTCGAAGGATAATTACGATTTGCGAAAAGCCAGGGAAATACTTAATAAAAATCATTATGGTTTAGAGGAAATTAAAGAGAGAGTATTAGAATATTTATCGGTATTAAGTCTTCAATCAAAAAACGAAGATTCTCCTTCACGTTCTTTAGTTTTATGTTTTGTGGGCTTACCCGGTTCCGGAAAAACTTCTTTTGCAAGTTCGATTGCCGAAAGTTTGGGAAGGGCTTCTCTAAGAATTCCTATGGGCGGAATGTCAAGTGCACTTCAATTAAGAGGGCAACCTAAAACTTTTCCCCAAGCAGAACCAGGATTGATTATCAAAGGACTAAGACGTACCAACTTTAAAAATCCAGTTATTTTGCTGGACGAAATTGATTCCACTGCTGGTGGAGCCGAATCAGAAGTAATGGGAGTACTTTTAGAGTTGCTCGATCCTGAACAAAATTTTGCTTTTACTGATTTATACATAAATCATTTTTTTGATTTAAGTAAGGCAATTTTTATTTGTACCGCCAATCGTCAGGGAAACTTAACCGCCGCGGTACTAGATAGACTTGAGATGATAATAATGCCCCATTATTCTGACGAAGATAAAATTTGTATTGCGAGAGATTATCTGTTACCCCGGCAATTAAAATTGGTCTCCTTACCCGAAAATGTAATCAGTTTCTCGTCAGATGTTTGGATTAAAGTAATCAAACCTTTTGGGTATGAAATTGACATCAGGGCGATTGAGCGCACAATAAACGGAATATTAAGAAGAGCGGCAAAAAAGTATATCCTTGGCGAGCTAAGATCTGTTAAAATAACAGCTGATAACCTAAAAACCTTTTTACCTAATTGGTGATGAAAAAATTGGCTTTAATTTTAATAATAATGGCAGCTGTTCTTATTTTAAGTCTTTATATGAAACCCAAACAAGAAACAAAAGAAGAAAAAGAAATCACTAAAGAAACATTTATAACTCACCCTCCCCCAGCACAGGAAGGAAAAAACAAGCAGGAGGAAAGTAGTCCTGAAGAAAAATCACTTATTTCGAAAATTGGAACAATCGAAGTTTTAGCAGCTAATATTTATCAGCAAGGAACCCATATTTTACGAGAAGATCAAGATAATTTTATTCTCCTAGAAAGTAAGGGTGTTGATCTAAATCAGTATCTTTTGAAAAAAGTTAAGGTGAGTGGTGTTATATTTCCCACTGTTGAAGGCGGCAAACAAATAATGGCTGTTGAAAAAATCGAACCTCTCTGAAATCAATTTACTAGCACTACCAAAACTCTTTTCTGAATCTAAATCAGACACAATTTATTGCGATCGCTTCAATTTATGTCCTAATACCTCAAAATCTAAAGAATGGAAGTTATTTAAGCTAATTGGACGTTGCGGAGAGTTAAAGCGTTAATCACCACAATAATTGAGCTGGCGCTCATTAAAAGAGCGGACCATTTGGGCCGAAGTAATATACCAAATGGAAAAAGGATTCTAGCTACCAAAGGGGTGTCAATCAAGCTAGTTTGATTTCACATCCCTAAACCTAATGTGTATGAGTTCCTATTTTCCCTTGACAAGCCCCACAGTTTTCTCTTCTACTAAAACGCAGATTTAAATCAATCAAAGCTGCTGTGCTCAGTAATAAAATTCCAAATACTTGAAACAAAATAGTTGGTGCAACGGTGACATTAGCATAGATTACTCCTGCCCCACCAATAAGAGAAAAGACAAAGGGATACAAATTTTTGTGTGATCGGTAGTTTAGATAGAAGCTTAAGACACTTATCAGGATAAGAGTAATCAAAATAGGTGTCAAAATTCTTGCTAAGGCAAAAAGGAAACTGACCTGACCCGCTGCTATAAAGGCAGCTGTGAAAATACAGAGAGGACACATCACTACAAGTGGGGTAGCAATCCAGGAAAGGAAATTTCTAAGATTTAAAAGAAGGCTTTTCATAATCTATCTCTATTTTAGCTCCCATTTGAAAACCCTTTCTTCTACATTTGCCATTTGATTTGCGATTTGGATTTGCACCAATGGATTTGCACCTGCACCATCGAGGTGTCTAACTTAAAATTAGAGTTGTCAAACTACCACGATTTTGTTAAACGGTAATTAAATCTTTCTCTACCCTATTTAGAAGCACAGCGTTGGTGGCAACGATGATCGAGGAAGCACTCATCAGTAACGCGGAGATTTCAGGGCGTAGGGAAATGCCAAAGCTTGGGTAGAATATTCCTGCGGCTACAGGAATCGCAAGGAGGTTGTAAATCGAAGCCCAGAAGAGGTTTTGCTTCATCTTTCTAACCGTAGCTTTGCTTAAACGGATGGCACGAAGTACATCTACAGGGTCTGATTTCATAAGTACGACATTGGCTGTTTCTATCGCCACGTCAGTTCCTGCTCCAATAGCAATACCAATATCGGCTTGGGCTAAGGCTGGTGCGTCGTTCACCCCGTCTCCAACCATGGCTACAAATTTTCCTTCTTCCTGAAGTTTTTTGACATAGTTTGCCTTATCTTCTGGTAGCACTTCGGCAAAGACTCTCTCGACACCAACCCTCTTAGCTACTGCCTGAGCGGTTTTTTCATTGTCTCCAGTAATCATCGCTACCTCTATTCCCAAATCTTTTAGATGGACAACTGCTTTTGTAGCTGTCGGCTTGATCGGATCTTCCGCACCAGCAACGCCAGCAACTTTCCCATCAACTGCAAGTATCATGATGGTTTTTCCTTCAGAAAGCAGGCGATCAATATTATTCTGGACTGAGGTAATATCTACATTCCGATCTTTCATCAGTTTCACAGTTCCTACTAGAACATACCTACCTTCAACTGCAGCCTCTACACCATGACCGGCTAGATTTTTAAATTTTTCCACTCTCTCTGGAACCTTAATATTTCTTCTGGCTGTTTCTTCCAGGACCGCTTTACTCAATGGATGACTAGACTTTGCTTCTGCTGCTGCGTCAAGCCTCAAAACGTCTTCTTCCGTAAAACCTTCGACGGCAACAACGTCGGTAATCTTTGGTTTCCCTTCTGTTAAAGTACCTGTTTTATCCAGCACTATTGCCTGAATTTTGGAAACCTGCTCGAGGGTTGGGGCATCTTTAATTAAAATATTATGTTTTGCTCCAAGACCAGTCCCAACCGCAACAGCAGTTGGGGTTGCCAATCCTAATGCATCCGGACAAGCGATAACTACGGTTGAGATAGCAAAAGTTAAGGCGAATAATAATGGCTGTCCGATGATAAAAAACCAAATTGAAAATGTAAGCAAACCACCACCAACCGCTACAATTACCAAATACTTAGCGAAACGATCAGCTAGTTTTTGTCCTGGGGCTTTCGAATTCTGAGCTGTTTCAACTAGTTTTACAATCTGGGCAAGTGCAGTATCTTCACCTACTTTTGTTGCTTTAAACTTCACTGAACCAGACTGGTTGATAGAACCGCCGATTACTTTATCTCCAGATTTCTTAGCTACCGGTATGGATTCTCCTGTCACAAGAGATTCATCAATTGCGGTTTCTCCTTCAATGATTTCACCATCAACCGGCACTTTATCCCCAGGCTTTAGTACTACAATGTCCCCAACCTTAACTTCTGCGGTGGGTATTAGTTCTTCTTTTCTGTTTCTCAATACTCTAGCCTGTGGTGGAACAAGAGCAAAAAGAGCTTGTAGCGCGTCTGTCGTCCCGCGGCGAGATTTCATTTCCATCCAATGGCCGAAAAGAACAAAAGTTATTAAAAGAGCGGCAGCCTCATAATACGAGTCACTATCACCAAGAAAGGTGAGAACTACGCTGAAAGCATATGCTGCCGTAATACCAACAGCAATAAGCACTGCCATATTAAGCATTTTTTGTTGCAAGGCTTTATAGGTTGAGTAAAGAAAGATCCAACCAGAATAGAAAAATACAGGGGTGGTTAGAATGAATAGAATCCAGACCGTCGGGATGGGTGACGGTAGTTGCAGACCCAGGATTTTTTCGCCCAGTGGCGAATAAGCGATAATTGGAACCGACAGAAAAAAAGCAAAGAAAAATTTATTTCTGATATCTTCTTCCATCAGTTTTGCCATTTCTCGCCCTGATAAACCGGTATGTTCCATACCCATTGTCATCATCATGCTCATCTTAAATTTCTCCCACCAACTCATTTCACTTACCGGTCTCATTACGTGTTCCTCGTAACCTTTGTGATCTTTTTTCGGCACTTTCTTACCCTCTGTGGGTACAAGAGTCATTCCACACTTTGGACAAGACCCTGGTTGTTCTTGGATTACCTCGGGGTGCATGGGACAGGTATAAAATTTTGTCTTCTCATTAGTCACTTCCATCTGTTTTTCCCTTCTCTTTTCAAAACTATTCGGCATTAGTGTTTACCTCTCATCATAAACATCATCACAATCGGGCAAAGAAGGAGAATAATGGCAAAAGGAAGAAAGCTGCGAGCACTACTTCCTCCAAACAATAAGGCTCCTGTTGCGAATGCAATAATGACTGCTGCAATTATAAATTGGTAACGTGATGCTAAATGTAGACCTCCCTGTTCTTCGAATCTAGTCTTCTGTTCTGTTGGTACAAGCCCCATTCCACATTTCGGACAACTGCCTGGTTTATCGGAAGTTACTTCTGTATGCATTGGACAGGTGTAAATTTTTGCTTTTTCATCTGAATTGTTCATAAATTATCCTTTCTTTTTAGAATTATAAAAGCTGTCAAGACCAAAACGCTCGACACAATTAGCGGTGTAATCACTGGACCTATCCACGGAACCGGCAGAAGGAAAAAGATATCTAAATCGGCGAAAGATTGCGGCCAACCAATAATCAGTCGTAAAAAGACGTAATAAAAAATATCCCAGATACCGAAGGCAAGAAGGAAGTAAGCAAATTTCTCACGCCAGTTTTTGGCAGCTAAGACAGCCACGCTAAAGAACATGATTATGGTAGCTACTTCTCTGAGCTGTTCAACCCTAAGTATCTCCGATTCCCTGATTACCGAAACAGCCGTATTTGGGTCAAGAAAAGCAATACCGGGGATTAAAAACAGAATCTGTTCTTTACTCACTTGCGGTGGGTTGAAACCAATCCCAAGAAGATGGCGCAGGTAAACCACCACGGCGGCCTCAACAAAAGCGAAAGTAATTGCGAATATTATTATCGGTAAAAATTTATTTGCTATCATATTTAAACCAAATTCTCGTGCGGACAGATCTTTTTATGGTTACCTTCTTCTTCCTTGATAAGTTTCCCATCCTCAACCCAGAGGACTTTATGAGCAATATTTTTGATTCGGCTATCGTGGCTTACAATAATCACAGACTTATTTTCCTCACAAGATATGGCGCAAAGCTTTAGCATTACCTCATGACCATTTTTTGAATCCAAATTTGCTGTTGGTTCGTCAGCCAAAATAACGCCTGGTTTTGTAATCAAAGCTCTGGCTATTGCTACCCGCTGCTTTTCTCCGCCAGAAAGATCAGCTGGTTTGTTGTTAAGACGCTGTTCTAACCCCAACCGTTCAAGCATTTCCTTGACCTGTTCCAGTGCTTTTTTCTTTGGCATTCCCTTGGCAATTAGCGGAACAGTGACATTTTCTGTAGCAGTCAAGGCAGAAAGTAAATTGAACGATTGAAATATAAAACCGATGTTGTTTAACCTAAAGGCTGGTAACTTATTCTCTTTTAGTTTTGTGATGTTTTCGCCATTAATTACCACTGATCCAGATGTTGGTGACAAGAGACCACCCAAAATTGTTATTAACGTGGTCTTACCAGAACCAGAGGGTCCCATTATTAGAAAAATCTCACCAGGCTGTACGGTTAAAGAAACGCTATTTACAGCTTTCACCTCGGTGTGACCACTACCAAAAATTTTTGTAATGTTGTTTGCGATTATACTCATGCCTTAAACACCTCCGCTGGGTTGATAACGGCTATTCTCCGAATCGGTATGTAAGCGGCTAGCAACGACATTATCAAAGTTGCGCCTAGTACCAAAATGAAATCTACCAATCGGAAAAGGCTGATAAATTCTGGAACCAGCCGAGTTACTATTTGATTTACCGCAAAAGCCAAGATTACTCCTAGTGAGTAACCAATCAGACCCGCTACAAATGCTTGACCTAATACCATCTGATAAAGTTGGTTGTTTTTTACCCCGATTGCCTTTAATACCCCATACTCTTTGGCTTTTTCGATTGTGGAAGTAAAAATAGTCAGCCCAATCACCGCCACCCCAACCGCAAAACCGATTATCAGCAGGACTAATACTATCGGCAGGAAAGTTTCCCTAATAAATTCAGTGTTGTTTTCGACAAACTCCTGTTTGGTGAAAACTTCTGTTCCCGGAAGTTGCTTCTCAATATTTACGGCGACTTGATTTTTGTCGACATCTCTCATACTAACCAAGAAGTAGTTGGTGATATCGGCTGTTTTAAAAGTTCTTTCGGCGTCTTGTTTGGTTACAAAAGAATATTGGAAAGTCACCAGATTGGTCCCCTCGGAAATTCCAGCGACCTTAAAATTGTCCACACCGATAAGCAGGCTATCATCAATCTTTAATTTTTGTTTATTGGCAAAAACCCGGTCAATAATTATTTCACCCTGATCTGGATATTGCTTACCTTGAACCACCTTGTTCGGACCACCAATACCGGTCTCTGAATCATAAGCAACTAAATAGGTTGCCTCACGTTTACCCCGAATGTTAACAACGATCTGACGAGCACTAAAGGGGCTTACTTTAGCCACACCTGCAACTGCCTCGATCTTTGCTTTATACTCGAGAGGTAGGATCGAAATACTGTGGAACATATCCCTCGCTTTGTCATCGCTCACCCAAAAATCGGCTGGTTGACTACGGATATACTCACCCATTCGGTAGCTAAATCCTTGGTACAAACCCTGAAGAATCAAAATCAGAAGAACACTAAAAGCCACCCCACCGATACTGATAAGCAATCTAGTTTTTTCTTGGAAAAGATTTTTTAGGGCAATAAAGATCATAGTTTAAGAGACTGTTTGATCGAATTTAGGATCTCTTCATCAGTGACCCGCATCGTCGGATAATCGCCGATCCAGGCTATCTTTCCATCCTTATCTACTAATATAAAGGTGTGGCCTGGTCTATCTGAGTGCATCTGCGAAGGCATTGAGAGTACCCCGTAAGCTCCCGAAACTATCCTATCATCGTCTATCAGTACTGGTATGGTAGTAACACCCTCAGCCTTCAGAATTGGCCCCCAAGTACTGGCAGAATCCACCCCAATAGTGACAATTTCTGTTCCGATCTGATTAAACAAGTCGCTGTTTTTCTGCATACTTCCAATTTGCTTCCAACAGGGCTGACACATCACCCCTTCTTGGAAGTAAAGCAAAACATTTTTACCCTGGTAATCTTTTAGTGAGACCGTCTTCCCGTTTGTAGCTGGCAAACTAAAATCTGGCGCTTGGTCGCCAAGTTTTAAATTTCCAATAGAATTTAAGGATGTGCTAGAACCGTTTTGTCCCGCGGGCTTAGAAGTTGCAAAAAGATATACTAGACCACCTACTATTCCAATCGTAATCACAATGAGCATAACTTTTAAAAGTAGTGATTTTCTTCGCTCTCTATGCTGCATCTTTGCCTGTAATTGCCTGAAAAACTTTCGTCTTTCCTTCTTGGACAATTTCTCTACCTCAAAATTATTTTTACTCATTTGTCTTAACCTCCTTGGTGTTACTAGGCTTCGAAAAGAATCCTTTGTAGATAAAAATAGCTGCTACCAAAATCAGGACAATCAAAAAGACTAGATCTGGCAACCCGGCTGACCAGGTAGCAACCTTTTCGATCCAAGCACTCACATAACTAGTTAGGTATCTTTGCCAAGCAGGAGCCACCGATTCTGTACCAGTAAAGGCAAGATAAAGAACAAAAACACCAAAAAAGAGGAACATGACACCCGCTATTAAGTTTGTGGTATGCACTTGATAATCTTTGCCAAATAATTTGAAATGCAAGAGTTTGCCTCGAACCAAAGAGCTTTTCGACCATTGGTAATTGTCCCAAAAAGTAGCCAAAACAAACAGTGGAAATACCATTCCAAAGACGTACACCAGAGCCAGGATACCGGCTTGAATAAGCGTCGCTGAAATAGCAGTAAGGGTCAGAACACCCGCTAAAACTGGGGCGCAGCACGAACTCGCTGCCCCCGAAAACACTCCTAAAATAAAAACTGAAAGTTTATCCTGGGGGTTCCATTTTACGCTTGTTTTGGCAAAAGGTAGTTCAAAAGTTTTTCCAAGTAAGGAAACCACCCCAAGAAAAACCAGAAAGGACCCACCTGCAAAGAAAACCCACCCGTGATACAAGCTAAAAAAAGAGGCTAATGCGGCAATCCCAATCCCGATCGGCACAATTACTACTGCCACACCAGCGGCAAAGATCGTTGTTACTTTTAGAATATCTATCTTACTTTTGAAGGCGTAGGCAAAATAAGACGGAAGCATAAAGGTGATACAACATGGGGCGATAAGGGCCAACATTCCACCGAGGAAAGCTGCTATAACAGACGTGTTGAATAAAAGAGTTTCCATTTATTTTTACTTTACAAAATTAGTAGGGTTCCGGTCGAACTCTGCTTTGCAGGTCGTCGAACAGAAGTAGTAGGTTTTTTCATTAAAGATCGATTTTACATTTTCGTTCTTAATGATCATCATCCCACATACCGTGTCTTTCACCTTTTCGGCTTCTGTAGCGATATATTTTTTAAACCCATCAAAAATTCCCATTGTCTATTTCTTTTGGATTTGCTTCCAAAGCCAGACAATTCCAAGAACCAAAGCAATAATTACTAATATCCAAATAATCCACCAAAGAAAAATTAAAAGTGGAGACCAACTACCCCAGTGAAAAGCCATCATATCTCCCATAAAGTGATTAAAATTCCTCCCGGCTTCTTCATTCGTCATGTCGCCAAAGTAAGCAGAACTTGTGGATTCTTCCATATGAGCTAAAACTTTAGAAACCATAGATCACCTCCTTTTAAATACCTCAATTATTTCTTTGATCGGTTCTTCTGATTTTGATTTTTTTAGTGCTGGCATAACACAAGTGTAGAGATGTGAATCTAGAATTATCTCTTCGACTTTCTTTAAGGCAGATGTTACAGCACTAGTTTGTTGTAGGATATTGGGACAATATTCATCTTTTTCGACCATATTGGTTATTTTCTTTATATGGCCTTCAATTATTTTCAGTCTTCTTATCGATTCCTTCTTAGCATCTAGCTTCATATTTATCCTATACCAGGGGAGGGGGTATAAAAATACTAAAATAAAAAACAGTGTTTGTCAAGTCAATTTTCCTAACACCTTCTCATGAAGAAAACCATTTGAAGCTACGACCTCTTTTTTACTGATGTCCCAATCTTCTCCAGCAAAGTCGCTAACTTTACCGCCAGCTTCACTAACTAACAAAGTACCGGCTGCATAATCCCAGATACTTGCCCCGTTATTTATTAAAAGATCGGCTTTACCGCAAGCAACTGTAGTAAATTCATAAACAGTACTTCCAAAAATTCGCGGTGGTCCTAAAAGTTCGCTAATTGAGACAAAATTTTTTAAAAATCTTTTGATGTTTTCTTCGCTTCGCCCCCGACCAAAGACCACCAATGCCTTATTTATATCTGATTGATCAGAAACAGTGATTCTCTCGTTGTTTAAAAACGCACCTTTGCTTTTTTCCGCTGAAAAAAGTTCCTTTGTCGTTGGGATATAGATAGCGGAAGCTAAAACCTGATTTTCTCTTGCTAGTGCGACTGAAACCGCGAAAATAGGTACACCGACAACGAAATTAGTTGTACCGTCTAACGGGTCGATTATCCAAGTGGATTCTGAATCTCCTCTACCTACACCGGTTTCTTCTCCAATGACACCATAGTTTGGAAATTCTTTTTTTAAAAGAGAAATAATTATTCTTTCAGCTTCTAAGTCAAATTCACTAACCAAACCTTTACCGCTTCTATAGCGGGCTACTATTCTCTTACCAAAATTTCCAAGCAGAAAGTCCCCCGCTTCTAAAACCGCTCTTTTAGCAATTTCTAATTCTTTCATTTATATCCTTTCTGTCTTCAGACGTTGTTTTTTATCAACTTAAACAATTCCTCTCGTTTTTCTTCCATGAGCTTTCTGTATAAACTTTCTACATTCAGACGAAGTAAGGGTTCGGTATTTGAGATTCTTAAGTTAAATCTCCAATCTGGATAATTAACCGAGACGCCGTCAAGAAGTGATACTCTACCGTCTTTATATTTTTCTAGAACTTTTTGTTTTATCGCCTCACCTTTGTCTGTTTTAAAATTAATTTCGCCTGATTCAAAACTAACTTTTAGAGGTTCAAGAATTTGTGATATTGGTTTTCCTTCTCTGGTGATAACCGATAGTACCGTAAGAATTATTGGGAGTGGGTTTTCCCCATAACCATTTTCTTCAAAAAAATAATGGCCTGAATTTTCGCCGGCAAAAATAGCTTTTTCTTTTTTCATTGTTTCCGTAATTATTGCATGACCTACACAAGTTAGTATCGGTACTCCGCCATTTTTTCTAATTGCGGTTTCCACATTCAAGGTGTCTCTAACGTCATAAACAATTTTTCTCCCCGGATATTTTTTTAAAATTTCTTGGGTCATTAGAGCTGTAACCAGTGAAGCTGGTATAACTACCCCTTTTTCGTCTATAAAAAAAACTCGATCGCCATCACCGTCTGGGGCGATGCCTAGATCGGCTTTTTCTTCTCTTACTCTCTTTTGCAAGGAAACTAAAGTTTCAAATTGCAAGGGATCGGGTTGATGGGCAGGAAAATTACCGTCTATTTCAAAATTCATTCTTACTAACTCGCACGGTAGTTTTTTAAATAGTGCGTCTAAATAAAGCGAGCCGACCGCATTTGCGCTATCCGCTACCACTTTTATCCTTCCTATTTTTGGATCATTGAGAAACTCGAAAGCATTTTTTATCTGGGTTTCTAACACTCCCTCTTTTGTTTTTATCACGCCGGAGGTCCCAAGAGAAGTAAAGTTTTCAGTTAAGGTTGCTTCTTTTACTTCTTCCATTCCCGTATTTTTTCCAACTTTAATTAAACCTTCTGGTGTGTTAATGGTAAATTTAACCCCATTGTATTCTTTAGGGTTGTGGGAAGCGCTTACTTGTATACCAGCATCATAACCATAATGATAAAGAGCAAAGTAAAAAGTTGGAGTGGTGGACAAGCCAATTTCAATAATTTCCGCTCCTGCCTCAATCAAAGCCTTTTTAACTTCTCTTACTAAAGAAGGGGTCGATAGTCTTCCATCGTAACTTAAAACAATTTTCGGGGGTCTATTTAACTTTAATTTTTTAATAAAAAAAGTAAAAATCCCTTTAGTAATTTTGTAAATTCCCTCCTCATCTAACTGCGAAGGGTACACCCCACGGATGTCGTAAGCTTTAAAAATCGTCGGGTCGATAGAAGGCATAGATAAGCTAGATTATACCTAAATTTCTAGCTTAAAGAAAGTTGGGTAGTGGTAAGTTTAATTGCTTGCTGTGGCTAATTTTGGTTTTTTCGCGAATTTCAAAGCTAGCTCGTAAGCTCCAAAAAACGTCGCCGTGTAAAAAAGATCGCCAAATAAAGTTCCTCGGAAGAAAGGTAACCCCATTATATAGCTTTGGGCGAGTCCTGATAAGTCTCTTGCATAAGCTCCGGCTGCCCAAACTCCAAAGTTTGTGATTAGGAAAAACTGGACAGAGGTAGCTAAACTTGCCCCAATTATATAAGCCGGCCTCTTTCTCTTTCTTAGCCAAAGCCCAATAAGACCAGAGATCATAAAACTACCCCATATGTAGAGTGTAGTCGAATGAAACATGGCGTCGGGTGGATATATTCTACTGAAATCTACTATCGGTACCCTAAATGGGTTTACATATAAAAGCAGATAGTCCGAAATTGCCACCGCCGCTAAAGGAATTAACAGAGCAAACCTTTTATTTAGATAAGCTCCGCCAAACAAAGCCGTGGCTGAAATTGGTGCAAAGTTAGGCAGGTGGGGTACAAGTCTTAAGACCACACCGCCAATAATCATCATTATGGCTAACATATTTTACCTCCTTCCTTTGATTGTACTAAATATATTTTAATTTAAACAGGCTGTCTTTTGGCAGGTTTGAAGAGGCTGAAACCAGCCCCTTCAAAATTACTTAAATCTGATCGGCCAATATTTTCCTGACAGGGCGGTAACCGCGTAAGAAGTCGTGAAAGTATCGCCGCCAAAACCACTCATCCATTCAAAGGAACCGTCCGGCAACTGTCTATTTCTTATGTAACTTTCGGCTGCTTCGCTCTCGGCAGAATTTCCCAAGCCAAGTGAGCTTAAAGCTAAAACTGCCCAACTACTCGAAGCCGTATCCGAATCACTACCAATTTCATAAACAAATCCGCCATCAGGGTTTTGAGTAGTTAAGAGATAGTCTTTTGCCTTTTCAATAGCGGAATTTACACCACTACTGCCCAAACCGCTGTTTCTTGCGGCGATTAAAGCTTGGATGGCCGCGGCGGTATCGTTACTATCGCTACCGAAAGATGTGGACCAGCTAAAACCGCCATCAGGATTTTGGTGAGCAAGAATGAAATTTAAGACATTGCTCTTAATTTCTCCATCCGCTCTACTACCAGCAGCAATCAAAGCGAGAAGACCAAAAATATCATCATTCACTAAACTCGGATCCCCAATTTGGTTGCTATTGTATTTTGCCTCTAGATTATCAAGATACCTTACTCCCCAATAACTCCTTGCCCTTTTACCAGTAGCGTACAAAGAGAGCATTGCTCTTTCCCAATCTGTGGCCGGCGACGAACTTCCCGGTGGATTGGATCTTATATACCTTAGTAACGATTCTCCATCTTCCAGCTCTACATCATTTGCTTTTATTCCCGCTGATGCAAAAGCAATCGTCGCCCAATGACTTATGCCAGTAAATCCGGTTATGCTGCCATTTTCTTGTTGTGAATTACGCAGATAATTTAACCCTTGATTTGCCGATGCTAAATTCGGATCTTGGGCAACTAAGGTTGGCACAGAAACTAGCGAACTTAAGGTTAGCAACGCCGCTAGAATTAATAAATATATCTTAAGTCTTTGGTTCATATTTTCACCTCCCTTCAGCCAAATTTCCAAACAATCACGTCGTTTTTTTTAGGAAAATATAAAGAGCAGCCAAGTGGAGATTCACCGTTTACTGTAAACGTCCAGTTATTGGCGAAACCGTTTATTTCGTAAACATATAAACTTTTATAGGTGGAAAGATATGAATCGTCTAAAATGAGAGAGCTAATCTTCCCTTCATTTTTTGCCTTGACCAAGACACCGCAAATATCAAACCCTTCCTCTAGCTCAACCGTAAAATTTGAGGTTGAGCTAGGAGTAATTATTGTTACACCAACCTGGGCAATGGTTGGGGGTGAAGGTGGCGGTAAAGGATCCGGGTTTTGAGGAGACTGTGAAGTCTGAACGGCTTGGGTCTGGTTTGTTGCTCCTAACGTTTCGGGAGCTAAATCCGTATTATTGTTTCTCTCGTTATTTTGAAGTGGCGTTTTTAATTCTTTTTTGACCCCGCTGTTACTTCTTTTGTTTATCTCTAGATCGCCATTAACTTTATCAACACTGCTTTTGCTTGTTTTATCTTTCTCACCTAATAAATTAGGTGCCGCGGTTTTCTTTTCTGGTTGTAAGGTTGGCGAATTTCGTGGCGAAATAACAACTGTTACAATCCCAACAAAAAATAGGGAAAAGATAACAATTAGGAAAGGCGTTATTTCTGAAGATAAGAATTTTTTAAAAAGAAAAAACTTTCTTCGCGCAAGAAAGTTTTTTGATGAAAAATTAATCATAAGTTCCTTTGCTCGAAGGGTTCGGCTTCGCCGAATCAAAAGCCTGCGACCCGACTTTAACGGTTGCGGCACAGTGTCTGAGTTTCACAGACTTCGGAGCTTCTGATTAAATTTTTAAAGTAAAAACATACTAGCAACCAATAAACTATTTTGTCAATACTTAGCATTCGCTATAGCCACAAGAACAGGAATGCTTTGCATCCTGCGCTCTAAAAAGAGCTAAAGATCGCTTATATGTCGCGTCTTTATCTTGTAGGCATTAACATTCAGAATAGCCGCAAGAATAACAAGTTTTGCAGCCTTCTTGAAAGACTAACGAGACAACACCACAGTTTGGACAAAAATCTCGCACTTTAGCCTCGTGTTTGGTTGGCGCTGTTTCCAATTTTACCTCACTAGAATTGGTTTCTTTTTCATTAACTTTTACCCCAATTGTTTCGGCTAGTACTTTAGCGACTGCGTCCGCTAACGAACGTACCCTTCCGTTACCAAAACCCATTGAAGCTGAACCGCCAATTCCATTTAATTGATAAATAATCTGTCTAGCAACGTCTTTTTGGGAATAATTGGAGGGAATTCGGAAAGCCAAAGAAATTAATCTCCCAATCGCCTCTGCATCTGCCATTACATCGCTACCAGCCTTACCAACTAAAATAAATACTTCAAATGGATTCGAGGCTTCATCGGTAGTTACCGTTACCCAAGCAGTACCGATCGGAGTTTTTACTTTATAGGTTTTACCTTGCAGTGAATATGGTCGATGGCGCAGAGTAGTAGTTTTTTCAGCTTCTTCCACGTTAGTGGCTGTTTCTTCACTAACAGGTGTTTTAACCTCGCCATTCATTGCGGGTATAACATCCACTTTTTCCTCCTCGATATGATTTAAAACTCCTTCTCGGCTTCCGTCTCTCATATAAGTAATTCCTTTGCAGCCAAGTTCGTAAGCTAAGGTATAAAGTTTTTTAACGTCTTCAACGCTGTGAGTATTTGGGGCGTTAACTGTTTTTGAAATAGACGAATCAGTGTATTTTTGGACAGCTGCCTGAACTCTTACGTGATTCTCTGGTGTTAAATCGTTGGCAGACACAAAATAGGAAGGTAGTGGCTCGTTTGGATGTTCTTCCTTCCAAACCTGGTAAAGAGAGTGGTAGATTGTATGCTCCCCAGTTCTATCTCGACGAATAAAGACGAAATCGTAGACTGGCTCAATGCCGGATGATACTCCTGATAAAAGAGAGGTGGTTCCGGTTGGGGCTTGAGTTAGAAGAACGCCATTTCGAATACCGTTCTTTGCAATTTTATCTTGGATTTCTTTTGGAAGTTGCTTAATAAATTGACCTTCAAGGTACTTTTCTTTGTTATACGCACCAAAAGGTCCTTTTTCAGCTGCTAACTCTACACTTTCACTATAAGCCGCGTCTCTAATGCTCGTGTAGATTTTTTCAATAATTTTTAACGATTCCTCTGAACCATAACGTACCTTCATCTTGATCAGGCAATCGGCCAAACCCATTGTCCCAAGACCAGTACGTCGGGTTCCGTAACGTTGCTGTTTCTCGTTTTCTGGGAAAAAGTAATAATTTGCCTCAATTACATTGTCTAAAAAGCGGATCGAGATTCTTACATTTTTATCCAATTCTTTATAATCAAATTCACCGTTTTCTTTAACAAAGGCAGCCAAATTCATCGCTCCAAGATTACAAACCCCCCAGGCAGGTAACCCTTGTTCTCCACAGGGATTAACGCTAATAATATTTTCATAGTACCAAGTATTAGACATCTCATTGTAGCGATCAATAAAGACCAGTCCTGGTTCCGCAGATACCCAAGAAGCTTGCGTTATTTTATCCCATAAATCCCTAGCTTTTATAGTTTTATAAACTCTAATCTTCTTATTCTTCGCTAACCATCCTGGTAAATAACCGTCCCACTCTTTATCATAATCTGTATCGTTTATGTCGGGAAAAACTAGGTCCCAATCACTATCGTTTTTTACTGCTTCCATGAAGGGGTCTGAAGCACAGACCGATAAATTAGCGCCATTAATTCTAGAAAGGTCTTTTTTAACTTGAATAAATTCTTCAACGTCTGGATGCCAATCATTGAGCATTAACATTAAAGCACCCCGACGAGACCCGCCTTGTTGTATGACATCATGGGTTGCGACTGAGTAGAGTTCGGCCCAATTTACCGGACCAGAAGAAGTACCATTAACTTTTTTAACTCTAGCTCCCCTTGGTCTTAGAGAAGAAAGGTTAATCCCAACACCACCACTACGCGACATTGTCTCTACCATTGCTTTAAGATTATCAATAATGCCTCCTCTTGAATCGGGAGGGGATGGAAGAACAAAACAATTGTAAAAAGTGACTTCGTACCCAGTTCCAGCGCCACTAAGAATTCTTCCGGCCGGAATAAATTTAAAATCCTCTAAACTAGAGTAAAATTCTCTTGCCCAAATTTCCCGCAATTTCTTAGTTTTTTCAACGCCGGCAATTCCTTTGGCAACCCGTTCCCAAAGCTGCTCTGGGTATGTTTCTAGTGATTT
>Ga0209542_10003567_pt1 | contig 33158 bp, 18 predicted proteins | sample RifCSPhighO2_01_FD_184028 | JGI IMG/M metagenome (GOLD analysis project Ga0209542, IMG submission 184028) | Soil microbial communities from Rifle, Colorado - Rifle CSP2_plank highO2_0.1 (SPAdes) (version 2) | ecosystem: Environmental > Terrestrial > Deep subsurface > Rock core/Sediment ... | reverse complement strand
AAGTACGGGCGCCTGCCCGCGCGTACTCGCAGGCGGGGAGCCCGTTCTTCTCCAGCAAAGAACACCTCTTCGAGTCTGAAGACTTTCAGAGTCTGAACGACCTGATCTGCGCGGAGCGGTCCCGATCTCTAACGACCTGCGCTCCGCGCAGGGTTCCTTACGATTTGATACCTGGATAAAGATAAAATTTTCAAATTTTGTCTAAAAATTCGTAATTTGGAAAAAGCCTATCGAAACAAGTTGAGGGAAGTTCGCAGATTTAACGAATGATTTGCTCGCGCACTCCGTGTAGTATGGGCGTATGAAATGCATAGAAAGGAATAGTTGCGTAAAAAGATGTGGTTTAATAATGTTACTATAGTAACATTATTAAACCACATTGAAATTATTTCATAAACATATTTCATAAACATTTTTTTTGATATTAAAGATAGGTTCTTGAGCTTCTATACTCTTCGTTGTCTCAAAGATTTTTGTGGCAGAACGTTCAGCTGAGGTATTTAGTTTTAAAAAACACATCTCAGTCAACGTATTGCTATGTGAATTGTGTCAAGAATATTTAACAGGAAGAGCAGGGTTTTAAAACATTTTGTGAAAGTAGGCCGAAAACGCGTTCGATGTTGCCCTTCTTTGACTGAAGTAATAGACTTGTGTCGGAGAAGTCTGAAGCATGAATACGGCAAATAATAGTCAGAGTTATATTTACGCTCTGCCTTTGGAAGATGTGCGGGAAGAGTACGTGGCAAACCGCAAGCAGTTTTTAAAATGCGGGGCGGCGATTCGCCGAGCATCGCGCCTTTTCGAAGAATTAAGATCATTTTGCCTTCAGACTCAGAAATTTTCAGCTGTTTCCGCTGATGAATTGGAAAAAATCAGCCGCTGGTGCTGTCTATTGAGGGCTGACCTTGAGTTCTTTAAAAAGGATTATTTTAGACTTCTGCGGTCTGTTCGTGCGGTTAGAGCGGAGTTAGCCAATCGTAAGAAGAGACGCAGTCTCTAACGTACCCGTCTTTTGTAACATAAAGGCGGGTTTTTTGTGGATTACGTTTCCTATGTAATGTATAATTTGTTCATGCCAAGGAAAACGCTAACTTTTCTAGGAATAATTTTAGTTCTTGTCGAGCTCGGCGGATTGCCAAACCAGTGGAAGACTGTCTATGGTGCAATGGTCGGGATCATTCTCATCATTATAGCTTTGGTTAAAAAAGGCGACAGTGCATATACAGATGATGACAGTAGTTTCAAAAGGGTTATGACTGATGAACAAAGCCAGAGCCATGAAAATGAAGAAAGAAAAAAAGTTCGCGACTAGAAAAAGATTTTATTTTTTTCTCGCTGCGGTTAGTTTGGCCGCAGTTTTAGTTGTTGGCGGATATACGCTGGCTCCTAAATGGGCAAAAGCCACGTATGAAAGGGAGCTCGGTACGGGCGAATTGAGAGGCACTCATTTGCCGACCCCGGAGGCGGTGCGAGGGATTTACATTACATCGTGCGTAGCCTCGGCAAAGACAATAAGGGAAAAAATTTTGAAAGAAATCGAAGGAACCGCCATAAACTCTATTGTTATTGATGTAAAAGATTATTCCGGCCGAATATCCATTCCAACCGAAGACCCGACTCTTGTTACTAAAGATTCCAAAGGTTGTTTTGTTAAAGACATGGAGCAGTTTGTTGCCGAATTGCACGAGAAAGGATATTACGTCATAGGTCGGATTTCAGTTTTTCAAGACCCCGTGTACGCGAAATTGCATCCGGAATTGGCCGTTCAAAAAAAAGACGGCAGTGTTTGGAAAGATCGCAAGGGCCTGGCTTTTATAGATGTGAGCGCGCGGCCTTTTTGGGACTATATAGTTAAGATAGGGAAAGAATCTTACAACTTGGGTTTTGATGAATTAAATTTTGATTACATGCGTTTTCCGACGGATGGGGATATGAAGGATATCAATTTTCCCTGGACTCTTGATATGGAAAAAAAAGAAGCTCTGCGGCAATTTTTCGGCTATTTACATAAACAGTTTCGAGATAGTAAAGCGGTGCTCTCGGTTGATTTCTTTGGCATGACTACTACCGATACGGGTGATATGAATATTGGCCAATATTTGGAATTTGCTTTGCCATATTTCGATTATATAGCCCCAATGGTTTATCCATCGCATTATCCTCCGTCTTGGAATGGCCTTGCCAATCCCGCGGCCAATCCTTATGAGGTGGTGAAATATTCTATGGAGAGGGCCTACATGCGAGCGTCCTCGACCCCTCACAAATTAAGACCGTGGCTTCAGGATTTTAATTTGGGGGCCACCTATACGGCAGACATGGTCATGGCACAAATGAAGGCGGTTTATGATTCCGGGCTTACGAGCTGGATGCTTTGGTCGCCTTCGAATAAATATACGGCGGGGGCATTAAATTTCGCAAAATAATTCATCTCACTTTTTTGCTGGAGTGCCACTTGTTACATTGACATTAATCAATCTATGTATTGTAACTTGACAGAAAAATTTTCTTCTGATACAATCTTTCGCAGAACACCTTTGTAGTCGGGCACGATTTGCCAGGCTAAGAGCACAAAGGTTTGATCCAACAAAAAGTAAGTCAAAAGTTATGGCAGCACTGTGGAGATATCCGGGACCGAACGGAAAAACGGTAACAACGACTAAGTTCGAGGAAGTGAAGCAGTACTTGGCTTCAAAAATTCCACCGCCGGCTCCGTTGCCCCAACATCTACCGCCGCCGCGAAGGGCCCGCCATGTCATTTCATTGACAAACTAGGCCTTAGCGTTACCAAAACCCCCGTCCATTTTTGGACGGGGGAAATCATTTTACCAAAAAAAGATTTTGGTTTTTTAGCCTTTTTCTATAAAATCTCCCGTAGTATAATGATTGCGGAATAGACCCCGTACCAGAAAAGAGCTTGCATGGTTGCTCGGGGTCATTTACCAGGACATACTCCTCGACATTATCAGTCGATAATAATGAAATGCGCGAAGCCTTTTTGGCGAAGCCATTTTTCACTACGGGGTGGACAATAACTCAATAACATATTTTGCTGAAACCGATTATCGCAATCGGCGAACTCCTTTTGGCATAAAAGCTTCAGATCGGACTCGTCACGTTTACGTTATCGGTAAAACGGGGATGGGAAAGTCAACCATGTTAGAAAACATGGCTATTCAAGATATTCGAAACGGCAATGGTTTGGCATTCGTCGATCCACACGGCAAAAGTGCCGAAATGCTTCTTGATTTTGTTCCTCAAAATCGCGTTAAAGACGTTTTGTATTTTGCGCCATTCGATATGGAGTATCCCGTGGCGTTTAACATCATGGAAGATGTCGGTCCCGATAAAAGGCATTTGGTGGTAAACGGCCTCATGAGTACATTTGAAAAAATCTGGGTGGATGCCTGGAGCGCTAGGATGGCTTACATTCTCTCAAATACTTTGCTGGCGCTTCTTGAGTTTCCAGGTTCCACTCTTCTTGGCATAAACAGGATGCTTTCCGATAAGGAATATCGCAAACTGATAGTGGCCAATATAAAAGACCCTTCGGTGCGTTCGTTTTGGGTTGATGAATTTGCGAAATATACCGATAGATTCGCGGCCGAAGCTACGCCGGCCATTCAAAACAAAGTCGGTCAGTTTACGTCAAATCCATTAATTAGAAATATTATTGGCCAGGCAAATTCGACTTTTGATCTAAGGAAGGTCATGGACGAGAGGAAAATTCTGATAGTCAATTTGGCCAAAGGAAGAGTCGGCGAAGGGAACGCCAATCTTTTGGGAAGCATGATCATTACAAAAATTTACTTGGCGGCAATGTCGAGGGCCGACGCCAGCGAAACGGCTCTCAAAAATCTGCCGAATTTTTATCTTTACGTTGATGAGTTTCAATCTTTTGCAAACAAATCTTTCGCTGATATTCTTTCTGAAGCTAGAAAATACAAGTTGAATTTGACTATTGCTCATCAGTATATTGAGCAAATGGAAGAAGAGGTGAGGGCGGCGGTTTTCGGCAACGTGGGAACGATGATCATGTTTCGTGTTGGTGCGTATGACGCGGAAGTCTTGGAAAAAGAATTTGCTCCGCAGTTTACGGCTGAGGATCTTGTCAATTTGGGGAGTTATCAAATATATTTGAAGTTGATGATTGACGGAGTTTCTTCTTCGCCGTTTTCCGCCGTCACTATTCCTTTGCTCGAGAAAGGCGTGATGTCATACAAGGAGGACGTGATTAACTCATCAAGGTCCACATTTGGCAGACCGCGGAGCGCTGTCGAAAACGAAATTAAAATTTGGCATGAGCCCACGATTCCCATCGTTAAAGAGGTTAAAAAGGTTATGCCGGGAGAACAACCGCCAAGACCTATCTCGGAGCATGGCTATGTCAATCGTATCGAGAAGAAAATGGAAAATCTTCCTGAGCGGAATTTTTCCAGAGCTTCTGAAGTGCCCGTCAAACCTTTTGTAGAAGCTTTTAAAAATATTACTCCTCCCCAAAAAGAGATAAAAGTTTCCGAAAGACAAGAAACAACGGTGCAAAAAAATGTGGTTTCGTCTCATGTTCCTTTGTCTTCACTTCAAAATAATTTTTCCAAAAAAGAAGATGTGAAAGTTCGCAACGATAATATGTCCGCTTTGCGTGAAGCCTTGGCAGGAGTTCTTAAAAAAAGCACTAAGCCTGAGGAGAGCGTTTCTCATAATTTCACAAAGACGGAGCCCAAAACGCAAAGCGCGAAAGGTGTTTTGGAAAAACCTTCCTTGGCGGGGGAAGAGAGTAGAGCGGGTAATAGCCGGGAAGTTTCTCCCGACGTTCTTCGGGAAATACTTAAAGACTAGAGTGAATTTATGACAAAAATCGGAGCAATTATTTTGGGGGCTATTTCTATAGCCTGTTTGCCCTTAACGCTTTTTGCGCAGGTCATGATTTCTGAAATTATGTACGATGAAAAAGGAAGCGATGACGGGCGAGAGTGGATAGAAATAAAAAATGTCGGGGAGGCGCCGATTTTAGTGTCAGAGCTAAAATTTTTTGAGGGTGAGACAAACCACGGAATAACTCCCATTGCTGGTATAAACCTCATCAATCAAGGAGAGTGCGCGATTATATCGTCCAACCCCGCTAAATTTAGAAATGACCATAATAATTTTTCGGGTAACCTTTTTAAGGCCAGTTTTAGTCTGAATAACACAGGAGAATTTTTAGCTCTCAAAAAAGAAAATTCGGTAGAGGATTCAATTGTTTACGGAAATTCTTGGGGGGCGAAGGGTGACGGACAAAGTTTACACAGGAATTCTTTAACTACTTTTGAAGGCGGTTCTGCAACTCCCGGAATTTGCGGACAATTTTCCATTCCTTATGTACCTACAAAAAAAATTACCGATCCTAGCGTAACAAAGACAGTTGCGCCTTCGGCGGAAGATGCCCCGACAGTTGTTCCAAAAAATTACGCTAAAAAAAGCCAAAGTGTTTTAAGTGATAATTCTTCCACAAAAAATAAAGACGAGTTTTCTAATGAAGAAAAAATAAAACGCAGTGAAAATACTTTTTCGTCGACTACCGTTATTTATACCGCTTCCTCGGCCAATTCCGGGTTCAATTATGATTGGCTGTGGGGACTCTTTGGCATAGTTGCGGTCGGGTCAATCGGGGTGCTATTCTCAGGTCTGCAGAGAGAGTCGGGTTTTGAGTCGGCGAAGGATGGTGAAAGCAATGCCCCTTCCGATTTGTCTGCTCGAGATTTCGAAATAATTGAATTAAAAGATAGAGATGAAAAATAAGATTTTAATTTTTTCTTTGGCATATTATCCGACACTGGTTGGCGGAGCCGAGGTCGCAGTTAAGGAAATAACAGACAGGATAAAAGAAAGTGAAGCCAGTTTTGATATGGTTACACTTCGTTATGATCGCAAGTTGCCAAAATTTGAAAAAATAGGCAATGTTTCAGTATACAGAATAACGACTCCCAAAATCTTTTTCCCGATAGTTGCTTTTTTGAAGGCTTCTTTTCTCAATCATAAAAAGCAATATGACGTTATATGGTCAATTATGGCTAATCGTGCCGGTTTTTCTGCGCTGTTCTTCAAAATATTTCATCCGAAAACAAGATATATTTTGACCTTGCAGGAGGGGGACTCTCTCGGCTATCCCAAAGAAAGAATGGGAATCCTTTGGCCGTTTCTAAAACGGTTATTTGGGCAAATTTTTACCAGAGCGAACGCTGTGACCGCCATATCAAGTTATTTGGCCAATTGGTCGCGGGAAATGGGTAACAATAAAGTGTTTTTGGTGCCGAACGGGGTGGATGTGAAAAGAATTATGAATGATGAATTAGGGATTAAGGTTGGAGGAGGGGAGCTAAGAAAGAAGTTCGGGGTTGGAGAAAATGAAAAGGTGGTTATAACCACTTCAAGATTAGTGCCCAAAAACGGAGTGGATATTTTAATTAAAGCTATGACCTATTTGCCGCCCTCGGTTAAGCTTTTGATGGTTGGCGTCGGGGAACTTGAAAATGAACTAAAAATTTTGGCTCATGGTTTCGGCCTCAAGGATAGAGTTATATTTGCGGGTTTTGTAGAGCCTCCCAAGATTCCAAATTATTTAGGGGCGGCGGATGTTTTTGCGAGGCCGTCCCGCACCGAAGGGCAAGGAATTTCTTTTTTGGAGGCAATGGCCGTGGGCATTCCTGTTGTGGCTACACCTGTTGGCGGTATTCCCGATTTTCTGGAAGACAAAAAAACCGGGCTTTTTTGTGAAAGTCAAAATGCTGAAGATTTGGCCAGAAAAATAAATATCTTCTTGCGAGACGGGGAAGTTCGAAAAATCGTCATTGATAACGCAAGAATAATGATTAGTGAGAGATACGATTGGAATAAGATAAGTGTGGAGATGGAAAAGGTGCTAAAAGCCTAAAAAGATTTCGGCCGTCGCGATGATTAAAACGCGACGGCCGTGGCCATGACTCACCTCATTGGCGGTCGAAAGCTGACATGTTTGGGGCTATTGCCCAAGAAGAGTTGCGTGATTTGCGGTGGTAGTGAGTTTTCTTCGACAAACGGTTTGCGGTTCGCCTTGCGGCTTGTGCGGTTACGGTTTGAAGTCTCTGACCTCTGACAGTACGCTCCGTTCATATGGATTTTGATTTTGTCAGCTACTCGTTGTGAGCAACTAAAAATAATCTTACACTCATTGTTCTGTTTGTCAAAAATAAAATTTGTCTCGTCTTTGCCTCGCTGTCAGGCAGGCTATTCTTGCAACCTGCCTGTGCGAGTACTAAGACATGCCACTTCCAATAGAATTATGTGGATATTTTTGCTATCATAAAAAAGTGATAAAGATTGAAGAAATAGAAAAACTGGCTGAATTGGCCCGTATTTCCTTGACTGAGGATGAAAAAGCCGGCCTTCAAAAAGATATTGACGGGGTGCTTTTGTATGTAGGGCAAATCAAGAATTTGAAGGCCGAGATGGCTGACGTTTCGCCTGTGACAGAAAACGTTATGCGGACGGATGAAGTTTTAAATGCTTCTGGAGAATATACAGAGAAATTGATCAAGGCCGCTCCAAAGAGTGAGAACGGCTTTGTTAAAGTTAAGAAAATTCTTTAGATAAAATGGCTATAGATTTAAAATCACTGACCATAAGTAAAGCCAGAATTTCTTTGGAGAGGGGAGATTTTACTGCCGTTTCGCTCGCGGAGGCCTACTTGTCCGAGATAAAAAAAAGTGATTCTTCAATCCATGCTTATCTTGAGGTTTTTGACGATGTTCTGGAACAGGCGAAATTGGCTGACCAAAAAATCAAGCGCGGTGAAAAAGGCGCTCTGCTTGGCATACCTCTCGCCATTAAAGACAATATTTTGATTGAAGGCAGAAGAGTGGGGGCGGCGTCGAAGATTTTGGAAGGTTACGTGGCTCCATATGATTCGACAGTAACAAGAAAGTTGAAGGAAGCGGGTGCGATTTTTTTGGGACGGACGAACATGGATGAATTTGCTATGGGGAGTTCTACGGAAAATTCCGCTTATGGGCCATCAAAAAATCCGTTTGATAAAGAGAGGGTGCCGGGCGGTTCGTCGGGCGGGTCCGCCGCCTCCATTGCGGCCAATTTTGCTTTAGCGGCGCTCGGATCCGATACCGGCGGCTCGATACGTCAACCTGCGGCTTTTTGCGGACTAGTTGGTTTGAAGCCAACATACGGTTCCGTTTCAAGGTACGGTCTTATTGCCATGGGTTCTTCCCTAGATGTTATTGGACCACTTACAAAAAATATTAAAGATGCGGAGATTTTGTATTCGGTCATAAAGGGCAAAGATAAGATGGACAGCACTTCTATTGATCTTGACGACAATTTGAAAATACCTGCCAAAATGCGTGTGGGTGATTTTTCCGATTTTATAGATATGGTTGGAAAGAACGGTATTGATAGAGAAGTGCTTAGTAATTACAGGCAATCATTGGATAAGTTATCAAAACTTGGTTATGAGATAAAAAAAATCAAGACGGATGTCACGGCGCTCACGTATTCTTTGCCTGTCTACTATGTTGTCATGCCGGCTGAGGTTTCGGCTAATCTTTCAAGGTTTGATGGTATGAGGTTTGGTTTTTATAAAGATGGCGGGTCAAATTTACTTTCAGATTACAAAGCCACCAGAGGTGCAGGCTTTGGAAAAGAAACGCGCCGCAGGATAATTTTGGGAACCTACGTGCTTTCTTCAGGATATTACGACGCCTATTATGGCAGAGCGGTTGCTATTCAAGGACTAATCAAAGAAACTATGGCGAAAATTTTCGAAGAGGTTGATTTGGTTGCGACTCCAACTACGCCGACCGCGGCTTTTAAGTTTGGAGCCAAAGTTTCTAATCCCGTTGAAATGTATTTGGCCGACATTTTTACGGTTACAGCTAACATGGCGGGAATTCCCGCGGTGTCACTGCCTTCCGGTTTTACTGAAATTGACGGGAAAAAATTACCTCTCGGTTTTCAGCTTATGTCTGCGCATGGCAAAGACCAGTATCTTTTTAAAGCAGGAAAGGATTTTCTAGGAGAATAATGAAAAATTTAAATATCAAAATGTAAAATGACAATACAAAATGTAAAAATTTTAAGATTTGTCATTTTGAATTTTAAACCATAATTTTCCATTTTGATATTTGCATTTTAAATTTGAAACATGCTCGAGTACCCCATCCCATTCATTAATCTTGAATATCTCTTCTACCAAGTTTATCGTTTGATAACCGGTGGTTTTGGGGCTGTCGATTGGCGTTTTCTTCTTGAAGAAATTTCGGTCAGGCTATTTCCGTTTTCTGTCGTGTTGGCTCTTCTCTTTGCTGTGGGTATAACTTATTGTTTTATTCGTATCAGAGAAATCGAACACTCAATGATAGAAGAGCATGAAGCGGAAGATCATCATGCTTCAGTCGTAGATATGCCGAATAAACGCTGGGCTAGGATTGTAAAACATTTGGATTCAGACAATGAAAGTGATTGGAGGCTCTCGATATTGGAAGCGGATCTCATTTTGGAGGAGATGCTCGATAAAATGGGTTATCACGGAGAAACCATCGCCGAAAAACTTAAAAGTGTTGAAAAAAGCGATTTTGCGTCAATTGACGAAGCGTGGGAGGGTCACAAAGTCAGAAATCTCATTGCTCATGAGGGGGGTGATTTTAGGATTACGAATAGGGAAGCGAGAAGAGTGGCCAGTTTGTACGAGAAGGTTTTTAAGGAGTTTCATTTCATTTGAGCAAGTGCCAATCAACGAATCTATACGAATGTTGACGAATAAACTTAACGAATAAGAAAATGCGATGCATAGAGAGGTTTATCTCAAAACTGCGCACGGCAAACATTATGTTAAAAACCGCATCAAATCTTACTTAACGGGGTGACGATTTTTATACTCACTCATTCGTTAAAAATCTATCACGAATCTTGACGAATGAACTTAGCGAATAAGAAGATGCTCAGTTTCGCAGTTTTTTAATTTCGTTATGATATACTATTTCGCGCGCTTTAGCCGGTAAGATATTTAAGCGGCCAAGCGTTCTTACATGACGGCAATTTTGGAGGTAAACAATTTGGTTAAAAAGTTCGGCAATTTCGTCGCTGTGGACGGGATTTCTTTTAAAATGGAGGAAGGAACTATCACAGGGCTATTGGGACCAAACGGCGCAGGTAAAACGACCACCATTCAGATGATTTTGGATATTATCTCGCCGACGTCCGGTGAGATAAAAATTTTTGGCAAACCGATGCATCGTCACCGTGATGAAATTTTGAGCAAAATGAATTTTTCGTCACCCTATGTACACTTGCCAAATACCCTGAAGGTTTGGGAAAATCTTTATACCTTCGCAAGACTCTACGGCGTCAAAGATATAAAAGGGAAAATTGGAGAACTTTCGAAACAATTCGATTTGGAAGAACTTTTGCCGAAGATGACTTCACAACTTTCATCGGGGCAATTGACGAGGCTTAATATGGCAAAGGCGATGCTGAATGAACCGAAACTCCTGCTTTTAGACGAGCCGACGGCTTCGCTTGACCCTGACATCGCGGATCGCACAAGAATGATATTCAAAAAATTGCAGAAGGAGAATGGCATTTCCATTCTTTACACTTCGCATAACATGGAGGAGGTCGAAGAAATTTGCGATAGGGTTATTTTCATTCAGCGTGGCAAGGTGAAGGACGAAGGTACCCCGGATGAACTCATCAAAAAATACGGGCATAAGGATTTGAATGATGTGTTTTTAACAATAGCCAGAGAGAAAGTTTGAAATCGTATATAGAGTTTGATTTTTAAAAAGAAAATAATTTTTAATCACTTTTTTAATTGACCTAATAAATGTCTAAAATGGGGAAAGGTAAAATTGAAATTAGGATTTTATTAGAAATTAGGTCAAATAGTTAATTAGAAATTGATATTCATGGCTTGGCATAGAATAAAAGCTTTAATAATACGGCACTTGTATCTCTACAAACGCAGCTTTCCTAGAATAATGGATATTGTTTTTTGGCCTTTTCTGGAGTTATTGCTCTGGGGGTTTTTGAGCATGTATTTAAGGGAACTCAATTTGCCGGGCGCAAATATTGTAAGTGTGCTTTTGGGAGCGGTTATTTTCTGGTCAATGCTAAATCAGGCGCAAAGGGCGGTGTCCGTGTCCTTTCTTGAGGATGTCTGGGAGAAAAATTTTTTGAACCTTTTTGTTTCTCCGCTTACGCTTTCGGAGTTTATTGTTTCGAGAGCGCTGATCGGGATTATTCAGATAATAATTGTCGGAACGGTGAGCGCGATCGCGGCTTTCATTCTGTATCAGTTCAATATTTTGTTGTTTGGATTTGCCTTAATTCCTTTTGTGCTTGAACTTTTAGTGTTTGGCTGGACGTTAGGGCTTTTCACGATAGCGATAATTTTCCGCTGGGGAACTGACGCGCAGATCATTGCATTTAGTTTGCTTTTTTTGATCCAGCCCTTTAGCGCGGTTTTTTATCCGGTTTCCGCTCTTCCAGAAACCGTTCAGTGGCTAGCTTACATGCTGCCCTCGTCCTATATTTTTGAGGGTATGCGCCAGGTAATTTCTGGCGGAGGGTTTCCGGGGGAGGCACTTATTTGGGCCTCCGCAATCAATCTCATTTATTTGGTCGGCGTGACTGTTCTCCTGTATTTTGTCTTCAATAAGGTTAAGGCTATGGGACGGCTACTGAAGATGGACTGACAAATTGGTGTGTGTCTGAGGGCAATTTTGTTGCTGGTAGTGTAAGCAATTTTGTGGTAATCTCATTTCTACAAGCTAATAAGCCAAGAAGCTTGTTAACACGCGGGGTAGAGTAATAGTAATTCGTAAGGCTCATAACCTTGAGATGCCGGTGCAATTCCGGCCCCCGCAACAACAACAGCAACAATTAAAACGCCGTTTACGGCGTTTTAATTGTTGCTGAGGAGTCCGCTTCCTAAATCTATATTTGATTTAGTTTTGCTCGCGTTTTGGGTCCAACTATTCCATAGCCTTCATCGTCAGGCGAAGCAATGCCATGCTTTTCTTGGAATTTCTGAACGGATTCGAGTGTCTTCTCCCCGAAGAAGTTGGTTTCCATGCCGGGTGAGCCGTCACCAGTTTCGGCTACCACGGTCTCTGGATCTTTGTTAAGCAATTGTTGGAGGAGAATTACATCTGAGCCTACCATCCCTCGTATCAGCATTTTCGTCAGTTTTGTACCACTTGGAGATTGAGAGACAGGTTTAGACGTTTCGGTGTCGCCACCGCTTTCAGCCTCAATTTTGGCTCTGGTTTTTGGCCCCAAAATACCCACTTGTTCAAAACCAGCATCCTTCTGGTATTTCATAAGGGCAACTTTGGTTATGGCACCGAAATAACCCTTAGCCACGCCCGGTGGCATTTTTAGATATTGCTTCGATTCGAGGAATGTCTGAAGCGCGGCTACATCCAGACCGGAGCTGCCTACGGATAACGTTCTGGTGAAAATTATTCTGTTTGCTTCGCGCCGGGCTTCTACTTGCGTTTGCCCTTTCGAAACTGGCGTCGGGGTTACTACTGTCCCGCTCGGTGAGCCTAGGATTGCGAATTGACTGAGGTGAGTAGTAGTTGCTGTGACAACATTATTGATTGTGTCGAGAGTGCTACCGAGCTTTTTCCAAGTGGTGGTGCCGTTTTGCAGGGTGAACACCGCGAGAGATGACTCATTTAGGTTTGTTAATTGGTCGTCGCTATAACGTAATTGAACTCGAATGGGTGAAGAGAAGGACGTAACAGCCGAAGTCGTCGAATTACTACTAACGATCGTAGCGGTAATTTCATACGAAGAGCCGACCAATGTCTTACCTGAAGGAATATTGAGCGGCGCGGTTGCATTCGTTTGAATCTTGAAAGTCGCGTTTTCGGACAAAATGCCGGAGGGAATGAGAACGGTAGCGCTGGTTCCATCATCGTTAGTTTTTGTGAGGCTGACTCCACCATCGGTCGTGGCAATTGCTGACACGAATGATTGGGGCGTTGGAGTGCCGATACTGACTCCACCTCCGCCGCCTCCGAGAGGTCCGCCTCCCACAGCCACAGCAGCCACAGTCGAAATTGTGGCGCTGGCCGCCGAGGATGCCGCTGATTCCGAAGAGCCCCCCGACTTATATGCAGAAACTTTGTAATAATACGCTGTTCCATTGGAGAGGCCACTGTTGGCGTAGCTTGTTACGTTACCGACATCAGCGAGCAATGCGAATGAACCTGTGGAAGAAGTGTCGCGATACAAATAATAACCTGTGGCGCCTGTGACTGCGTCCCAACTCAAGGTAATTTGGCCGCTGCCGGCAGATCCGGCTGATGCCGACAAGCCGGTTGGGGTCGAGGGCGGTTCAACTCCGGTCGGTGAAGAAAGAGCGAATGTTGAGAAGTGGGTTGTCAGCGCTGTAAAGGTAACAGAAGCAACATTTGAGAGATCAGCCTCGGGAGAGGCAACTACCGCCCCATCCGAATCTAGGTAAGTTTGAACGGTAGATAGAGTTTCCCAATCTTTTTTGTCGTCACTATAGGCGACGATATTTAATTTGCCAACAGTCGTAGTCGATGTCACAGAGGAACTATTGAGCTCTGCCTTTGTGTAGTTGAATTCGAGCGAAGCTTTCGATCCAGATTGCAAATTCGTAATTTTTGAACTACCGGCGTAGGCGTTAATTTCTTTGGCTTTATTGCCAATAATGCTGACACTCGAAGTGTTGGGGAAATTACTTGTTTCTTTTGCGTTTAAATATGAGTTGCTACCGGACTGTCCAAGCGCGTTAGCGTCCAAATTGACTTCGACGCCTAAAGTAGAATCACTTAACGAGCCGACGGATGTATCAGAAAAAGTATTACTGGTCGCAAGTTTTGTCTGGAGTGATACAGTGCTTGTCAATGCGACTGTTATACCAGAAACTGAAGAAGTGACCGTAATCGGATTACTGGAATAAGCCCCTTCAGCATACCCTTCGGCTGAGGCGTAGACTCTCCAAGTACCGCTTGTTACATAGAGTGTATAAGTGCCGCTTGTGTCAGTCTGGCCAACTGCTTGTCCGCCACCAACTTTTTCTGCCCTTACAAACGCGTCAGATGCAGGACTACCTCCTGACGTTACGGTACCGGAAATCGTGAGACTAGCAGGTACCAAGACAAAGTTTTCTGTGGCGTCGCCCGAAACGGTCAATGAAGCCGGCGTGCCAATGTAGCCGGGTTTGTTAGCCATTACCTGATAAGTCCCGTTGGCAGCTTTTATGCTGAAGCGACCGCTTGTGGTTGCTTGAGTACCGAAGAAAACGCCGTTCGTTTCATCCCCGAATTGAATCCATGCCCCCTCAAGTTCGTTTCCGCCCGTCGCAGCTGTTTGATAAACCGTACCACTGATCGTGCTTAAGCTCGCCGTTGCGGTATTAATGACAATTTTTATAACCTCCGTGCTGCCATCAGCCGTAACTACACCGGCTGATACGTCTGTTCCGGCATCGTCCGAGGCGACGGAAATGTTTTGGGGCGGCACACCTTGGATAAAGACTCGGACCGAAGGCGTCGTTCCTTTTGGAACGGTAATGGTTGTAGAAGAGGCATTTGTTATTTCTGTATGATTATTTGTACCAGTCGTATTGTCGAAGAAATCAATGAAGGCCTTTGGCACAATCGTTTTATTACCGTCAGAATCTTTTATATTTACAGTTACCGTGCTTCGGATTGGAATCTTAATATTTTTCGTCGTCGAGGCGGTGAGATTGATCGTCCCTATAGCCGAACCGTTGTCTTGGAGCGCGGCAATCTTGCCATAATTTGGTTTGAAGACGTCAGTAATTTGGTAGCCGGTTCCCGATGGGACCCTGATTGAGTAGGCCCCGTCATTTCCGGAAATTCCTTCATTGCTACCTGACGCGCCACTAACGCGAATCACCGCTCCGGAAATCCCTTCAGTTGAGGTGAAGGAATTTGACTCGTCGGTATCTTCATAAAGATTGCCGGAGAGAATACTGAAGGTTTGACCTGATGCAGGGGAGAAATTAATATCAGCGCGATTCGAAGTTGTAATCGTTACAGTTTGCTCTGTTGCTGGACCGAAACCAGAAATGAAAGAGCCGATTTTCCAGGTACCGCTATCCACATACAGCGTGTAATTACCTGTGGAAGAGTCAGTCATCGCGTCAACATGTCCCGGGCCGTCCGTCCGATATCCATACACTGGGGCATTGCCAATGGCATTAGTACCATCTGTAACTCGGCCGGTTATGGTGTAAGCGGGTTTTGCCATTTTGAGGATAAAAGGATTGGCTCCGGAAGTGCCGGTTGAGGCTGTAGGACTTCCGTCCACGTAAACGTTGCCGGAGGAGTCTATGACTACGGGGACTTCCTTCGATTGGCCTATACCGGGACTAAATGAGCCGACATTGTAAGAACCGCTGACTACTCTGATTGAGAAAGAACCAGACGCTGAAGTTTGCGAATGATTACCAATACCAAGAGACGGCGAGAAGGCATAAACGCCGGCACTGGAAATCGCATTGCCTGATCCGTCCTTCAGAATACCGCTAATGGTTTTGTCGGCTACACTTATGGTGAAGGTGTAAGATGTGGCGGTTGTGCCGTTGACAGACATCGCGCAAGCGGATGGACAACCCGAAACTGTGACTTCAATCGGTTTTGGCATTGACCAGGTCGGTGCGGGTGGCGGACTACTCATGCTCATGTTGCCGCCCTTTGGCATTGCCGGACCAATGCCGACGTTCCAAATGCCATTGGTCTGGGGAATGGGAATTGTAGTCAAAGTAGCAGCATCAAGCGCGCTTGCGCCGGGGGTAACTGTCTTGGCCAAAAATTGGCCGGGTCCGCCAGCAAAGACGTCGAGCTGTTCCGTTGAGGTAAATGTGTCGGCAGCAGCAGTAATTTTTACCGTAAAGTTGCTGCCTGAACCAGTCGAAGTCAGGCTAAAGTTTCTGCCGACAATTGAAGTCGAGGTAGCCATAACGGGGGTCGGCATAGGCGAACCGTAAAATGATGTCGTAGTGGCGCCGTTTGCATCATTTATGCCTGAAATAAATGGATCGGTGAAAAGCATAAACTCACTGCCTCCGCCGAAATTATTTTGAAGCATTTGAGTGCCGACAGGAATATTGGTGAACTCGTAAACGCCTCCCACATCAGTTGTGGCATCCATTGGTCCAGTTTGCATCGACATGAGATGTATAGTTGCCCCAACAAGAACACCGCCGTTTCCGGAAACAATGCCCCGAATTGTGGTAGTGGCCCCTCCGCCGGCGCCTCCTCCACCGATGAAGACCGGGTTCGCTGTGAACGATTCAAGAAGGACACCGGAGGCATTTTTTGACTTAATGTCGATTGAATAACCCGATGAGTCAAAGCTCTTTGGAATAGAAGGGTTTTTTATATCGGTTAAGACAAATCGAAGAAAATCATGAGTATCGCTATTTTCCGACCTCGTGGCCGAATCGAGAGTCAAGGTAATACTTTTGGCGCTATTGTCTTTAGTGATCGTTTTTATTCCGATGACACCGGTTCCCGGACCGTTAATATCGGCATTTTGGCTGCTGATAAATGGGTTATTGGCTGAAGTGGTTGCGGCGCAGCAGATGCCAAAGTCGGCACTCGAAGGGAAGGTGATAACGATGCTGCCGTTCGCGGGAATTTGCGAAGCTATGGGTAGTTCAAATTGGTATGTTGATGAGGCGCTGACGAAAGTGTTTTGCGGCATGATATTAACTGGCGGCATGAAGCCGATACCGGAGGCGCTGAAATCCTTGAATTCACCAAATGTCGTGCCTTCATACGAACCCGGTCCGACGAAGCCACCTGAATTTGCATAGGATTGAATGGTGCCGCTGAAGGTACTCGGAGTCGTCATAATATTTCCCGAAGTGTCCTTGATATTTGATGCAGTGATGGAGAAGGATGAGCCGGATGTAAGACGCAAGCCTGTCAACTTTACGGTTCTTGTCGAGGCATCGAAAGTCAATTGATGACCGGCCATACCGGATAGAGCCTGTGCGGTCTCGCCCACAGTTAGGGTGTAGTTGGAAAGGTTGATGGCATCAGTTCCGTTAATAGCTTCGTTCCAAGTTATCGCCAAACTGAAATCGTCGCCGTTTGCGAACATAATCGAAGGCGGCACCGTATCCGAATTTACGGCTTCCACTGTCCAAGTCCTGGTTACATCGGGTCCTAGAGCCACACCGGAGACATTCTCGATTGTAGCCCCCGTTAATGTCAGCACCAAAGTCTGGTTTAGGGGTAGAATATTCGAGCTAATGAAATGTCCCTCTTTGGCTATTGGATCGTAACGCACTGTGCCGGGCAAATTGGAGCCGCCTGAAATAGCAAGTGCCACAGAGGCGGACGTAACTGTGCTAAGGTCGAGCGCGTCATCCAAAGTAAAGACGAAATCATTTGTGTTAGCCGCGATAGTTGTGCCAGGGGTAGGCAGCATACCGATAACTGAAGGAGCCGTAGTATCGGCACTGGTGCCCGTCGTAAAGCTGGAAGTATACGTAACGGGCAAGCCAATGCTGTTGCTGCTTTGAACGGAAGTCAAGATAGTAATAGTGTAGGAAGTATTAGCACCAAGGGCTGCTCCTACCGAAGCTGTCAAAACATTTTTTCCGGTTGTCGTACTCAAAACAAAACTTGAAAGCGAAACGCTTCCTGCACCACTTGCCAAAGTGATGTTAGATGAATTCAAAGTCGAAAGTTTCATTTCTTGACTGAATTCAATAGCTATTTTTGCCAAGTTGGTTGGTACATTATTACTGCCTGGGAAAGGACTCGTGCCAATAACTGAAGGCGGTGTAACATTTGTTGCTGTTTGGCCCGATCCACCAGTAGTAAATGATGCCGTATACGCTTGATTGCCCGTCTCAAAATTGTTCTGGTCGAGAGCATTGCCGGATAGGTCGTAAATACTTGAGGTAGCGATAAAAGTGTAAGCCGTGCTTGGAAGAAGTGAGGCGGAAAGGTTGCATTTGGTCTGCGGTTCAAAATTGCTGGGCATCGGATTATAGGAAACACTAGCGCAAAGGTTATTCGCCAAAACTGTCGGATCATCAGTGGACTTAACCAAAACAACACTGGACGTCGCAGTGGCCGAAATAACAGTCGATGTGCTGACCGGTTTATTGAAGCCAAAACCAATGTATGTGAGATCGAGCGGCACGAAGGTCATGCCATTACTTGGGAAGGAGCCCATTATTTGGAGTTTTGACATATCTTGACCACCGCCGCCGAAAGGAAATTCGGTGCCGTTGACGCTATTTTGCGGCACAGCGGTCGATTGGACTACAAAATCTTCACTATTGTTATTGGAATCGTAACTGTTGCCCTTGGACGAATCTACCCCGCCCGCTACCATTCCGGCTGACGTTGAAGTCGCTCCTGGATAACCTATGGCAACCCTTTCAAGCGTGGCGCCATTCTCGGTCAAAGCTATGCCTCCCGTTGCGCATAAGCTTTCGCAGTTTGCCGCCGCTTCAGTACCCCAACCGATGCGGTCAATTGCCGTTGAAGTGGCAGCCGAAACTGTTGAAGAAGTCGCTATTGCCAAACCGGTATTCGCCGCCAAGGTGTTGCCGGTAAGTGTGGTATAAACTGCGTCCGCGGCCACAGAGCCGCTGTAGTTTGTTTGTGAAGCAATGAGGAAAAAGCCGCGAGCAGGAATGATTTTTTTGTAATAAGTCAAATTTTTTAGCCCAGCTCCGCCAGCCTGGTTGAAAATGTAGAGATTTAGGGGCAAATCCTGAAGGTTGATGGCTGTCTCGCCGGAGTTATAAAGCTCGATAAACTCATCCCCGGAATTCGAAGTCTCTCCTGCCCGGACTTCACTAATCTTTAGGGTAGCGCCCTCGTTAAGCGTAATTTTGCGGTCAGATGAAAAAGCTGTGCCGATGCCGTAACTACTCGAGGAGGCGTAGTTGTCCTGAAGAGCGATATTGAAAGCGTGTCCAGTAGTAATTCCTGAAACGGCCGTAGTCGAAGCCACTATGTAAAACTCAACACCTGAAGAGGTAACAGCTACCGGGTCAGTCGGCGTTAATATTACTAGAGAACCATCCACAGCCGGATTATTGGCCGCCGCGCCGGCTATTAACGTATCTTGATCAATTTGAAAATCCGGCTGGGCTCCAGATTCTTTCCATAGGGATACTCTGGCGATTTCACCATTTGCCATTGTCGAAGAAGCAATAAGTTGAAGGCCGACTTTGGTCAAAGTGTCAGAACCCGACGACTGTGTTAAACGAAACCTAGATAGGGGGATGATTGCGCCGCCACCAACATCAATACTTTGAAAAATTGCATCAATTGGCGGAGCTTCTTCTGTGATGGCGGCGTTGGCGAGGGTAGGGAAAATAAAAAAAACGGCAAGGCCGAGAACCAAGCCGATCGAAACCAGAAATTTCGGAACAGAAGTTCCAGAGACAAAAAAATTTCTGGGAAAAATAAGTGAGGATGTTTGCATATCGAATGGGCGCCAATGACGCCAAAAAATAATAAGTGTTCTTATTGTAACACTCCGCCAAGTTGGTTAATACATGGCTGTGCATAACCTGGTTAGTTTTGGAGCCAAATTTTACAAAAAGCTTCAAGAATAAAGGCAGACAAATTGTTGTGTCAGCGGTTGTGAGTCTCAATAGATCCAGTGAGCTGGGCTAACTTATGCGTACTTCAGATTCTTCCGGAAGTTTCCCATTTCAAGGTATTAACTCGAGCAAATTCTGTCCGACTAACGCAATCGAGTAAAACAAAAAATCAGCCGAGAGAGGGCTGATTTTTTGTCACGCGATTGGTCGCGTGGTGAATTGCGAAGCAGTTCACTTTACGCGACAATAATAAAATGTATTACGTTTATCTCTTAGAAAATCAAGGCGACAAAAGTTGGTACATTGGATATAGTGCCGACCTCAAGCAACGAGTCGAGAGACATCAAAGCGGGAATGGCGCCCGAACAACCGCAAGAAAGAAGAATTGGGAGTTAATTTACTACGAAGCCTACAAAAGCGAGCTTGATGCAAAGGGTCGCGAAAGATTTCTTAAAAGTGGTTCTGGCAGAAAATATTTGAAAAAACAGCTTGCCAATTATTTTTCTGGTGCTGCGAGTCGAAAGTTGTAGCCAATCCGGCTATTGCCTTTAGTCCCCGTAATATCTATAGACTCATAAATTATACCGGTCTTTTTTCTATGCGATTTTCGTATATACTTAACGCATACTAGTCGTTTCCATAATTCTATGAAAAAAAGACTCGCTATCATTTTTGTTTTGTCTTTAGTTTCTTTTGCGCAAATTACTCTAGCAGAGCCGCCAACTATCAGTGTTTTTTCTGCCACCCAACAGTTTGTTAACAGTAACGCCCCGCTTGGTTTTTATTGGACGGCCAGTTATTCTGACTCTGCAACAATTTCGATTACCTGTCCGACTGGCGTTAAACTGCAGACTACTTCTGGCTCAGCTTTTTCATGCGCGAGTAGTCAGTCAGTTGGAAGCGCAAGTGGCAATGGCAGTTTGGATATTATTGCTAGCAACGTCAGCGGATCGGTGCAAACAATCGCCGCTACCATTACGCCAAGTTATGCCGGCACTTCCTTTCCTTCTGCCGCTAAAACGGTTTATGTTTCTGTTTATCCTGATCAAGAGCCGATAAATACTTTTTCAATCAGCCCGACATCGGCAACGAATTTTGTCGAAAGCTACGCACCTGTGACGTTTACATGGGGAAGTCGCGGGACGACGGGAATCAATTTAAAAATTTCATGCGCGAGCTCTATTATCGCGAGCTCAACAAGCTATGTGGATAGTCAGATATTTCCCTGTGACCGGCCGATTTTCACAAACGATTTAGCTTCATCCGGATCTCTTGCAGTTACTTTTCTTAACACGGGTAATTCGGACACAATCGTAAAACTTACATTTCTCCCAGCTATGGAGAAGGGAGTTTATAATGGCGTGTATCCCAAAGTGGTGGAGTTGACGGTTAAACCTTACAGAGCTCCTGTCGCTTCAATATCACAGTTTACGGCGGAACCCGTCAGGATTTTAAGTACGGGTAGTACGACTCTCTCTTGGCGAGCGGTAAATACTGGAGGAGTAAATGTGAGGACAGTTTGCCCGAGCGATTTGACTTTTATAACTTACGCAAGCACAACGAAAAGGGAAACGAATTGCGGGGATTTGCTTTTTGCCGAACCGCTTTCCGCCTCGGGCTCTGTTTCGGTGAAGGTTGTTAACGGTATTGATTCGGTCCGAAAGGTGGCGTTTTTGTTGATACCGCTTGTATCTCAAAATAATTACGACGCACAATTAGGCAAGTCAGTAGATGTAACTGTTGAGTCGTGGTCCGTAAACATATTACCGATTGGTAGTGTCGGGACGCCGGCACAAGGACCTATAACGCCGGCTGTTATTCCGGGGGTTGGGTCCGTGAACTCAGTGATAAATAAAAATCAAAACGCTTACAATTTTTTGAAGTATCTTACTTTTGGTTCAAGAGGTGTTGACGTGACAGCTTTGCAAAATTATCTAAAAAGTTTCAAGGACCTTTACCCCGAGGGATTGGTCACTGGATATTTTGGTCCTGCCACTCTGAGAGCGGTTCAAAGATTCCAGGTAAAATACGGCTTGGCCAAAAAGGGAGACGCGGGATATGGCGTGGTGGGTCCAAAAACCAGGGCAAAACTGAACGAGGTGCAGTAGAACATACCCTTGTCCACTTTTCGGTTCGGTATTTTATCGAACTGCTGATATACTGTAGTATATGTCTAAATCAGATTTGAAATCAATGGCCATAAATCTTCGAAAACACGGTAGAAGTGTTGGTGAAGTGATGAAGGCTGTCGGGGTTTCAAAAAGTACTGCCAGTAGCTGGTGTAGGGAAGTGGAGCTTACTGCGGGGCAGAAGATGAATTTGCGTGAAAAGGCGATTTCTGCTGGACATAAAGGAAGATTGCTGGGTTCCTCAATGAATCATCAGAAGAAGTTAGACATGATTGCCAAAAATTTTGCTGAAGCTCGAGCAACCATTGGCAAGATATCGAATAGAGATTTATTGATTGCAGGCGCGGCGCTTTATTGGGGTGAAGGCTCAAAAAGTGAGCGAACGGGCGGCTTTGTTTTTGTTAATTCTGATCCGATGATGGTCTTGTTTATGAAAAGCTTTCTGGAAGATGTTTTTAGGGTATCAGCGGATAGGTTTTTGTGTACGGTACAAATAAATGAGGCCCACAGGGTGCGAATAAAAAAAGTTTTGAATTTTTGGGCAAAATTGCTACAATTGCCAACCGAACAGTTTACAAAGCCATATTTTGTGAAAGTGAGGGCAAATAAAGTTTACGCCAATTTCGAGAATTATTATGGGGTTTTTAGGCTTAAGGTGAGGAAGAGTGGGGAAATGAAGCAAAAGATGTTGGGTTTAATAAGTGCATTAAAGACGCAACTGCCGGAGTAGCTCAGATAGTTAGAGCGGGCGCTTCATAAGCGCCAGGTCACAGGTGCAACTCCTGTCTCCGGTACTACCAAAATGTAATGGCACTGGTCTTTATTTAAAGTTCTGTTGGTTTGCCATAAGTCACAAAAACTGTTAAATTAGCGGATGTTCATTTTGTATGAACAAGTGCGGCTGTAGCTCAACGGTAGAGCACTCGCCTGTAGATATGCAGCTTTCCGTCGAAAGGGCGGATTGAAACTCTCTGGGATAACGGTGAAGGCTAAGTCCAAATACTGGATAAGCGAACACCGTGGGAACCTCCAATTTGGAGGAGCGCCGTAGAGACTAGATACCAGGGCACCTAAACCCTCTGATTGTCGGAGGGTATGGTGAAGATATAGTCCACGCCGATACGAAAGTATGGGATAAGTGCACGCGAGAGGTCGAGGGGTCAGCACCCTTCAGCCGCGCATCAATTCAGACTCCGTAACTAAGTCGTAGAAAAGACTACGGCTGACGGGATGTGGAACCAGTGCTAAAATATAGACATGGGATGGAAAAAAATAATCTGTCTGGCGCTTAGCGGTTGTTTTCTGCTAAGCTCTCTAGGGTTTATTCGTCTTGTAGATCAGGAGTCAGTTGCTGACTTTTTCGGTTTGAACGAAAAGGTAATCCAAGGCAATGTTTATTTTGTTTTAGTTGCCGCTGCCATTTTTATTTTAGCTGTAGTTATCTCGACACTGATTGATATTTTTATGAGACTAAAAATCTCGTCCGAAATCATAAGTCGCGGAGACCAGTATTTTGGTGCTTTGAAAAATAATTTGTTGAAAACGGCGATAGGATTATTTCTCGCAGTTATTGTTCAACAAGTTTTTACATTTGCTGGGCTTTATCAGTGCATTAAAACACCAATTCCTGGTGGATGGGCGGAGAATTGCGGGACTGAAGCACAGCTTATATTCTTGATGGCCTCGAGCATCTTGTTAGCGTTTAGCATTCTTCCTGAGAAAATTAAGTTGCGAAGAAGTGATTGACTATTTGGGTTCTAACATCATCCACTAGTCCGCGCATTAGAAAAAACGCCTTCGGGCGTTTTTTCGCACGCGACTGAGAAAAGCGTGGGACGCTTTTCGTAAGGGTGCTGACGCCCGATTGAGCATATTTTGTGAGCGAAGCGAAACAAAAAGCTTAGTAACTCGTGACCAAATCCCTTCGGCCGCGTAAGAATAAACGAAGTGTAGGAAAGTCACGAAGTGTCCATTGTTTGATTGATAATTCTGGTTCAGTACCAGCCGGGATTTCTTTAAGAGAAAAGTAACCTTTTCTGATTTCGTCGTACCATTCGAAGGCTTCAATGCTCAGTTTTTTGTCCATTGTCGTCCGGTTCATACCCGGACTCTTGATTATCTCTTTTTTGGTCTGCTTGTCGCCATTCTTCACTCGTAAGCGCAGTTTCAAATAGGATGTCAAAGGCGTGTTCTGTGCGCCTTTTTTTGCTCCGCCGCCTCTTCGGGCGGTTTGGGTTTAACGTACTGATAAGTCACAGCCATCTGCGGTTTCGATGTCTGTCTCATTTAAGTTTTTTTAAATAAGGATCGTTAAACAAGTTAAAGAATGTGACAATTAAACCATGTTTGCGTTGACGATTTCAGGTTGATCTCGCCATACAAAAATCTTTTGTAAAGTTGGGCCAAAAATGCTAATCTCTTGTCATACCATCTCTAAATAACATCTGAACATTGTTTTAATATCCACTCATATCCCAACATTTTTTTCATCGCGGGAATATTGTCTGCCAACGCTTTCAACTTTTCCTCAATTGCCATCTCTTGATCTTCAATTGTTTTAAATATTTGATTGGCTGTCGCTTTGCGCAATTCTTCAAAAAATCTCTCTGCGGGATTGAGTTCCGGTGAGTACGGGGGAAGAAATAGGACGATCAACCCGGGGATTTCTCTGTGGATCATCGGACGATGGCAGAGAGGTTGAGCTACTTTGGAATGGGAAAACAAATGAGGTAACAAATGTTGTCTTGCCTTTTCAGGTTATTGAGCAAATAGACGAGCCAAGAAGCGACGCAAAATTTGGCAATCAAAATTCTCCTAAATTCACCCCAGAGTTAGGACACTCTCACTTTTAATATTTTTAATGATACCAGAGCGTCTGGCGACCTCCAAGGCGCTCTCATAGCCTAGAATCTTTCTCGGTTTGTTGTTGATGCGATCGACTGCCCAGTCGATTTTTGATTGTCTGATTTTTTCAAAATCCGTGCCTTTGGGAAAATACCGGCGGAGCATTTTGTTGCCGTTTTCGTTCGCTCCTCGTTGCCATGAGGCATAGGCGTCGGCAAAAAAGGTTCTGACACCCAAATCTTCGTGACCGCGGTTCTCAATTCCATTGTCGAATGTAACGCTCATCACTTTAAGTCTCGCGGCAAGAACTCCCTGTGCTCCTGCACAGGGATGAATTGCCGCTGTAATTAGGGTATATAATGTTTGAATGTCACGAACTGATATCGAAGCTGACAATGGAATCTGGTATTGGTACCACAACATCTCGGAATGTTATTATCACATTCAAATCACTGTAAAATATCGTAAATCGCTTCTCGAACCTGACATTGAAAAGCTCATTCTTTCGACACTCTCCGGGTTCAGGGAACGGTTCGCGATTGATATTCACACAGTCGGATTTGATCAAAATCATGTGCACTTACTGCTCCGGTTTCTTCCCAAATACGCCGCGGGTAAGGTCATAGGTCTTTTGAAACAGCAGACTGCCAGCACCATATTCAAATTCGTACCGTCGATCAAGAAAGAACTCTGGGGAGGTGAGTTTTGGACCGACGGTTACTACATAGCAACAATCAGCGGACGAGGTGACAAATTAAGTTATTCGATCTTTAGCATTTATAACGCCCTGCCCTCCAGGGCAGGGTAGTTTACAGCCCCGATATTCCCTGTGGGGCAACCAGTACTCTTTGGCGGAGAGTAGCCACATCAAAGGGTGTCGAAAAGTTAAGTTGTGGACGATAGACATTTGACTCTTCCCAAAGTAAGCAACTTCTTTTAGGAGTGGTTTTTTTGTGATCGGTTAATTTTGATATCTCAAACTTTTTGATATGATAGCCGGATGTTCAAATCATTCCTCATGAAACAGTTGCTGAAGTCGAAGCTTAAAGACATGCCTTCCGCCGAGGCCGATAAAATTCTAGCCATAGTCGAGAAAAACCCGGATTTTTTCGTGAAGATTGCCGGCGAAATACAAGAAAAAATAAAAGCGGGAAAAGACCAGATGCAAGCGACCATAGAGGTCATGAAATCTCACGAGGCCGAGCTCAAAAATATCCTCTGATAATTTCTGCAGAGAGACAGAATGTCATGATGCTCTTTACAGTTTTGTGAGATTATTTTTGGTACAATATAGCAATGTATTTTCGAACAAGTCTTTTTTGTTTAGTCTTGGTTTTATTTCTATTGCCTTTTTTTGTTACGGCTTCTATAACGGACGGGACGATTGACTCTGTCAATAAGTACGCAAAAGGGCTTTCTTCAAATGTGGGCAAAATCAATTTTGGCGTTGCGTCAGGCAATGTCCATATTTCTGACAGCGCTTTGACCGGTTACGCTTGGGGAGAAAAAATCGGCTGGATAAAATTGAATCCGGCTTATGGCGGGGTAACGAATAACGGGGAAGGGGTTTTGGGCGGTTACGCTTGGGGAGAGCTTTCAGGCTGGGTGAATTTTAATCCGACAAACGGCGGGGTTACCATAAATACGAGCGGGGAATTTAGCGGATATGTCTGGAGTCAAAATTTTGGCTGGATAGTTTTTAACTGTGCCACGGATAGTTCTTGTGGTACGGAAGATTTTAAAGTGGTCACCGATTGGAGGCCAAGGAGCGCTCGCCCCGCTTGTAACAATGCGACTGACGATGACGGCGATAGCAAAACCGATTATCCAACCGACCCAGGTTGTAGCGCCTTGACTGATACTTCTGAAGTTGATAACACTGGAGGCGGGATAATTAATCCACCTCCACCACCTCCACCTCCACCTCCACCTCCTCCAGACGATGAGGAGCCGCCTCCTCCACCACCGCCTGACGTTGAACCGCCAAGCCCTCCTCCTGTTAGGGATCCGCCAATTGTTACTCCGCCAGATGATGGCGGAGGGACTCCACCTTCGCTTCCTGACGGAGGAAGTGGGGGCGGAAATTCCGGTGGCGAAGGAGGAGGAACGACTGGAGGCGGCATTATTTCCACCACTTCGGCTCCTGTTCAAGAAGAAAAACCGCCTTTTGTTGTGGGCGAAATTGTAAATCAGGTTACGGAAATCGTTTCCAATATTGGCAGTTATGTCGCAGAATCTACTGCTGAAATCAGAGAGCAGACGAGGGCTGTGATAGAGACTCCTCTAGGAAGGGTTGCTACAAAAACCGTTCAAACCGGGGGTTTGCTGACCGGTCTTTTTGTTGCTCTGTCACAAATTTTTATGACACCTCTGTCCTTTGGCGAACTTATTTTGGTACCGGTTCGTCTTTGGTTGCTTCTTATATCTTTGCTGGGTCTTAAGAAAAGAGCCAAGCCTTGGGGAACAGTTTATGACAGTATTACAAAACAGCCTTTGGACCCTGCCTATGTTATTGCAAAAGACAAAGATGGGAAAATTATTGCGGATTCGATAACAGACCTCGATGGACGATACGGCTTTTTGTTACAACCCGGCACTTATACGCTTGAGGCCAACAAAACAAACTACAGTTTCCCATCAAAGAAATTAAGCGGACGATTTTTCGACGAGTTGTACGACGATTTGTATTTTGGCGTGCCTTTTACGACGAGTTCCACGGGTGAAGTCGTTGTAAAAAATATTCCGCTTGACCCTGTAAAATTTGATTGGAACGAGTTTGCCAAACGCGAGAAAAAATTAATGAGATTTTATTCCGCAAAGGAAGTTCGAAAGCAAAAAATTTTCCTTTTCCTTTTTTCCATGGGTTTTATTTTCTCAACTATCGCTCTTTTTGCCGCGCCGGAGCCGTATAACGTTATTTTCTTCAGCACTTACGTTTTGATGCTTTTGCTAAGGCAATTTGTGGTTAAGCGAAAGCGTTCAGGGGAAGTCGTTGAGCAAAAAACAGGTGATCCGTTGTCGTTCGGCATTATCAGAGTTCATTCCGACACTTTTGACAGGGAAGTTATGCATCGGCCGCTTGATCGTTTTGGCAGATATTATATGTTGGTGCCCCCCGGAGATTATATAGTTACCGCTGAGCGGAAAAATGATGACGAATCATATTCCAATGTTTACACTTCGAGACCTTTTAACACGAAAGACGGCGTTATAAATTGGAAAATCGAAGTTTGATTAGAGCCTATCTCCAATCTAATGCCTAGCTAAAATTTTTAAATTTCGATGCGAAAATTGAGAATTTGGAGAAAGCATATCGAGATATGCTGACGAGAAATTTGCAATTTGCCCGCCCGAAACGTACCGTTTGGTACGGGCGGGCAGCAGAAATTTGAAGATTTTAGCAGGCAAGCCATATTTTTTTATGTCTTGGCGGTTAGATTGGAGATAGGCTCTTTTGTCAATTAGCAAAAGCAGGGATTTTAGCTTTTAGTTATCCACTTTTTACCCAAAAAACGCCCCCGATATGGGCGTTTTCTTGGTATAATTTTATGGAATATCTTTACACGGGAGAGTTTTTTAGAATGAGTCATTTTTAGCATGAAGAATAAAGGCAAATTGGCGAAAATTAAACCAAAAAATCGAACTTGCTTTTATGGTTTCGGCACTGCCGCAATCTTTGTGGTCGCCTTAGTATTTTTGGTACCCCAATTTTCTTTTGCCGCTCCTCCAGATAGTCCTTATGCTCCCGGGGAAACACTTGATCCTGTTTGCGCGCCTGGCGATGCCAACTGTACAGTTGAACAAATTTCGGTTTCAACTACGACCAATTATTACGGCATTGGCACGTCGTCGCCTTACGCCAAACTTTCGGTTGTTGGAGAAATTGTCGGAGCTTTTTTTACGGGCACCACGACTGCCACTTCGACATTGGCCGGGGGTTTAGATGCTTTTGCGATCAATCAGACGGGAAGCGCCACATCAACATTTGTTAACGGCATAAATATTTCCGGCGGATGTTTTGCAATTTCAGGAACTTGTCTTGCGGCTGGAAGCGGTTCGCCGGGAGGGCTTACGACAGAGGTGCAATTTAATGATGGCGGTACTTTTGGGGGTAATGCAAATTTTGTCTGGGATAACGCGAATACGAGATTGGGAATCGGTTCAACCACTCCATGGGGCCAATTGTCGATAAATCCAGATGGCATTTCCGGTCCGGCTTTTGCAGTTGGGTCTTCGACCGAGACTTATTTCACAATTTCAAATGGAGGAAAAATCGGCATTGGCACTTCCACCCCGACTTATCAGTTGTCTTTGGCTGGCAGTTTGGCTTTGCCGAATAGCGTTAGCACAACAACTGGCACCATTTTGTTCGGAGACAACAGATTTGTTCACAATTACGGTTCTCAAAATATATTTTTGGGTAGCGCTTCCGGTAATTTTAGTTTGACTGGTAACTCTAATGTTGGTTTGGGATCAAAGACTCTCCAGTCTCTTACCACAGGATCAAACAACATTGGCATCGGCAAATTTGCCTTGATGCTCAATACTGACGGAGGTCGCAATATTGGTATTGGAGATAACTCTCTCACGGCGAACGTTTCTGGAAATCAAAATACGGCCATAGGTTATCAAACTCTTTACCAGAATACCGGTTCTATGAATAGTGCTTTTGGCTCCTTTGCTCTCTATAGTAATCTTGGGGCTTCAGGCAATGCAGCTTTTGGTGTTAATGCTTCGTCGGACAATACGACAGGTTTTGAAAATACGGCCATCGGTGGTTATGCTTTGGATAACAATACGACAGGGAATTACAATACCGCTTTGGGTAGTTACGCGCTTTTTGGCGGCGCCTTTTCTGGCGATAGCAATGTGGCTGTTGGTGCGTACAGTTTACTAAATGTAAGTGGTACGGCTTCAAACAATATCGCCTTAGGTTTTAATGCCGGACAGAGTCTGACCAGCGGGTCAAACAATATAATTATCGGTTATAACGTTGATCCTGCCATAAACACAGGTTCAAACCAATTGGTTATAGGAAATTTAATTTTTGGAGTTGGGATTGACGGTGAGGATAAAACTCTTTCTTCCGGAAAAATAGGTATCGGCACCACCTCGCCCTATGCCAAACTTTCTGTTGTCGGGGAAGCGGTAGCGGCGAATTTTACGGCGACCTCGACAACCGCCGTTTCAAGTTTTGCGGGTTCAGTGGGTATTGGAACGACAAACCTAATTCCACTTTCAAAATTACATATAGACGGCGGCGGCAGTCTTACATACGCAACACTTACCAGTGGATCATCAGTCACTTCGGCGGCTTGGACAATTGGCCGAACAGGCATTGAAACATATCTCGGGCAGTCAGCAGGTAGCACTGCTTTTTCAAGTGTGGATAGTGCTGGAGATTTTGTAATTAGAACGGGAACAGAGGATATTATTCTTTCGGCTCGAAACGTTGCGGGTTCCATCAGATTTACAACGGGTAACCCGGATACGGAAAAAGTGCTAATAACCTCAGCGGGCAACTTCGGTATTGGTTCGACTTCGCCATCTGCTCGTTTGTCAGTTGCGGCGACCTCGACTGCTCTGCTGTCGAACATTCCTTTGTTAGCGATTTCCACTTCCACCGCCTCCGCCACCTCCACTGCTTTCTTTATTGACGCGAATGGAAAAGTCGGCATTGGATCAACCTCGCCAAGTCAACAGCTTAGCGTTGCAGGAAATATTCTCACAAGCGGTACAATCTCTGTCGGTTCTCTTGCTGGTGCCACATCATGTGTTTCTGTCGGACCCGATGGAATTTTGACAAGAAGCGGATCGGCCTGCGGCACAGGCACGGGTTCATTCGGCCAGGCGTTTGAAATCACTACAAACACATTCGGGGAAGCTAGTCTCAAAGCCACATCAACTGCTACTCACAACTTAATTGTTGACGCCACCGGCACTTCCACTTTTGCGGGAGGTCTTGAAGCTTGGAGATCAATCGGCGCACCGTATTTCAATGCGACCTCAACCTCCGCTTCCTCCACTTTGCAGAACTTCTTCTTCACAGCCGGCCAAGGTACGTCGCTCTCATTAAGTGGTGCCGCTTCCTTCTCTTCGCTAACCAACGCCGGCGTCATCTCAAATACTAATTTGGCCAACTCAACAATCAGTGGCATCTCTCTAGGCTCCAACCTAAACGCCCTTACCGCAGGGAACACCACTCTCACTTTTTCAGGCAGTTACGACGGCAGTACGGCAAGAACCGTCGCTCTTAACTTAGGGAACGCCAACACTTGGACAGCCGTCCAGACATTCTCTTCCGCCACTTCCACAATGTTCGCCGCGGGAAACGCCTACATGGGTTCAACCACAGCCGGCCGTCTCACAGTCGGCACATTTATCGCCACATCATCCGTTTCTCTCCCTTCAGGTTCAATCACGAACACCATGCTCCAGAATTCCGGTATCACTCTAAACGGTACATCTATTTCCTTAGGCGACACGCAGACAATCACAGCCGCTTCCTCCACTTTGCTCTCTGACGTCAACACTTTCTCGAACTCTCTCAAAGCAGACGGCCTCACTCTCACAAATATCACAGGTGTTGCCGGCAACTGTCTCCATGTCGACACAAACGGTGTGGTCTCCGGTATGGGCGCCGAGTGCGGCACGGCGGACGGCGAAGCGAACACCGCCACAAGTCTTGGCACGGGAATCAATCTCTATGACTCAAAGTCAGGCGTTCAACTGCGCTTCAACACCCTATCAGCCGGCACAAACATTTCACTTTCAACAACAACCAACAACAACACTATCGTCATCAATACTTCCGCCAGTCCCTTCGCCTGGACGCCAACCACCTGGGGCGGAGTCTCTGCTAATTCAACAACCACTCTCATTCAATTCCTCTCTGGCACGGTCTCGGCCACTTCATCAGTCGGTACTTTGACTGCGGGAGCTATAACTGCCACCTCCTCTCTCACAATCAAAGGTCTTTCCTTGGGTGGCCTAGCTATCGACTCCTCCGGCTTAACCTACAGCTACTCCACCTCCACATGGACATTCGCCTCATCAACTCTGCTCTCTGACTCGAACACTTTCTCCGGCACCAACATCATGAATCTCTCCCGCATCTCCAATCTCACCTCCAACGGCTTCGTCAAAACCTCGAACTCTGACGGCACGCTATCGATCGACACCAACTCCTACGCTCTCTCATCCTCCATCTTCGGCAAAGCATGGGAGCTTAACGCTGACAGCAAACTTGCCCCCACAACAACCGTCGCCATCGCTCTGGGCTCGACTGCTACTTCCACATTCTCGGGCGGTATCGAAGCCGGTACATTGATTGGAGCACCGTATTTCAATGCGACCTCAACCTCCGCTTCCTCCACTTTGCAGAACTTCTTCTTCACAGCCGGCCAAGGTACGTCGCTCTCATTAAGTGGTGCCGCTTCCTTCTCTTCGCTAACCAACGCCGGCGTCATCTCAAATACTAATTTGGCCAACTCAACAATCAGTGGCATCTCTCTAGGCTCCAACCTAAACGCCCTTACCGCAGGGAACACCACTCTCACTTTTTCAGGCAGTTACGACGGCAGTACGGCAAGAACCGTCGCTCTTAACTTAGGGAACGCCAACACTTGGACAGCCGTCCAGACATTCTCTTCCGCCACTTCCACAATGTTCGCCGCGGGAAACGCCTACATGGGTTCAACCACAGCCGGCCGTCTCACAGTCGGCACATTTATCGCCACATCATCCGTTTCTCTCCCTTCAGGTTCAATCACGAACACCATGCTCCAGAATTCCGGTATCACTCTAAACGGTACATCTATTTCCTTAGGCGACACGCAGACAATCACAGCCGCTTCCTCCACTTTGCTCTCTGACGTCAACACTTTCTCGAACTCTCTCAAAGCAGACGGCCTCACTCTCACAAATATCACAGGTGTTGCCGGCAACTGTCTCCATGTCGACACAAACGGTGTGGTCTCCGGTATGGGCGCCGAGTGCGGCACGGCGGACGGCGAAGCGAACACCGCCACAAGTCTTGGCACGGGAATCAATCTCTATGACTCAAAGTCAGGCGTTCAACTGCGCTTCAACACCCTATCAGCCGGCACAAACATTTCACTTTCAACAACAACCAACAACAACACTATCGTCATCAATACTTCCGCCAGTCCCTTCGCCTGGACGCCAACCACCTGGGGCGGAGTCTCTGCTAATTCAACAACCACTCTCATTCAATTCCTCTCTGGCACGGTCTCGGCCACTTCATCAGTCGGTACTTTGACTGCGGGAGCTATAACTGCCACCTCCTCTCTCACAATCAAAGGTCTTTCCTTGGGTGGCCTAGCTATCGACTCCTCCGGCTTAACCTACAGCTACTCCACCTCCACATGGACATTCGCCTCATCAACTCTGCTCTCTGACTCGAACACTTTCTCCGGCACCAACATCATGAATCTCTCCCGCATCTCCAATCTCACCTCCAACGGCTTCGTCAAAACCTCGAACTCTGACGGCACGCTATCGATCGACACCAACTCCTACGCTCTCTCATCCTCCATCTTCGGCAAAGC
>Ga0209542_10003564_pt1 | contig 33192 bp, 37 predicted proteins | sample RifCSPhighO2_01_FD_184028 | JGI IMG/M metagenome (GOLD analysis project Ga0209542, IMG submission 184028) | Soil microbial communities from Rifle, Colorado - Rifle CSP2_plank highO2_0.1 (SPAdes) (version 2) | ecosystem: Environmental > Terrestrial > Deep subsurface > Rock core/Sediment ... | reverse complement strand
CTCGTTGGTGTCCCAAAACACGGAGAGCAGACCTTCCGCTCCATTTGTGCTTGTAAACTGGGCTTCGAGCGTGATGAAGTTAACGGCGTTGGTTATTTCCACTGACGCGATGATCCATGCCGGCTCGATTATCGATGTTGACGATAACCTTGCTGGAAACTGTTGGAACTCTGAAGGCTCAACCGTTCGAATCAACAAACCTCGCCCGAAACCACCGACAACTCCGGTCGGACTTTTCATCGTTGGGATAGAAGAAAAGTCGAGAGCGGGAATGTAAGATTCAGGAGGCGGCCGCACGTTCACGCATGAAGGATCCGGTGTGCCAAGCGGGATAGGGTCTTCGCCCCTGTGTCCGTCGTACTCCGACAACGCGAAACCCCAGTTTCCACCCTCTTTTGAAAGCGGGAAACCAAAATCTCGCGCGTCTGTAATCACGTTTGGGAGTATCGTATTTGTGTAGAATGCATACGGCCATCCGTGAGATGTTATCGTTCTGAAACATGTGGAGACTTCTCCGGAAGGGGACGAAACGTATGTTCCTCTGGAAACTTTGTTTGGATCCAGAAAAGTTACTTCGACATTGTATGAATGAGCGAGTTTCCTCCCTGTTAAGGACGTCATCACATCGTAGGTTTCGTAATCTCTTGCGAAGTAGCTATCAGACCAATCAGCTCGCTCCCCGTACTTATCTGCCCCGTTGTACCAAAACCCAACATAAGCATCCAAGAATGTTTCGTGAATTACCGTGTCAGATGATTCGCTAGTTGGATCTTTGATGACATCAGTCGCTGTTTGTATCAACGCCGAACCGGCGCTGTGGGCGATGAAGTGAATGTGAGACCAGTTATCGTTTGTGAGACATCTACCGAGTTTCCCGCCTTCGGACACAGCATTCTTGGTAAGTTTTCCCAGAAGAATATCCAAGCGTGTCGTCCATGCTTTCTCCGGCCACTTATACGCCACCACTTGCCAATCGTGCGATCCTTTAGCGGACAGATAAGCGGTAATCGCGTTCGTCATCTCATCCACCCAATCGGGATTGGGCGGCTCAATTTGGCCGTCCTCTTTCTCGATCCTCCCATGCGTCACAACAATCAAACTATTCTTGCCATCTTCCTTAATTGGACAGTCGTTGTAAATCGGCTGGGTCGCGGTTGTGATGGTTTCGTAACTGCCGACAAACTCCGGAAACGGATCTGGCAGAACTGTCCGAAATCCGCCCCAATTGTCCCGAGATGCCGGCAGTTCCATATCTCGGCTTGCCACTCTGCATCCACGTCCGCTGGTGTACCAAGCACCTCCGCGGGGCACGCGAAATGGGTCTGACAACGGACCTCGCGGATCATCTTGCGGTATGTTCGTGTAGATACCGTATCTATCCCAACACCACTCCCAAACATTCCCAGCCATGTCGTGCAGACCGTAGTCGTTGGGCGGGAAATATCCCACGGGACTGGTATACGGGTAACCGCCGGTGTCGAATGTCGGGTGATAACTCCGCGTAGGACTGATATCGTAAGCGTAGCCAATCTGACTGTAGTAGTTTGCTCTATCGTGGGTAATTGTGCTTCCCCAAGGGAAACGATTTGAGTTTAACTTTCCTCTCGCCGCTTTTTCCCATTCGGCTTCAGTTGGCAGACGGTAACCGCTGTTCCACTTTACCCAACTGTTTTGCAGATCAGCGCGTCCGTTCCGGTAGACTGTGGTTTGCGCCGCGTTGATGTAGTAGGCCGGTGTTCGCCCCTCCTTCTCGCTTCTGGCGTTGCACCATTTCACCATATCGTGCCAATTGATGGTATGAACGGGATGGTTGGCGGCCTTTCCAGCCCCGATGTTGTCAAAGCTGTAGCCATACCCGTTTGCCCAATTGTAAACCTCGTCCCACAACGCTTTTGTTACCTCGAACTTCTCCATGTAAAACGCGCTCACAAAAATGACGTGCGTGGGAAGTTCGCCGCTATATCCTTCGTTAAAACTATCCCCCATCCTAAACTCCCCCGCCGGAATGCGAACCATCGTTTCGGGGATTGGGGCGCACTGGACGCGCGTTGAATCAAACAGTAAACCGCCAAGTATTATCGTCGCAAACACCGGTACCGCTCTCGTATTCAGTTTCGTCTTCATAAAGTATTCAGGATATTCAGTTGTTACAGAACTTTCACCCGCTTTCATAGGCGGGCATCTGACCTCACATTAAAACAAAATTCAAGTTGGCGCAAGCGCAAAAGGGGTGAATGTTCACACCTCCACACTTTACCTTACAAATAAATTGTCTTGATTCCCTCCCCGCCCGTTTCGGTCTCGAGCAGGGATTCGTCAATGTCTGTCAGAAATTGCGATGGCAGGCGGGCTTCGCGCAGGCCGAAAACCGTCCGGACGCCGGCGTAAGATAGAAAAACTTTTTTGCGGGCGCGGGTAATGGCCACATACATCAGCCGTCGTTCTTCCTCTGATTCTTCTTTGGATAATTCGTCCCTGCCCATTTTTTCGTGCGGGAACAGCCCTTCTTCCAAGCCGCAGATGAAAACGTAATCAAACTCCAGTCCTTTGGCGGCGTGGATGGTCATAAGTTTCACTCCGTTGTTTTTTCGATCGAGATCGTCCTGGTCGCTCGTGAGCGCCGCGTCTGTGAGAAATTGGTCAATACCCGCCGGCGCGTCGAGTGTGTCGTACTTGGCCGCCAAGCTGACCAACTCGTGCGTGTTTTCCAATCTCTCTTGCCCCTCCACCCCATCGTTTTTCAAAGCGTTCTGCAAACCGCTCGCGTTCAATGCGAACTTGACGACTTCCGAGCACTTGTTCTTTTCCGAGAGCTTTTTAATATCAGCGAGAATTTTGCGAAACTCCGCCACTTTTATTTTAGCCGCTCCGGTTAGGTCTCCCTCCCGTCCCGCGAAAATCTTAAGCACTGTGGTCTTCCCAATCCCCCGAGGCACTGCGTTGGCGGCTCTCTTGAAATCCGGCCGGCTGTCCGGGTTTAGAGCCGTTCGAATAAACGATAGCAGGTCCTTGACTTCCTTTCTCTCGAAAAATTTTGTCCCCAAGAGCTGATACGGAATTTCGTTCTGCAAAAAATGACTCTCAAGAACTCTGGACTGGTAGTTCGCCCGAAACAGGACAGCTATTTCCTCGGGCCTGATGCCGGCTTTGATGAGCGTTCGGCATTTGCCGCTGATAAATTGCGCCTCGTCTTCCTCATCGTAGGCCGCGTAAATCGCGAGAGGTTCTTTGCTTGCGATGGTCGGGCGCAAAATCTTGGGCACCCTGATTACGTTTTTCGAAATTATTTGGTTGGCCGCTTCCAGAATCGAGGCCGTAGATCTGTAATTCTCCTCGAGAAAAACCACTTTCGATTCTTTGAAATCTTTTTCAAAATTCAGCAAGTTTTTGACACTCGCGCCTCTAAATCCGTAGATACATTGGTCAACATCGCCAACGGCGCAAACGTTTCCATAGACTCCGCTTAAGATCCTCACGAGTTTATACTGAATAGCATTAGTGTCCTGGTATTCGTCTATATGGATGTGCGTCCATGCGTTTTGGTAGAGATTTCTCGCCTCCTCATTTTTTTGGAGCAGTTTGACCGCCTTGACGAGCAGGTCGTCGAAGTCCAACGCTTTGTCGCGTCTTAAAATGTCGTCGTATTTCTGCCAGATGGAGACGGTGAGCTCGTCGGAGTAATCAGATGCGGTTTCTGCCAGTTTTTCCGCGGTTATCCCGTCGGCTTTTTTTCGGGAAATTTTGTGCAGGAACATGCCCGGGTCGTACTGTTTTGGGTTGAGACCTCGCAGTTCAATGGCTTCCCGTAAGGCCGATTTTGAATCCGCGTGGTCGAAAATTGTAAATGACTTCGGTATTCCGATCGCGCTTCCGCTGTGGCGCAAAATATGTACGCATAGCGAGTGGAAGGTACTCATAAAAGGTTTTTGCGTCTGATACACAGGCAGGTTGAAAGAAGAATTATCCCCCATCATTGAGAGAATCCTCCGTTTCATTTCGCCTGCCGCTTTATTTGTGAATGTTATGGCTAAAATCTTTTCCGGCAGCACGCCATTTTTCATAAGATTAAGAATTCGGTGAGTGATGACGCGGGTCTTGCCGGCGCCGGCGCCTGCCACAATCAAAAGCGGACCGTTTTGATGCAGTGCCGCTTCTTTTTGCGCCGGGTTCAGATTTTCGAGCCAGCCGTTTTCCATTTGGGTACACATCTTAACATATGCGCGCCGATTTTTTTGTAACAAATTTGCAAAAAAAGAGAATCGGATGTCTGTTAATAACTTCTTTGACCCAAAGTCCCCCTTCGGCTATAGTAGATTGGTTATACGGTATGAAAGGAAGAACATGGCTTAACACAGCCAACCTAGGTAAATCGGAACGACATTAAGTCGCATTGTCACAAATTTGTGCAAATCCTCATAAACCCTTAGAGAAAGTTGGCGGTAAAGAAATTTCCCCAAGGGTAAAAAACTCATATACATCAAGGCCTTTCAAACTAAGGTTCTTTCTGCGTTTCGTAGCGGCTTTTTTTGTATTCTGGTTCCCACTCACGGTCAGCGCCAGTATTTTTGGTTTAATCGGTTCGATTTTAGGCCTTTCCGGCGATGATGTGCCGGTTCAGGTCTATTCGGACGGTGTACTATCGCAAAACATGGCGCTTTTGCATGCGGCCGTCAACGCCGACCCGAATCCGTCAAAAGGCGGGGGTGAAATAACCATGGTTGGTGGCGTGGCTCTGCTACCCGAGAGCGGCCCGACTGGAACCATTGCCGATATTGAAAGTTCCGGTTCCGACCGGATAAGCATTTATGTGGTTCGGAAAGGAGACACTCTTTCAACTATCGCGGATATGTTTGACGTTACAGTGAATACTGTTGTGTGGGCGAACAATCTCACGGGATCGGTTATCCGGGAAGGGCAAGTTTTAGTAATCCTGCCTGTGTCCGGCGTAAAACACATTGTCGCTAAAGGAGAGACTATTCAGTCTATCGCGAAGAAATATAAAGGAGACGCGAGAGAAATAATGAGGTTCAACGACATTGCCTCGGAAAAGTCTCTTTCCGTTGGCGATGAGATAATTATTCCGGACGGGGAGGTTACACCGGTTAATTCACGCTATGCCGGCTCATCGGGTAGTTCCGCGGTCCCCTATTACGACGGGTACTTCGCCTCCCCTCTGCGTTCCTACAAAAAAACCCAAGGTCTTCATGGTTATAACGGCGTCGATTTGGCGGCTCCGTTCGGCGCGTCCGTCTATGCCGCCGCCGCGGGAAAAGTTATTTTGAGCCGAAATTATGGTTGGAACGGAGGTTATGGACAATATATTGTCATTCAACATCCAAATGGAACCCAGACCCTCTACTCGCACTTGCAGGAGAATATAGTTTATGAGGGGGCTTCCGTCTCGAAAGGTCAGCTAATTGGCAACGTCGGTTCAACCGGAAAATCCACCGGCTCACACGTTCATTTCGAAGTGCGTGGCGCCAGAAATCCATTTTAAAAACACCGCCCTTATTTATGGCACGGTGTTTCGGTTGGGTACCGCGAGATCGCGGGCATGTTCTTAAGTCTCAATTACCAAAAAGTTTTCCGTTTGGGGGTCAACCAAGTATCTCCTACAGATAGCGATCGCCTGATCTCTAGCCGCGTCATCACTCGGGGCGTCTATATGGATTTCGTAGACTTTCCGTTCTATTAAGCCGGCTAACCCTCGGCTGATTTTTTTGACGTCGGAAGGAAGAACTCCTTGTATTGCCGATTCGATGTTCGGTTCCGGTTGATTCTTCTGGCGTATCAACATGTATTTGACGTATCTCATAATTTTGAAAGGGTGGAACAATCTCTGTATATGATAAACCGCCGCGCCACAGAGCAGTACTTGCCACGGGACAGACTGCCATGTGTAACGATGCGAGTCTCTCGGTTCGTCTCCATGACGGGCGTGTCAAACCTGCACTTAAACTTCCCAGCGTGAATCGCGATGTCCTCTATAATGTACGACCGTGCATTATAGAGGTATGTGGAATTTATTGGGAATGTGTGGAGACTTACTGAAAGGCAATGCAAGCGCGCGATAAGTTTCTGCGTTTCGAGATGATATATCCAAAAACAGCGGGGGTGCGAAAACTTTTGGGTATACAATCACGGCACTCGCAAAAAATAGAAATGAATTTTCGCTTTTTGCTCGCCTGTGATTATAGAGGACGTTTTTTGTTGTGTGAGAGGGAGGGTTGACTGAAGGGGCAAGTGGTGTATTCTGACATCAGATATGAAAATTCCTGATACCTTGTATTCCATGATCATCGAAAGAAGCGGCGAGAGGATGAACCGCGCTTTGGATGCGGAAAAGGAGCAGCTGTTCTCCAAGTTGTCTGGCGTTGTTGTCGAAATAGGGCCCGGCGCCGGAGCGAATTTACGATATTATCCGCGTGATATCGCGTATGTCGGTGTTGAGCCAGTCGAAGCCCTCGCGCGTCTTTGTGAACAAGAGGCTTCAAGGTGTAGGTTTGCAAGCAGTAATATTTTGCGAACCTCAGTGGGAAATCTGGAGAGCCATTTGAGGCCGCATGACCTGCAGGAGGACTACGCCGATTTCGTCGTTTGCACTTTCGTGCTTTGCTCGGTTCAAAGTCCGATGAATGTTCTTTTGTCCGTCATCGGGGCGCTCCGACCGGGCGGCCAGTTTTTGTTCATCGAACACGTCGTGGCGCCGAGGGGCAATCTGCCATGGTTTGGCCAGAAGGCGATCAAACCCCTGTGCCGTTTTTGCGGACGGTGCGATCCGACGAGAGACAGCGAAAGCTCGATCCGATTGGCTGGTTTTAAAAAAGTGGAGTCGCGCAAAGTCGCCTTACGGCGTTTCCCCCTCGCTCCGATTATTATCGGTGCGGCGGTGAAGTAATTTATCGGTTTGACCGCTCGAGAAAGTCGAGCGGTTTTTACGTTTTTTACTTGTTGCGTATGGCAAAATCTGATAAGGTTTCATCGGGAAGGTCTTGTTATGAGCAGATTATTTATGAAAGAGTCGCTTGTTGTAACAGTTCACGATTTTGCCGATAGAGTTCGACCCATGCATGGAGAGGAAGTTTCTCGGGAATTTACCTATGCTTTTCCTGATCATTCGGTCGAGGTAAGCATTCCATCCGCGTTTGATGTGCTGGACTCGATTCTGAAAAAGCGTGGGTTGCCATCGAGCAGGCTATCTCTGGGGGATTCCCCGCTATACTTTCCCCCGTTTGGACACATTGATAGCGGGGCCGATTTCATTCTCAAATTCTCAAGAACTTGAGAATGAAATACACAGGCCCGCGCTTAATGCTCGGGCTTTTTTGTTGCAAAATTCAAGCAGGTCTGTAATATGGAAAAGGAATTAGTTCACAAAGCCAACAACTGAATAGGGTTATTATGCCGAGAAAATTTGGATGCGGCACTGCAAAATCTAATCCGAATTGCAAGGTGCAACAGGAGCTAGACGATCTATTGAAATCACAGCGCGGGTATATTTGCGCTCAGACAGGACACACCAATCACATCGCGTTGCCGGTGCAGAAAGACGATGAGACACGAAAGGTTTTATGTCGGTGCGTTACATGTGGCAGAGAGAGATGGGTTGAACTTCCGGAGGAAGGATACAGAGACTTTCTCGCCGATTTGGCGGTTGGGAAAATCAAATATAAATAGGAGTTCGGTCTGTTTTCAAACTTCACAACGATTTACCTGTGAAGTTTTTTTGTCGGATACTACATACTGTATACTCGTTCGTCCCCGTATACATATATCCCGGTAAATATTTATATTTATCGAGGATCCTCGATAAAATCGGGAGACTCTCGATTTTGATAAATCAAAATCGGAGCTTTCCTCTTATACTAAAAATACGTCAGCTTCGGCCTGTACTGCAACGCCTCTCCGATATTTTCCGCACCGATATTTTCCTGCCCTTCTATATCGGCAATCGTGCGGGCGATCTTAATAATCTTGTGGTAACTGCGCGCCGACAACCCCATCCTGTCGGCCGATGCGTTCAAAATATTTCGTGTTTTGTCGTTCAGTGGCGCGAATTTTTCGATTTCTTTGGCATTCATTCCAGCATTAAGTCTTATACCTCTTTTGTTTCCCGCGAATCTCTCGCGGGCGCGGGCGCGGGCATTTCTTACTGTTTCCCGGATTTCTTGAGATGATTGGCCGGACGCGCTCGCGCCAAGTTTTCGGTGATCTATCGCGCCGACTTGAGTCCAAAGATCAATCCTGTCCGTGATCGGCCCCGAAATTTTCTTTTTGTATCGAATGATATTTTGCGGCGAGCAGGTGCAAGTTTTGCCCGGGGACTCGTAATTGCCGCAAGCGCAAGGATTCAAAGCGGCGATCAAGATAAAGTCTGCCGGAAAAGTGGCGCTGCCTTTAGCGCGGGATACCGTAACGATCTTATCCTCAAGCGGTTGGCGTAGGGCTTCAATGACGCGCCTTTCAAATTCAGGAAACTCGTCGAGGAAGAGCACACCGCGATGCGCCAATGTTATTTCGCCGGGCTTCGGGCTACTTCCCCCTCCTACGAGGGCGATGTAAGAGGAAGTGTGGTGCGGAGAGCGGATGGGCGGAGTGAGGATCAGCGAGCCTTTAGCAACTCCCGCGACAGAATGAATGGATGTTACCTCGAGTATTTCTTCAAAGCTAAGTTCTGGAAGGATGCCGGCGAAAGCTTTGGCGAGCATGGTCTTCCCTGTCCCCGGCGGACCCCACATGGCGATGTTGTGTCCGCCGGAGGCGGCGATGATCAATCCTCTTTTGGCGGTTTCCTGTCCGCGGATGTCATTCCAATCAATTTCTCGTTCCGTGTTTTGCGTCTCCACTTGCGTTTCAGGCGCCGGTGTAAGGGGTATGTGGGTGTGAGGCCTCTTTGTCTCCGCTTTGCCGACAGTGTCTTTGGTGTGAAGATGAGCGATTGCTTGTTCCAAACTCTTGAGTCCGTAAATGCTGATCCCGCGTATAAGCGCGGCCTCTTTGACGTTTTCTTGCGGGAGATAAACTTCGGTAAAGCCTTTGCGTTTTGCTTCTTGCACCAAAGCCAGAACGCCGTCTATGGGGCGCAAAATGCCGTCGAGAGAAAGTTCTCCAAGGAAAATTTTGTTCCGTCCGTCGAAGGTTATTTCTTTGGCGGCGGCCAGATAGCAAAGCGCGATCGCCAAATCAAACGCAGGTCCTTCCTTGCGGATGTCGGCCGGCGCGAGCGACACAACGACTTTTTGGTTTTTGCTTTTGGGCGAATCGAAGCCAGAGTTTTTTATAGCCGCACTGATGCGATCTTTGGCTTCTTCAACCGCTTTGTCTGGTAGTCCCACGATCGAAAAAGCGTGAAAGCCCTTAGACAAATCCACCTCGACATCCACGATGCGAGCTCGCAGGTATTCAGTTTGAGCGCTGGAAAGACGAGCGAAGGACACGTTGTTAAGTATAAGGGGTAAGTATATGTATAAGGGGACGACGAGATAAGTATAAGCCAGAATATGGGGTTAGCATAAGTATAAGGGGACGGACGAATATAAGGTGCAGGTATAAGTATATGGGACGGCGGACGACGAATTCCTAATATCCAATGGCCGACTGGGTGGAACGGTTGCGGATTTTTCCGTAGATCCAGCCGATGACACCACCTATTAGAAAATAGTTAATCATAAGGACTATGAGTATTGAATACGTAAAATTGCCGTTGGAACCCCAGCTGAAAAGTGTTAGTAGAATTTTAAACTGCGGTGGTATTAGATAATAGATGGGGGTATCAAGACTCCTGCAAAAAGTCGTCCAACTTAAAGGGCAAAACCACTCCGTCGCGTATGCCCATTTAGCAATGCTGTATAAAACTCCGGTTAGTACAGCAAAAATCATTCCTCCCCTAACCCAATATGGCCAATTTTTCCAGCGCATGGAGTTATTGGTTACTGATAATATTTTGACTCGGAGAATTTTTGTTTTTACTGATGATCGAACTGATTCCCAAGCCGACCAGATATACAATGATTGTGTTTAAGAACACAAGAACAAAGACACCAATAGTTGAATCTAAAAATAAATTTTGAAAGGTTGTCGGCAACATTTCCACGAGAAATGGCCACGGCATGATTGGGATCAATATAGATAAGCCGCAAAACATACCTGAACATGTGAGCCCTCGTATTAAAATAAAGATTGCGACGATTAGATAGACCCCAGCCAACCAAAGTCCAATTTTCGAAACTCTCATTAGATATTAGGAATTAGTAATTCGCCCCATATACATATACTTTCCCTTTACTATTTCGCGCGCGCCGTATGCTCCACGCACGTCGTTGCCGCCGGGTTGGCTTCGAGTCGGGCCGATTCGATGGCTTTTCCGCAAATGGAGCAGACGCCGTAATTCCCCTCCTCAATTCGTTTCAAGGCGTCTTTGACCTCATTGAAGCGAATCTCAAGTTCTTTGAGAATCGCCGTGTTTGTTTCATATTCTTCCAACTCGTCCGCTTTATCGTTGGGGTCGGGCTCGTGTTCGTGTTCGGCTTCCACGCCAGCTGTCGGTTCCCAGTCTTTCGGGTTTTCCGGATTAATTCTCCCCACCGTTGCCAACTCCTTTTTTAAGGTTTCTAGCTCCTCTTCAAGTTTTTGTTTTAGTTCTATATTTTGTGCCATGAAATAATATTAGCATGGTAATACGCGCTTGCAATCACGCTATACCAAACTACCGCCACGTTTCTTATCTCACTAATTTTGCGGAGTGAAGTCGTTTCAGTATTTCCTCGAAAGGTTTTTCCCCTGTCGTTATGACAAGTGTTTTTTCGTCAATAAACGAGTACAGGAAAATAATCCGTCCATCTTTTTGTAAGATGCGCGTGTCTTTGTTTTGAATCACTTTATCCGTAAAAGTCTGTGTGATTTCGGTCTCGAGAGCTCCGGGGGTGCTTGATGCCGCCTTCACCGCTTGTTGTCGGGTCGTTGTTGTCGTTCCGTTAGCGGTAGTGGTAATCGCAGGGGTAAGAGGAATATTGAGACTCCCGCTTTGGTTTGTTATAAAAATAGTTTTGAGATCGTCGGCAATGTTCTTTTCATAGCGAATCATCCCGCCGTAAGCGTTGTCGTACGAGTTTACTTTGGCGATTATGAATGGCTGGTTACCGCCATAACCGTAATAGCCGATCATAAAAGCATCATCAATCGCCCTGCTAAAAAACGGGGGCGGTTTTGTTTCCAAGACTTCCATGAAATTTCCGAAGGATACTTCTTTTTTGACCGGTTTCGTTTCTTCGTTTTCCTTAAATTCTCTTACAAAATATATTTGCCAAATTCCGCCGAGGGGTATCTCGCTGTCTTTTTGGTATTTTACCAAGGCTTCAGTTAGTTGCTTTTTTGTCGTCTTGTCGCTAATGAGAACCTCGGTTTGTTTTTCTGAAGAAATGTAGCCAGTCGGCTTAAAAGCCTCCTCGCCGCGCTCATTACTCGGCGTGAGCAGAACATAACCGATAGCCGCAAGACCGAGCGCGACGAGGACAAAACTGCTTACAACTCCTAGAATCGTTTTTCTGGTTTTTTTACTCTGTGAAGGTTCCGGCTCCCCTCTTTCTCTCCTCCGGTTGCTCTCGGCGAGAGCCATATCTGTGACAGAAGTCTGTTTGTTAGAAATCGCTTCATTAACATCGCTTCGATAGGTGCGAATAGCTGGAATCTCGCCGTCTCCGCGCGGGTTGCTTCCTGTTTGGTTGGGATTATTGGGTTGTTGGTTGGGAGGCATATGTATAAGTATATAGTATATAGTATGCAGTATGTAGGGGACGATGAACGACGAGTATATGGGTCAAGTATATGTATAAGGGACGAATTTTCAATTTTCCTCGATTTTTGTCTGCAAAAATCGAGACAGAAGTCAGATTTCAGATGTCGGACTTCAGACGTCGGACAATTTCGGGTTAAAAATTTGTCCTCAAGAAGCACAACTCAAAGGACTAGAACGTTAGGAATTTGTCGCCAAAGAAAATTGGAAATTGTTATCGGTGCGGCTCACTTCAACTTCGTTCAGTACGAGGCGCCGCATTTTCGGGTTCAACTGGTGCGTTTTCGGTGTCATTTTAGATCGGTGAATGCGCCTGGTTGTTTTTTTGGCAGAGACGGGTGTATACTTTAATCTTAACCTTAAGGGGATCATCGATGGGATATGACAATCTTTTTAGCGAGTTTGATGATGCTTATACTTACGTAATGTATCTCATTCCTGTGGTAGTATTGACGATGGGATTTCTTTTTATGAAGAAAATCGAGAGAAAGATTCTGTATTTAATAGTAAGCGGCATTTTACTCTTAGTTCTATTTTATGGTTTACCAGTTCACCTACTCCTCGGAATGATTCTAACCGAATTAATTCTACCAGCGACCGATTTTGCACCAGTAATATCGGCCATCCTCTTGTTTGCTGAACTCATATTTGCCCAATATATACTGACCCGAATTTGGGTCGCAAAACCGCGAAAACAGGATTCTAAATCAGGTTCCAACCCATACATCAAATAACCTAAGGACAATCTCGATACTGGCTGGGCAAATCGTTAGAGTAACTCTTGAATCCTGTGAGAGACACTCACGAAGAGGTTGGATATTGGCGCGAGAGGAAAGAGGACAAAGAAGTATTTGAAGATCGGGTCTTCATGTCGTTGGTACCAGCTGGTCATTTCCGACATAGATTATTACGAGAGTCTCCACAAATATTATAGTGGGCACATATTATGCGTTCGTAAGAATGATAAGCAGATATGAACAGTAACGGCGAGGGATTTCTCCCCCGCCGTATTATTTTCAGATGTCGGACTTCAGATATCAGACGTCAGATTTTAGACTTCAGAAAATTTCGAGTTTGAAAATTCGTCCGTTCCGTCCCTTATACATATACTTGTCCCATATACTTCGTATTGTCCCCTTATACTTAATACTCTTCCCTTATACTCGTCCGTTATCGCCTCCCATACCCTTCTCTCCTCGGCGGCCTGCCTCCTCCGAAGCCCGTTCCCGGCTTAATACCTTTTCGAGCGGCCCAATCTTGATCCGCTGCTTTGATGGACAAATTGATTCTGCCTTTCTCGTCAATTTCTTTAACAACGACCGGTACGATATCTCCTTCTTTGAGAGCGTCGGCGATTCTATCAACACGAAACGGCGCGATTTCAGAGACATGCACAAGACCTTCGGCGCTTGGACCAATACGGACAAACGCTCCGAAATCCATGAGCCGAGTAACTTCACCCTCAAACTTTTCGCCCGGCTTGTATTCTCGAGTCATGCCGTCAATAATTTCTTTAGCCGCGAGAGCCGCGCCGGCCTTTCCGGTGATGAACACTGTGCCATCGTCTTCTATATCAATCTCCGCGCCGGTCTTCTCCATAATACCGTTTATGGTTTTGCCTCCTGTGCCGATAATAAGGCCGATTTGATCCGGTTTGACTTTTGTAACCATTATCTCCGGCGCGTTCGGACTCAAGTTTGGTCGAGGAGCGGCAATTGTTTTTTGAATCTCATCCAAAATTCGCAAGCGGGCTGATTTTGCCTTTTCAAAGGCCTCCGCCAGGATTTTTACGGGAATACCGTTTACCTTTACGTCCATCTGCACGGCGGTGATTCCCTCCCTCGTACCAGCCACTTTGAAATCCATATCGCCGTGGTGATCTTCCGGCCCCTGAATATCTGTCAAAACTTTATAGTTTTTTTCATCGCGCATCATAAGACCCGATGCGATTCCCGCCACCGGGGCTTTGATCGGCACACCAGCGTCCATAAGCGCCAGGGTTGAGGCGCAAACAGAGCCCATTGAGGTTGAACCGTTGGAAGCGAAAGCTTCCGAAACAATGCGAATGGTGTAGGGAAATTTCTCTTTGTCCGGAATCACTGTGATGAGGGCTTTTTCAGCCAGGGCGCCATGTCCGATCGCCCGCCTGTTCATTCCGCCCAGCCGGCCGGTTTCTCCGGTAGAAAATGGCGGGAAATTGTAATGATGGATGAACCTTTTTTTCATTCGGAGTTCCATACCTTCGACAACCTGCGTTTCCCCCGGGCCGCCCAGTGTAAGAGCGGAAAGGATGTGCGTGCCGCCTCGGTAAAAAATACCGGAGCCATGAAGAATCGGCGACACCCCTCCTGCCTGTGTGTAAAGCGGTCTAATATCATCGAACCCCCGGCCGTCAGGACGTCGGCCATTATCAATGGCTTCGGTGTGAATAATCTCGTCTAGTTTTTCGTCGAAATATTTGTTTGCGTCCTTCGTTTCTTCCGGTAAGACTTCGGCCACAAGCGCGTTCCATTCGCTTTGTATTTCCCCGATCTTGTCTTTGCCCGGTGTGCCGGGAATGACATATTCCGGCATTTTTTGCTCAATTTTTTTGGCGAAAAGGTTTCGGAGTTCTTTTGAGAATTCCTTCTTTTTTAATTTTTTTTTGGTTTCGCCGATCTCCGCAACTATTTTTTCCTGGAAGAATTGGATTTGCTCGAGATGTTTTGTCGCGGATTTTAGAGCTTCGACGACCACGTCCTCCGCCACTTCCTTGCTTCCAACCTCGATCATGTTGATAAGACCATCCTTACCGCAAGCCAGAAGATCTAGCTTATTTTCCGGCGCGTTTCTTTGGTCATAGGTGGGGTTCATAATAAACGAAGTCTTTCCGGCCTCGTCGGTCTTCAGGCCAATGCGTACGGCAGAGACTGGGCCACTCCACGGGATGTCCGACGTGGCGAGCGCCAAAGACGCGCCGATAACTGCGGGCACGTCGGGATCGTCCTCGGCAATTGATAGAATCGTGATGACCACTTGCACCTCGTTGCGCAGGTTGTGATCAAAAAGCGGGCGGATGGTGCGGTCAACGACGCGTCCCGAAAGCACTGCCTCGTCGGACGGTCTCCCCTCGCGCCTGATAAACCTGCTTCCCAAAATTTGTCCGGCGGCGTAAAACCTTTCCTCGTAATCTACCGTTAGGGGAAAATAATCCAGGCCGTCTTTTTCATATTTAGACATAACGGCTGTGGCCAAAATGGTCGTGTTGCCGTAACGCACAATAACCGATCCACTGGCTTGGTCGGCCAAATCCGTAAACTGGGCGATCAAGGGTTTGCCCCCGATCTCGATCGAGTATTCTTTTTTCTGCATATTGTTTTGAGAATCCCCAGATTTTAGGTTTCAAAGTTTAATTCGGAAAAACGTATTCCAAACCTTGAAAACTACTTATCCGAGGACTCGAATATTAACTTCTAACTACCAACTTCCGACTGCCAACACTCTAGCATTGATTGTCCGATTTGACAAATTTGCTATTTCGATTATTATTGGACGCAGAAAGAAACCGTTTTCGGACAGAAGATCGCGTACACCCAAAATAAATCACTCGGTGAAGAGAAAGGTCTTGCATATGGCTGACAAGAAATGTGCTGTTGGTTTGGTCGTTTTGACTGATTTACCCGGGATTGGAACTGTCGCAGTGCTTCGTCGGAGAGGCGATGTGAATCCAGAAACCGGGAAGTCAGAGTCTTACCCTGGAGGGTGTCAGGTTACCGCTCATGGGGGGGCGGAGAAGAATGAAGAGCTTGTTGATGTTTTGAAACGAGAATTACAGGAAGAGCTGGGAGAACTTGGTTTTGCATTGGGTAATCAAGAACACGTCGAACTGTCGAGGCTCGAGACTGACGAGAAAATTGTTGTTACCTACGGAGTCCATATTCCGGCTGAAAAATTCCCTATCGTTTTTCTTCCAGCTGGAGGTGTTGAAGGAATCCAGAACTTGAGGGAATTTGACAAACAACAAGGTGTCACTGACCGTAGGGTGATAGCGATGTTTCCAGATGAAAAAGAAGCAATCAAAAAGGCTTTTGAGATGCTTGGTGCCTGACCATTACGCCGTAGCTTAAATGAGTCCGGGTTCTGTACACAAAGGCGCACCGTAATTTGAAGCACGGCGCGCTTTTTTCTTTGTGTTCCCAAAATTAATCTCTGTGAATAACGTAATGCATCACCCCACACTTTTGATACCAGACTGTCCGGGAACCCAATTTCGGCCATTTCGACATCATGGTTAAGTTCTAAGACTGGTGAAAAGTTGTGAAAATCGGAGTTTTCGGATGACCCATAAGATATCGGATTTTAGGATCCAGATGTCAGACCTAGGATTTTCGTTTTTAACTTTTGATTTTACCCTTTGAGTTTTAACTTCAATATTCCCATATATCCCGATTTTTGTTCACAAAAATCGAGGATCCTCGATAATTGCTAGCAATTATCGGGACTTATACTTTCCCCTTATACTCGTCTCTCATTCCCCCTTCCGTCCATTCCCCATCAAATACTTCCTCGGATTTCCGTCCAAATCAGTAAAACTGTCTGCGGCTTCGATGAGTTTACCCGATGTTGATTTTCCGAAAGCCACCACTCTCCCCCGCTTTTTATTTTAGAACTCATCTCGGGTTTTGACCACTCGTACATGAAAAATATAAGAAATACATACTCATTTCGCCGCTACGCCGCGCAAAATTCTGCTGCGGCTCTTTATCTTCGCCCTCGTCGTGCCAATGGCACGCCGTCGGGCTTGATTTCGAGCCTCGCGACGAATTTTGCGTGGCTCGCTTGGCGATCAAAACCCGAGATGAGTTCTTATTGAATCGGGGGACACGAAATTCGTTTCCGCCTCGGGGTATTTTTTAGTAAATGATTTTGGTAAAGATCTTGAATTCATTGTCCATTTGCATTCGTATGCTCTTATTTTACCCTCGATTTCTTCTACGACATCAATTTCATCTCCCTGGCGCGATCTCCAAAACATGATTGTAGCGGGAAAGCTTTTTGTCGCTTCCTCTTTGAAACGCTCCATAATAAAGAAGCTTTCAAAAATGGCGCCCTTATCATGTCTTTCGGGTACATATGTCATGTTTCCGATAATTGCGTTCCTTACCCCGATGTCAATGAAGTATATCTTGAACGCTTTTTTAAGTTCATTCCGGTAATTTCTAGAAAATGGTCGGATGACTTTGATTACATAGGCTTGTTCTAATAATTTCAAATATTTATTAATTATTGCGCGGCTGACTCCAAGAGAGATCGCCAATTCGTTTACAGAAACTAGCGACCCTGTTTGGAATGCCAGCATTTTGATTAATGATTCAAAAATCAAGGGATTACGGATTGATTCAAACGTAAAAATGTCTTTATAAAGATAATTTGTCGCAAGATTTTTCAAAATATCCTCCTTTATTTCTCTGCTACGTTCGGCAACAACCGCCGGATACGAACCTGTCCGCATTAATTCATCTATGTCTTCACGGGTAATTTTTCCGCTCGATTCGGTTATTTCGCTCAAAGATAATGGGTAGAGAATAAATTCAAATGATCTTCCTGTCAGCGGCTCTTTGATTTTATTCGCCAAATCAAACGAAGACGAGCCCGTCGCGATTATTTGAACTTCAGGATAGGTATCTATGAATGCTTTAAGAATCGCGCCAATGTTTTGGATAGTCTGCGCTTCGTCGAAAACCGCTATCCTGTTTTCCCCGACCATTTCTTTAAGCAGATCCGGTCTTCCCAACTCAAAGTTATTACGAACGACTGCCAAATCACAGTTGAAGTACGCTTTTTCGTGATTATGAGTTTGTAATATCTTTTTCGACAAGGTCGTCTTCCCGGCTTGTCGAGGTCCGAAAATTAATATTGCTCGACCTTTGAACATTCTTTCTGCAATTTTGTCTTCTATTTTACGTTTGAAAATAAGCATATATTTACATTATTAACAAATTGCTATTATTATAGCATTATGTTAATAATTTCACCATGCTTAAACTGGGAGTTAAATTTTGCGTCAAGCGGGCGGAGAACCACTCTCCCCCGCTTTTTATTTTACAGGGAACTTTTAACTTTTGCCCTTTGAATTTTGACTTGAAACCAATCCTTATACATATACTTGCCCCATATACTCGTCCGTCATCCGTCGTCCCCATATACCATATACTGTATACTCGTTCGTCTCCCCTTATACTTATACTTGCCCCCTATACTATTCCCCCTTCCGTCCATTTCCCATCAAATACTTCCTCGGATTCCCGTCCAAATCCGTAAAACTGTCTGCGGCCTCTATGAGTTTACCCGATGTTGATTTTCCGAAAGCTACCACTTCCACCTGGCACCCCTGATGCATTTTTAAGTAATCAACAACGGGGATAAAGTCTCCATCGCCCGAAACAATAATCACGCAGTCGAGTTTCGGGGCCATTTTAATTGCGTCAACTGCCAAACCGACATCCCAATCGGCCTTTTTTGCTCCTCCGGCGAAAACCTGCAAGTCTTTCGTCTTTGTCTCAATCCCCGCTTTTTCTAAGGCGTCGAAAAACGCTTTTTCCTCGTTTGTGTCTGTCGTTACGACATACGCCAATGCGCGGATTAAGATTCGTCCGGCGACCGCGTCCTTGATCAATTGTCCGAAATTCACCCGCGCGTGGTAAAGATTCTTCGCGCTATGATACATATTTTGAGTATCAATAAAAACCCCAACCCTCTGATCTTTATGTCTTATTACTGCCATATATATTAAAGTACTGATAAAATTTATAAAAACTCGAAACACCTCAAACGTTTTTGAAGTTGTTTACAAAAAGTAGCTCCCAATGTTTTTAGTTATTTTTAAGACCTAATTTGGAGACAACTGCTTTGTATCTTTTGGGGTATGCCTCTTGTAGGTATCTCAAGTGGATTTGTCTGTCAGCAACCATTTGCAGTAAACCTCTCCTGGAATGGGTATCTTTTCTGTGTTTCTTGAGATGCGCCGCCAACTCATCTATTCTTTTGGATAAAATACCAATTTGGACCTCCGGGGACCCGGTATCTTTATCGTGAATGGCAACGTTTTTTATGGCTTTCTCTTTCTTTGTCTTCGTTAACATACGAACATCATATCATAAATGTTTCTTTTTGCAATATTTTTTTGAGTTTTGACAGCTTAAAGCTGTTTCTGTAACTGGCATCTGTGTTGTCCGATAAAGACAATCGTTCGGTTAAGCGGGCAAATATCCACAGCATTTGCTAAAATTCAGATATGGAGCTTTCCAACCTGAAGAGAGAATTTCTTGAGTATATTGAAATAGAAAAAGGTAGAAGTCTTTTGACGTTGGAAAATTATGACAGATACTTGACGCGTTTTTTCGAGCAATCCAGTGTGAAGAAGCCCTCTGATATAACGGACGATGTCGTTAGAAATTTCAGATTATGGCTAAACCGGCAGAAAGGCGCGGCGTATTCGGCTGGCCGAGAGAATTATGAAACCTTGAAGAAGAAAACACAGAATTATTATCTGATAGCGTTGCGTTCTTTTTTAAGATTTTTAGCAAAAAGAGGGCATAAAACCATGCCTGCCGAGCTGATAGAGCTGGCCAAAGTTCCCGACAGAGACCTCGATTTAGTCTCTGGAGATGAACTCCAAAGTTTACTCCGATCCCCCGATGGAACAAACGCTAAGTCGTTGCGGGATAAGGCTATTTTAGAGTTATTGTTTTCTACCGGATTGCGCGTGTCGGAGTTATGTTCATTGCAAAGGGATATAGATTTGCGAAAAAGTGAAATCTCCGTAAGAGGAAAAGGGAGCAAGGTTCGCCTCGTTTTTATCTCGGACGACGCGAAGGTCGCAGTGAAAAAGTATCTTGAGAAAAGGGCTGACATGGATGATGCTTTGTTTGTCCGAGTTGAGTCAAAAAATAATTCTGAAAAAGCCGAAAATAAAAAGAAGTCTAGCGGTTCCTTGCGTTTGACCAGTCGTTCAATCGAGAGGATTGTAAGTTATTACGCAATCAAAGCGGGTGTACCAAAACGCGTTACCCCTCATTCTTTAAGGCATGGGTTTGCGACCGATTTACTTCGCAACGGAGCCGATATTCGTTCCGTTCAAATACTGCTCGGACACTCAAATATATCTACAACACAAATTTATACTCATGTCACAGACAAACATTTAAGAGAAATCCACAAAAAGTACCATGCTAAAAAGCCTGCGGAGTAAAGCCGTAACGGACATTTATGTCCGTTACGGTATTTATATCGGACAGCATTCAATTTATAACGGACACTTATCCACACATACGTTATTTACCTTCCTGATAGTAGTGTGTAGTATTTATGCCAGAAGTTCGGAGAGACTCCTCACTCCGAGCATTAGGTTTGTTCTTTCCATGAGAGTGGCCACGCTCTCCCATTTTTTGAAAGACTGTTTGGAATTGATTGGATGTCTCCGTATCGCGAATCCATCAAATTTTTTCAATCGGGTATGCGATTGAGACTTACGACAAATTCTGAACATATCTTTCTATTTGCCGCCAGGCGCAAACCAAGAAGGCGCGGGCGGCTTTTTTGTTGCCCATTTGATTAAGAACTCATAATCTGTTTTCCCCTTTTTTCGAGAAATGGGTCAAAAAACCGTCATCTGTAAGTGTTTTACGGTTATGATGTTGTTTTTGAAAATGATGTATTCAAGCAATGTTACTTAGTAACATTGCTTGAATAACACTCAAAAGTTTTCACGGGAAACATTTTGGATTCAAAACGTGGTATTTTTTGGATGGGGGAAGATCGTTGATAAGTCCTGGAGGCTAAATCTAACGTTTAACGTTGGGTTCTCACTTAACGTAATATTTTTTGCGTATTTCCTGAATCGTCTTTTCCTCCTCCTTCTCTTTTCGGTCCTTGCCTTTTTCTCCAAGTTTTTCGATCTCGGTTTCTGGAAGGGAAGACATTTCTACGGCTCTTTTACTTAAATATTCTTTTGAATTTAATTCCGGATTATCCATGATTTCTTCCAAAAGAGCGTTAAGAATAAAGCCAATTTTTCTCCCAGGCGGAAGTTTGCAGATTTCCATGATCTCACCACCCTTAATGTTCAACATGCTGACAGAGATAGGGTCCCGCATGACTTCTTCAATCATAGACCTGTATTTACGAAGTCTGTAAGGGCTTTCTTTGGGTCTTCCTGTGCCGATTCTGTCGCAAATACGGACATCCATGAGATCCCAGACATTTTCTTTGCCGACTTTAGCCACTAAGCGTCTTACGGCTGAAAGTGTGATAACGTCAGTATCCGAGAAAAACATGTGCCAACGGACAAGGTTAACCACTTTATCTATGATTTTCTTTGGAAATTTTAGATCAGTCAGTATTTTGGCCGTTATTTTAGCTCCGACAACGTCGTGGCCATAAAACGTCCAATCATTTGTTTCATGTGAAAACTCCCGCGTCGGCGGTTTGCCAATGTCGTGGAATAGGGAAGCAAGACGTGTCTCTAGCGGGAATTTCTTGTCGGCTGAATATTGAAGGGCTCTAAGAGTGTGCTCCCAAACATCGTAGGAGTGGGCCTGATTTTGCTTGATTCCCACGCTGTCCTTTAGAGGGAGGGCGACATACTCCAAAATACCTAGCTTTTCAGTCATTATTAGGCCTTCCATTGGTCTATCGGACATTATAATTCTCATAAACTCGTCGCGAATTCGTTCCTTAGCGATAAGTTTAAGTTTCGGAGCTGTCTCAACAACACCACTCATGGTCTCCTTGTTAATCGTGAAACCAGTTTCAGTGGCTAGTCTAACTGCCCGAAGGATACGCAGGGTATCTTCATCGAATCGGTCTTTTGGATTACCTACAGCCCTAATTGTGCTTTTGTTGATATCCTCGATACCTCCAAATGGATCTATGATTCCAACAGAATAGGTGTTTTCATCGAGTTTCCGGAGTATTTTGAAGGCGATTGCGTTACACGTGAAATCTCGTCTTTTCAAGTCCTCGTCTAAATTCTTACTGAAGGTTACGGAGTCTGGGTGCCGACTGTTTGAATATTTTGCTTCGAGACGATAGGGGGTGACCTCTATAACTTTGAGTGTCTCATCTGAAATATTTTCGTTTATGACACCAACTGTGCCATAGTCGTTTTCGTAAAAAGTTTTTTGGAACGTTGCTATTATTTGATCGGGTGTGGCGTTTGTAGTGAAATCCCAATCTCTCGGCTTTTTATTGATCAGTAAATCACGAACACACCCGCCCACTAAATAGGCCTCAAAACCTTTGTCTCCAAGGGTTTTTGCAACATGGGACACTTCATTTGGAATTTCATATTTAGGTAGCGATCGTTTCATGCGTAAATATTAGCATTATCGGATACAAAGCGACAGATTTTCTAGGTGTGTAACAAAGTAAATTTTGAATGTTATCGTTGTTGATGTATGATATCTGGACAAAACTGAAGATTGTTGCTCCCGTGGTGAAATGGATATCATAAATGCCTTCGAAGCATTCGTTGCAGGTTCGAGTCCTGCCGGGAGCGTACGCGATGGAGAGATGTATAGAGGAATTTCTTTGGAATGGATATTTACAATTTTTCGTGTGGCGGGTTTTAGTTTCATTTGCTATGATTTTGGGAGTAGGGAATTATTGTTGATCAGAAAGTTGTTGGCGGGTTTTGCCCCGCCGAAGTATTAACGAAGGCGGGTATGGTTTAGTGGTAGGACGCGTCCTTGCCAAGGACGAGGCGGGGTTTCGATTACCCCTACCCGCACACTAATTTTGGTGTCATCGTTTAATCGTTTTTGCCGCTCAGAATATTAATGGCAGTCAGGGATATGACATGAGTCATCTTTGACCGTTTGAGTGTTCAAAAGAGCGTCCGTTTAGAGGTGTATTTTTGTCCGCTAGGCGTATGTCTGCTACCACTGAAAAGAGCTTAAGAATGGGGTTTCTGGCTGAAAAAGACAGAAACTGTGGATAAGTATGTGGATGATGTGTAAAAGACATGCCCGTTACGGATAGAATATAAAGGACTTTATGATTAGGAGACATCAAATTGGAGTTTTAGGTGAGGATCTGGCGTGTAAATTTTTGCGTTCAAAGGGTTACTTTGTTATTGATAGGAATTACGCCCGTCGGCCATTTGGCGAGCTTGATATTATTTGCACGAAAAATGGAGTCTTAAATTTTTTCGAGGTTAAAAGTGTTTCGTGCGAAATATCGGGAGAAGAGACCAAAGTTCGCGATAGACACCGGCCTGAAGACAATATACATAAATACAAAATTGAGAGGTTGAAAAAGACTGCTACATGTTACCTTTCAGATAAGAAAATAGATCCCAACAAAAATTGGTTGTTTGGAGTGGTTACTGTGCGCATTGATCCAGACAAAAAAACGGCTAGAGTGAAGCTTTTTGAGAATATTGTCCTTTAGAATGTTATTAACGGACATTGTGTCCGTTAAGGAGTATCGTTTCTCACATGTTGATATATCGTGTATTATTGCTTAGTCATAAGAATTCGTCAGTAAAGAAAAACGGGGTGTAGTATAGTGGTAGTATACACGCTTTGGGAGCGTGAGGTCCGAGTCCGATTCTCGGCACCCCGAAATTGTAGGTTTTTGAGTAAAATCGAGTTATCGCGTAATGCTTTCAGTTAATGCTTCAAACAGGGCAGGGGCGATATCTTGGTTGAATTTTCGATAAAGTTCGATCGAAATTACTTCGTCGGAAACGAGCTCGTCCAGAGTGATTCCTAATTCGTTTTTTACACTGGCGTCTATATGTTCAAGCGTGATTGCTCGCAGGTTTCGGTCCTCGGTCTGTTCATTGAGAGTGGTGGTAACGATGATACCCAGCAAATTGCCGTCCGCGGCATTCACTACAGCCCCGCCAGATGATCCTTTTTGGGCGATCACAGATCCCGCAACCGAAAACAAATCAACCGTTGATGTGGCGTAAGTCAGGAGTTGAGTTACTTGGGAAAGCGCGGAACTGGCATACAGGTTTGTTTGAATGGAAATCCCGCCTAAAAAACCGGCCGGATAAGCGGCGATAAGGACATTCTCTGACAGTCTCGGCGGACTATATGTTTCCGCGATTGGAACAAAGTCGAATTTTTGCGGGAGCGCGGTGTCCCCAAGACTTTTACTGATTTTTAGAAGAGCAAAATCGTTTTCGCCTGTGCCGAGGGGGTCGCTCTCGCTTAAATTGTTCTTGTTTTCTTTAACCCATGCGGGTGGCAAGTATACGATCGCCGCTTTGTATTTTGGATAGGCAGGACTGCCGGTTCTTACCAGACATTCGATGAGACCGTCCTCGGTGTTGTTTTCCAGCAGGAGATATTGCCCGAGGTGCGCATTGGTGAGGATCAGTCCTCTTTCGCTTATAATCACTCCGCTACCCGAAATGGGTTTGAAGTAGCTCCCATTTTTGGTGGTGCAGATGATATTGATTAGCGCGAGGCGAAGCGAGGCGTTTATTTTTACTATAGGAGCTTCTTGGGGGGCGTTTTGCCGGTTTGGATTAGTGGCTGGCGATGTTGTGATTGGCTGTGTCGCGGTAACGCTTGCCACTGGAGTTTGCGAAGTTGGGGCATCTTCCGTTAATTCCGTTTTATCGCGAGGTTTTGTTGTGCCATTGGCCAGTTTTTCGTCGGGTACCACAGCGTTGTCATTATCCAGATTTCCCCCCTCGTTTTCGTTTACGATCATCACCGGATATTGTGTAATTTGGTCAACGGGGGCAGAATCTATATCAATATTTGTTGTTTGCGCCAATCTATTATTTAATGATATTTGATCTTGGATAATAAAGACGACAAAGAGCGTTAAGATTAAGGCTAGAGCAGAATTCGATGTTTTTATAACCCTGTCAAACATCTTTGGATTATTAATGATAACAGAAATGTCGTAATTGTTGTTTTGACAAGCGCTGTCTGGTATTATGTAAGGAAGCGCAAATGCTTATATCTGATAGAATTTCTTGGTTCAAGGGTGGTGTGCGTCGTCCTTGGACAATACACGAAAGGTCGTTGTATTTTAGCACTAAATTTGAATACGATGGCTCAATCCCCAAAACCGGAGGAAAAGAAGGAGGGAGAGGAAAATACCAACCCGGAAGAGAAAACAGTGTAATTCAGGCAACCCAAGTTAATTCCTCGGAGAAACTCCCCGACATTCGCGCGACACTGGCGCGGCGGGGAGTTTTTGTATAAGATATTGCAGTAACAAAATACAATCGGTAAAGGGCGGGCATAGTTTAGTGGCAAAATAACAGTTTTCCAAACTGTGGTTGGGAGTTCGATTCTCCCTGCCCGCAAAATAAGGAACGAAGTGACTATATTTTGCGTGGCAGAGCAATGCGCCTGCGCGCATTGCGTGGAGAATCGAACAGCGGCTTGCTTCGCCGAAGTCTTGGTGAAGAATTGAAATTTTCGGTATTGTTTTGCGTTGGACGAAACTTTCTCTTTTGCATTTCTAGTTTAAAGGGTAGAATGCTTTACGGAGGTTGTACTCATGAATAAATATCTGCCGAATAAATCTTTTTTGCACCGTTGAAGAACGTTAGAATGGTGGCGATGGTGTTGCTTATAGCGGCCGTCGTCGCGTACATCATTAGTTTCTTCGGTTGAATTTTTTCAACAAAAAACTCCCCGCACTTTATGTCGGGGAGTTTTCATGACGAGTAGGTTTGCGGCTACACTCTATATTGGGGAAGTTTGGCTTTGTTCCACGACTCGGCTGTCGCATCTCTTACAGCTTTTGCTGTGTGTGAAGATTTCCACCAGAGCTGACAAACCGACGAGAATGTAGATAATTTTCGAGATTGTTGCGTCTTGGCCTCCGAATATCTGGCCGATCTCCCAGCCGCTTGGAATAATACCCACAAGCAACCAATTAAGACCGCCGACAGCAAGAAGAGTGAAGGCTATGAGGTGAATAGATTTCATTGTTTGTTGTTAATTAATAAAAGACCTTTTTTACATGAATAATTATATAGCCCGTAAGTATAATAGCCATTGTTAAAGGTGGAAAACCTTTCAGAACAAAATTTGACAAGATACTGCCAAAAGTATATTTTGTTATTAGACGGCGGTTAGTGGTTCAAATTCAACACAAATCGAAGGAACTCTCACTCGAGACTCTCTTTCAGATCGTTGTCCCTTTCACGTTTATCGCGTCAGTCGCGATACTTTATTGTTACTGGCAGGAAAAGAGGGAGATCCGCTATGAGAGAAAGTCAATCAATTCTCCTGTGGATAACCTGCCTGCGCCAAGGATTCGGCAGGCAGGCGAAATTCGGTTTTGTGTTTCATCATCATCCAGACGATGTTGACCATCTGTCTGCGAAGACACACCAACGCCTGGGACTTTGATTTTCCTTCCGACACTTTCCTCTTGAAATACTTTTGCGCCGCGGGGTTGCCCATTCTTGAGATTTGAGAGAGCGCCATTCTGTGGAAAGCGCAGTTGAGCCGGCGGTTCCCTGATCGTGTCTTCCTGAATCGTTTTGTCTTCCCCGATGAACACTCTCTCGGAGCGCAACCGGCATACTTGGCCAAAGCGGCTGGAGAATGGAAACGGTTGATGTCGCCAACTTCTCCGACGATCATGGCGGCAAGGGTTACACCGCAGCCGCTCGCGGTTTGAATAGTGTGTCCAGATTCCAGAAGTAATTTCTCGAGCTCTGATTCAAGCTCGGCGATTTCTTCATGGAGGTCAAGCAGTCTTCCGACTTTCCGCTTCATTGAGCGAATGAGGAAATCATCGGCTGACTTTGGCGTTCTCGCTTTCCAATACCTCAACGCTTTCAAGGAAAACGGGTCTTTGAATTTCGACCTGTATTCCGTGTTCCAAATACGGTGAAGCAGGGTATGGAGCTGATTCTTGAGCCGTGTCCGCTCGGAGACGAGAAACTCGCGGTCAACCGATATCTCCTTGATCTGCTTGGCTTTCCTGGATTCTTCGGTTACAGTGTACGGGAGTAGTGTGTCGCTCCTCTGGAGCATGACTTTGGCTACTCCGAACGCGTCCAGGGAATCACTTTTCTCCGGATGCGTTTCGTTTTTCCTTCTCTCGTCCACGAGAATCGGAGGCACATGAACGACTATGTATCCCGAGTCAAGAAGGAAACCCGACAACCTTTCACCGAAACCCGAACAATCTTCAAGACCGAAGTATGGAGACAGTGTTTCTTTGGACGACACCGACTCGACCGTTTCGGCAAGCGAACGAAAATCTTTTGAATAATTACCGACCGTGATTTCAAAGAGTTTCTCTCCGAATGGAGAAACACCGACTGCGGTATGAGTATCCTTGTGGACATCAACGCCGATAAACATCGTTCGTCTTTTTTGTTCCGTTGTCATATTGAAAACGTTACGTTGATAATATTTTCGCCGCGAGGCGAATGTGCAATCGGCTGAATCCCCAGTATGCGAGAGTCATGTGCCTTCGACTACGCTCAGGCTGACCATCCGCTATCTGTTCATTGCCGTGCACAGAATTGTCGCGGTGCAATCCCTCGTTGGTCGTTCCGAACTCTTGTACGCAGGGGCTCGACGACAGGGTGTGGGAATGAAATGCCGCAACAACTCTCTACACTCTACCAAGAAATATCCCAGTAGATTCTCTCATACTGGGTGGGTCGGGGGATTGGAGGAGGATCCGATGCGGTCAGCTTTACATGGTCAGGGGACGTTTCGACGAAGCCGGTCGCACATTTGCTTCTGTGTATTCACAAGGTGGGGTGTTGAATTACAGATTTGACATTGTTCTTCCGAAGGAAATTCAGCCGGGTAAGACTTTTGTTGTTCATCGCAATTACGACCAGTTTCTGGCCGTTCACAAGGATGGTGGGGTAGTATTGCTTCTGGTGGAAGATCTCGAAAAGAAATGTGAGCCGAGTGAAAAGCCCGACTGCAAAATCGATTTACCAGTGGCTACGTGAGAACAAGATGTCGCCCAAACACTCTAAGAATCAAATTCTTCGGGTGTTTTTATATTTTTTCGCGTATAAATCAAAACCCCGCCGTAAGACGGGATTTTGCTTCGACAAAGAGTTGTCTTTATTTAACGGCGTCTTTCAGAGCTTTGGCGGCGCGGAACTTCGGAACCTTCATAGCTGCGACTTGTACGGTTGCTCCCGTTCTCGGGTTGCGTGCGGTTCTGGCGGCTCGCATTTTTACTGAAAAAATTCCAAGACCCGAAATGGATACCTCTTCACCTTTCTTGAGCGAAGCGATAATCGTTTCGAGGACGGTGTCCACCGCCGATTCGGCCTGGACCTTTGTGCCGCCAATTTTCGCGTGGACGGCGTCTGCGATTCCTTGCTTGTTCATGTCGTGTAAATAGTTAAAAGTCGTAATTCGACTTTTGTTAATAATTCTCCTCGGAAACCATTATATTACAGGCGATTTATAAGGCAATGAAAAATATGGTTGTTTTGTTAATAAGAATTACCGCCTTATTTTAAAGCCTCTATCGCGGAGGCGGATGCGAGTCAAGAATGTGTCCGATAAGTGGCTCAACAAGGCCGTAAATTTGCTGGCAAAGGGGGGTCCTGAACAGAACTGCCGTGCACGGTATTGCCGCCACATTGACATATTCTCTAAATCGGCGTACGTTTGCGGTGGCTCTTCAAAATTGGGCAAAAGGAGGTTTCGACATAAGTTGTTTCTTCTTGATTTGGACAGTCTTGTCCAACGCAAAACAATACCCAAATATAAACGGAGTATTACGCAAAAGAGTATCATGTAAAATGAGCCCGAAATGGACTCATTCGCGCGATGCTCGGTCATTCATACTGGTGTTGATATGGACATCAATATGAATGACGAACACATAGTTAGTATCGCGCAATTAACAGCGTTTCTTAAGGGAGTCGACTACGCCCAATGACATGGTTGCGGATAGGGATAGCCGACAAAATTAATTTCTCAAATGCCAAACTTGTGAGACATTCTTGGGATGAGCCGGTTGATTGGGTTGTCGTCCGCGATGGAACAAAATGGACATTTTACAACACAAACGCCCGTGGAAACTAAACCTTACGCTTTAGGCCGACACGAGGTTTGATTTCGTCCAATAACACTGTCTTGATCTGTTCCATTGTGCGCTGGCCGATCTGGCCGCGGTCGCGGCTCTCGAGGGTGGCTTTTTTCTCGGCGAGGTCTTTATTGCCGACTATTATATAGTAGGGGACTTTCATCAATTTTGCTTTATGAACTTTTTTGCCCAAACCATCGTCGGAGTCATCGAGTTCCGCGCGAATTTCACATTCTCTTAATGTCGCTAAAATTTTCCGGGCCTCCTCCATGTGCGCCTCACCGACAGGTAAAATTTTCACCTGAACGGGAGCCAGCCAAAGAGGGAATACCCCAGCATAATGTTCAATAAGAAAACCGATAAATCTTTCGTGGGTGCCCAGTGGCGCCTGATGAATCACCAGCGGCGTCTCTGGTTTTCCAGCCGCAGATGTATATGTAAGACCAAAACGCCTTGGAACGGCAAAATCTACTTGATTTGTCGCCAGTGTAAATTCGCGGCCTATTATACTCCACACCTGCACGTCAATTTTTGGTCCGTAGAAAGCGGCTTCATTGGACACTTCTACAAACGGAATTTTAGACTCAACCAAAACCTTTCTAACCATTTCCTCCGTTTTTTTCCACAACTCCGGCTCGTTTACAAATTTTTCACCAAGCCGTTTTGGATCATGGGTTGAAAATCGCATAATATACTTTTCGATCCCAAAAATCTTAAAGTACTTAATGTACATTTCGTTAACTTTTCTGAACTCGTCGGCAAACTGCTCCTCGGTGCAGTATATATGAGCGTCGTTCATCTGCATCATCCTCACTCTCATTAAACCAAAAAGCTCCCCGGATTTTTCGTGACGATAAACCGTACCGTATTCGGCAAGTCGGAGGGGTAAATCGCGGTAGCTTCTCGGCTCGGCCACGAAAATCTTGTGGTGGTGGGGACAATTCATGGGTTTGAGATAGTATTTGCCCCCTTCGTATTCCATGGGAGGATACATGGTCTCTTCATAATACGGGAGATGACCACTTTTCTCGTATAAACCACTTTTTGTTATGTGAGGAGTGCGCACCCGAACATAACCAGCGCGAAATTCTGTTTCTCTAGCCAATTTCTCCAATTCTTCAATCATAGCGCCACCGTTCGGCAACCACAGAGGTAATCCCGGACCGATTTCTTCGTCAAAAGTAAATATCTTCAGTTCTTGGCCAAGTTTTCGATGATCGCGTTTTTTTGCCTCTTCCATTTTTTTTTCGTATTCTTGCAGAGCTTCTTTGGTCTCAAAAGCCAAACCGTAAATGCGCGTCAGCATGGCATTTTTTTCACTACCTCGCCAATATGCTCCGGCAATGTGGGACAGTTTCCATGAACCGGACGCGATCTCTTTCGCGGGGTTGTCCGCGTGGCCGCCACGGCAAAGATCGGTGAAACTGGTATTCGGTATTTTGTATTCGGTATTTAGGATCTCGCTTTTAGAAGGAATGTCTTTTTTGGGGCCGGAGTAGTAGATGGTGATCGGCTCGTTTCTTGTCTCCAATTCTCCGATCAACTCAAGCTTGTATTTATTTCCCGAAAAAAAAGATTTTGCTTCCTGCGCCGAAACCGGAATTTCCTGAAAAACTTCCCACTTTTTCAAAATCTCTCGCATCTTCTGCTCAATCTTAGACAAATCTTTATCGGTGAGTTTTGTTTCTCCCAAGTCGAAGTCGTAATAAAAACCGTTATCAATGGCCGGCCCGATTGTATTTTTCGCTTCCGGATACAACTGCAAAACGGTCGCCGCCAGAAGATGGGCGAGAGAGTGTCGTATCTTCGCGAGATTATCCTCAGCGTTCATTCCAAAAATGTACCATTCTTTGAGTTCCAGGGCAAAGCGCAGGCGAGAACCGAAGTATAAGGGGTAAGTATATGTATAAGGAACGAACGATTTATTCAATCCGAAACGACCGAAACTTATCGCTTGCTTGCATTGTCTTTCAGCAAGCATCCACACACACTCCCAACAAATCCCGATGTCCTCTATATTGTACGGTCGGATAATATAGAGGACAGCAGAAAATAGCATTGGAGACAAAGGGTCGTTGTGGTGGCTTGGACACTTACTTATTACGCACCCTTATTACGCGCGCTTGCGCCAACTTGAATTTTGTTTTAATGTGATATCAGATGCCCGCTCACGCGAGTGGGTGAAAGTTCTGTAACAACTGAATATCCTGAATACACGTATGAAGACAAGATTGAACATGAGAGCGGTGATGGTGTTTGCGATGATGGTGTTTGGAAATTTACTGCCAGATTCAACGCGCGTCCAATGCGCCCCGATTCCCGACACAATGGTTCGCATTCCGGCAGGGGAGTTTACGATGGGGGATACGTACGGAGAATACAGCAGGGGAGGGCCTCTGATTCTCGATGAGTTCTATAACACAAGGACTCATTTTGTGAGCTCTTTCTGGATAGACAAGACGGAGGTAACCTACGCACTTTGGAATGAAGTTTACGACTGGGCAGTCAACCATGGCTATTACTTTGATCACGGAGCTTGGGGGAAAGAGTTAGATCATCCGGCTCATTCTGTTACATGGTACGACGCAATCCTGTGGTGCAACGCGCGGAGCGAAAAAGAGGGAAGAACTCCCACTTATTACATTTGGGATGGTTACGATCAAGAGTGGGTCGTACATAGGTACGGGCATTACATTCCAATGGTGCGATGGAATTACGGTTACCGTCTTCCTACCGAAGCAGAATGGGAGAAAGCGGCTCGTGGAGGTTTCGAGAGTAATCGCTTTGTTTGGCCTGACGCCAACACCATCACGCACGAACGAGCGAACTATTACAGCACAAACACGGCGCCGCTCGGTTGCGATATCAGCGCGACCAGTGGCTACCACCCCGACTACGCAGTAGGTGACGAACCATACACCAGCCCTGTCGGATCGTTTCCGCCAAATGGTTACGAACTTTATGACATGGCGGGCAACGTGGCAGAGTGGTGCTGGGACGGTTACAGCACATTCAATTACGGAGCCCCGAGAGTTGATCCTAAAGGATCCTCCTCTCATTCCTACTGTGTCCTTCGGGGCGGAAGTTGGAATCATGGGGCATGGGGCTTGAGAGCGGCGGCGAAAAATTCCTTGAGACCGGAGTACTGGAATCCGCCCGATAACAATGTCATCGGGTTACGCACGGTAATATCTTATCTTCCGGACTGGACGCAGACGAATCAAAGTCAACCGGTATACACATTTCCCCCGTCTCAAGAACCGGAAAAAAATAGTTTGATTGTTGTGACGCATGGGAGGATCGAGAAAGAGGACGGCCAAATTGAGCCTCCCAATCCCGATTGGGTGGATGAGATGACGAACGCGATTACCGCTTATCTGTCCGCCGAAGGATTGAACAATTGGCAAGTGGTGGCGTATAAGTGGCCGGAGAAAGCATGGACGACACGCTTGGATATTCTTCTGGGAAAACTTACCAAGAATGCTGTGTCCGAAGGCGGGAAACTCGGTAGATGTCTCACAAACGATAACTGGTCTCACATTCACTTCATCGCCCACAGCGCCGGTTCGGCGTTGATACAAACAGCGACTGATGTCATCAAAGATCCAACTAGCGAATCATCTGACACGGTAATTCACGAAACGTTTTTGGATGCGTATGTTGGGTTTAAATACAACGGGGCAGATAGATACGGAAAGCTGGCAGATTGGTCTGACAGCTATATCGCACGCGATGTTTCCCCCCGCACAGAAAGTACACTGGAAAATTCACTCAACGTGGACGTAACGTTCCTCGATCCCATAAAAAGGGGGAAGGGGATTTACCGGTCATCGGCGGATGGAGAAATCTCTGTATGCTACGAAACCATTACCTCTCACGGGTGGCCTCATCTGTTCTACACGGTTACCGTTCCTCCATCTGATTTCGAAGAGAGCGAAGGGTTCGGGTTTCCGTTGAGTAAGGAAGGTGGAAACTGGGACTTCGCGTTGTTTCGATACGGAAGTCACAAAGGGGAAACCCCAATAATTCTTGGGACTCCCGATCCGGAATGCGTAGACATCAGACCGACACCGATAAATCGTTACTCCATACTCGATCTCACAGCCGTCCCCACCATGGAAAGTAACACGGGAAGGTTGGAAATACAGGGAAGCGGTTTGACTCTCGGGACGAGCTGGGCTCCGTCTTCGGGAGAGTTCTTATTGAATAGTGTAGCGTCATCTCCAAGAACCGAGCCGGCATGGATCATCGCGTCAGTGGAAATAACCAACGCCGTTAACTTCATCACGCTCGAAGCCCAGTTTACAAGCACAAATGGAGCGGAAGGTCTGCTCTCCGTGTTTTGGGACACCAACGAG
>Ga0209542_10003563_pt1 | contig 33198 bp, 37 predicted proteins | sample RifCSPhighO2_01_FD_184028 | JGI IMG/M metagenome (GOLD analysis project Ga0209542, IMG submission 184028) | Soil microbial communities from Rifle, Colorado - Rifle CSP2_plank highO2_0.1 (SPAdes) (version 2) | ecosystem: Environmental > Terrestrial > Deep subsurface > Rock core/Sediment ... | reverse complement strand
TCTTTAGCCGAGATGATGTCCGCTCCCACCAGCTCATCTCCTTTTTTTAGACGCATCGCGCGGACTCCCTGCGCTCCGCGCCCCATTTGCCTGGCATCTGTTTCCTTGAAGCGGATAGCCTGCCCTTTTTTGGTTGTCAAAATTATATGGTCTCCTTTCTCCGCCAAGCGGACCCAGAACAAAAGATCGTCTTTCTGGAGCTTTATCGCGATTATCCCGGATCTCCGGACGTCCTCAAAATGTTTTGAATCTACTTTCTTTATTATACCTCCTCTTGTGATCATGACTAAGGATAAAACTTCGCCCTTCTTGGTTTTGGTAACCGGAAGGATGGAAGTTATTTTCTCGTCTTGCGTTATTGGCAGGAAGTTTTGGATTGCTTTTCCTTTAGATACGCGCTTTCCTTCTGGGATTTCATACATCTTTGTCTGGAAAACTTTTCCTTTCGAAGTAAAGAAAAGAAGGTCATCGTGTGTGTTTCCCGAGAAAAAGTTTGTAACGATATCTTCTTCTTTGGTTTCGTGTCCGATGATTCCTTTGCCTCCGCGCTTCTGGGAGCGGTATTCTTCCGGATTTACACGCTTGATATAGCCGTCCTGCGTTAAGACAACAATCGTTTCTTTTTCGGGGATTAAATCTTCCATTGAAAACGATTTGACTTCAGAAGATATTATTTTGCTTTTTCTCGGATCCGCGTATTTTTTCTTCAGTTCCTGGAGTTCGTCTTTGACGGTTTGCGCAATTTTGTCTGGATCTTTGAGTAGGGATTTTAGCTCGCGGATTAGTTTTTGCTTTTCCCTGAGTTCATTGTCGATTCTTTGTCGCTCGAGACCGGCTAAAGTCTGAAGGCGCATCTCCAAAATCGCATCGGCTTGTTTCACCGAAAGATCGAATTTCTTCACCAAATTCTTATGTGCATCCTCCTTGGATTCCGATGCCCTTATGGTCTTGATTACGGCGTCAATATGATCGAGCGCTTTTTTGAGGCCTTCCAGTATATGAGCCCGCTCCTCAGCTTTTTTTAAATCAAATTTTGCCCGTCTTTCCACGACAATCTTCCTCCAGGAGACGAAGTTCTCAAGAATGCTTTTTAGCGAAAGAACTTGCGGCTGGATGCCGTCAACGAGAGCGATCATATTGAAATGGAACGCGCGCTCGAGGTCCGTAAATTTGTAAAGTCCGTTGAGGATTTTTTCCGGAACGGCGTCGTGTTTCAAGTCAATCGCGATGGTCAGTCCTTCCTTGTCTGATTCGTCCCGGATGTCGCGGATTCCCTCAATCCTTTTTTCGCGCACCAAATCCGCCATCTTTATGATAAGCTCGGCTTTATTAACCTGGTAGGGAATGGATGAGATTATTATTTGGAAATTTCCTTTTGATTTCTCGACGATCTCCGCCTCGCCCCGAGTCAGGACCGATCCGCGCCCGGTCGCATAGGCCTGTAATAAATCTTTCTTCGAAAAAATTAGCCCGCCAGTCGGGAAGTCAGGACCCTTTATGAATTCCATAAGGTCCTCGGTGGTCACTTTGGGGTGCGCGATTAAGTGCGAAATTGCGTCTATAGCCTCCCCTAAATTATGCGGGGGGATATTCGTCGCCATGCCGACGGCAATTCCCAAGGTCCCATTCAATAGAAGATTAGGAAGGGCTGCTGGAAGGACGACAGGTTCTTGGCGCGTCCCATCGTAGTTGTCGCGGAATTCTACCGTTTCTTTTTCTATATCACCCAAGAGTTCTTCCGCAATTTGAGTCATTCTGATCTCTGTGTATCTAGGAGCCGCGGCGTTGTCACCATCTATCGAGCCAAAGTTTCCTTGTCCGTCTACGAGTGTATAACGCATGGAGAAATCCTGGGCCATGCGGACGATTGAATCGTAAACGGCCATATCCCCATGCGGGTGATATTTCCCCAGAGTATCTCCGACGACGGCCGCCGATTTTCTGTATTTTGCATTATGGCGGAGCCCCATCTCATTCATTGTATGGAGTATTCGCCGGTGTACCGGCTTTAGTCCATCCCGGACATCGGGGAGTGCGCGGGCAACAATAACTGACATCGCGTAATCCAAATAAGATTCCCTCATCTCGGGAATTATGTCGCGCTTGTGTATATTTTTATTTTCTTCCGCCATTTTAATTTGTCAGATTATTAAAACCATTTTTAAGCACTTCAAGCGGGGAGGGGCCGCTCGCCGAATTATTATCTTCGCTTCTCCCGAATTTAAGTATTCCTATCCATAATATTATTACAACTGTCATAGAGATAGTCATCCACATAATCAAAAGTTTTTTTCGCACCTCGCGAGGCTTCTCTCTAATCTGTTCAAGTTTTTCAAAAATTCCCATATCACAAGCTGATTGCGGGCTCGAGCACGACTATTTTTGTCCCTTCCTCCGGGAGCTCTTTTTTCTTTATCGTAAATTTCTCCTCGCTTTTAACTCCTTTCTCTCCCATCTCGCTTAAAAATTCATCCACTTTCTCACCTTTAATCGAGGTTTTTAGGATGGCGTAATGCATAGGAATGACAATTTTCGGTTCAAGCAGGTTTACGATCTTGGCCGCGCTTTCGGGATCCAAAACGTCGTCCCCTCCGGTCGGGATGAATAAAATATCTACCTCGCCGATCGCTTCGATAGTTTCGGCGTCAAGATCGGAAGTTCCGAGATCGCCAAGGTGGCAGAGGCGCATGTTTTCCATCTGAACCGCATATATTGTATTTAACCCTTTTTTCTCGCCCTTGCTTTTGTCGTGAAACGAAGGCCTCCCCGTTATCATGAGCCCCTTCGCTTCGTATTCCCCAGGACCCGATATTAAAAAAGGCTCGCCGGAGAGTTCGCGAAGCCCGGAATGGCGCGGGTGGTCGTGGCTTGAAAGGACGACATCCGCCGCGAATCTCGGGGGTTTTAAGTCCGAATCTTTGGAAGGCGGGTCGAATGCTATCGCCAATTTTCCCGATTCAACCTTAAAACACGAAAGCCCGTAATAAGTAATAACCATTGGAACATTATAGCGTATTTCTTGCAAAAAATCGAGTATTTTCATACAATTCTTTTAAAGCTTTTAAAGAAAAAGGAGAGAACTTATGAGCTATTTAACAACTAAACACCTGCAGCAACTAGAAGGATTGCGGCCACAAATAGTGGACTATGGCGACATTTGGCCGGAAGAAGATCTGAATCGCGTGTTGCATTGTTTTCTGCCTCCCGACGATTACCGCATAGCCTGCGAACGTATGAAAAAAACTTTCGCCGTTAAAGAAATCGGCCCAATTTCCGGGTCTAATTTTATTTCCTGGCGGCTCTTTTGCAGACTTTGCTTCGACCGGTCCGCTGAGCGCCCGCCCGTGAATCAATTCAATGCGGACAACAAGTTATTCTGGGAATCTCCGCGCGATCTTCATCTTCTTAGTCCGCTTGCGCGCTATGGCCAAAAAAAGCTTGAGGAATTTTTAGCCCACTATCTATCCGAGTTTTCTGCGATGATGAAAAAAGAATTTCTTGAGCGGCCAGAGGAAGGAGAAAAGAGGTATTCTCGCTCCAGAGTTGGGCTGAGCGACTCCCGGGAAATCCTGAAAGAAGACGCGGAGTTCAAAACTCGAGGCATCTCCAAGTTGTTCAATATTATAGTAGATCTTGATCGGAAGAACGGAATTTCCCTCGGAAAGAAATTTCTGCTTTGTTCGAACCATTATTCCGAAAGAGAAACGACGCTGAAGGCGTTTTATTGCCAAAGGCTAGCTGAAAAATTTGCCATCTTCGGTTTCCATGCCCCAGCGGATTTACGAGTGGAGTTTGAGGAGAAAAAAATTTTTGATCTTAATGCCAAGGCGCTGAGCCTGTCAGAGCAAGTCGTTTCGAGGATTCTTGGTGAAGAAACCGCTTGAGTGCAGGACGCAAGCATAACTAGCCCCGGCAGAACTCAATTCTGCCGGGGCTTAATTTTTGACATAAATTTAAAGGCTGCGCCTCGAGGACATTCATTTAACTTATTTACATCTTTCGGTCAATTGTAAATCGCCCTAAGATAGTAGAGAATTATAATAAATACAGTAATGAATCTCTCAAAAATTAAAAGAAAATATCGATGTGCCAGTTTTGCTATTTGGGATGGCGATTTGGGTTATAGTTCAATTGAAAAGAATAAAAAACTGCTTCATTCGCGAGCAGTAATAGTTGGTCTTAATGCATCTGCAAAAATTAAACCGTTTGAGAATTTTCACAAGAAACATAGGGGAGGCCGAGATGCATGGTTACGCGAAGCTTTTGGTGAAAGTGTTATCCGAGGAGCATACATGACAGATATAATTCAAAATGATTTTTCTGTGAGAGAGAGTGAAGTAGATCTAAGTAACAGTAATATTACAAGAAATGTTGAACGTTTTAGGAACGAGCTACAGGATGTTAAAGCAAAAAGTCCATTCATTGTTGTCATCGGCAAGAAAGCTTATGATATTTTGGTCGCCAATTTTACTACATATTCTATTTATAAAATTCCACATTATGCCAAACTAGGGATTACAAAGAAAAAGTTTATGAGTAGTGTAAAAAAAGTTTTAAACCGCTATCGTAATCAAAACAATTGATTTAACCAAATTTTTTTATTTTTTGTATAAAAACCCGGAAAATGAATCCTAAGCGTATCGAAATTAAAGAAAGAGTTCTGTGGTTTGTGATAGGTTTTGTCGCGTGCTTATTTTTTATAGCTTCTCTGTTTGTCGTTGGATTTTTTCTTCCCAAAGCGCTGGAGTTTAAAAAGCGAATTCTAAATATAGATAATTTAACGCTTAATATAAAAGAAAAAATATCGTTAAATATAGATCATGGCATACATATTTTTGGATGAAAGTGGCGACTTGGGATTTAATTTCAAGAAGAGGGGTACATCAAACTTTTTTGTAATTACTTTATTGTTTATAGAGGGCTCTAAGGGGCCGATTGAAAAGATAATCAAAAAAACTCATTCTCAATTGGCAAAAAAGTTTAAACGCCGAATCGGTGTCCTTCACGCAGTTTATGAAAAACCTGTTACCAGGCAAAGAATTTTAAAAGGTATTGCCAAAAAGGATTGTTTGGTAATGACGATTTATTTGAACAAGAAGAAGGTTTTTACCAACCTACAGGACGAAAAGCAAGTTTTATATAATTATGTGACGAACATTTTACTCGATCGAATTTATGTCAAAAAAATAATTTCTTCCGATAAATCAATTGAGCTGATAGCTTCTAGGCGGGAAACGAACAAGTTCCTAAATGAGAATTTTAAAGATTACTTGAGACGACAGGTTAAATCAATCCACAAAGGAACGATTCAAATATCCATCAAGACTCCAGCAGAAGAAAAATGCCTCCAAGCTACAGATTTTCTCAGTTGGGCGTTTTTTAGAAAATATGAAAAAGGCGATGACAGCTATTACAATATATTTAATGGCAAGATTGTAGAAGAAAGCTCACTATTTCCATAAAAACAAAACCCCGTGCGCTGTGATGAGCAACCATCCGGAAGCCCACGCACGAGGATTTACTTGTAATTTCAATATATCAAATTATAGGAAAAAGTCAAGGGTTTATCCACAGCATTAAAATTTGTAGTTAGGGGTTAACAGCAAGATTGACTGCTTAGTAGCGGTGGAGTATACTTTTCCCTATGTCCAATATATACGCAAATACAGCCGTTCTATTGCCTGAAAAGAAGAAAAGCCAGGTGATGGATGATCTCTGGAAAAAGATTTCAATTTCTTTGCCGAGGGTGGATGACATCGTCGAGGCGAAATTTCTTGAGAAATCGGGGGCGAGAGCGTTTTTTGAACTGGGAACGATGGGCTGTGGCAAGGTTTATGGACGGGAATACATTCTTGCAAAAGATATAATAAAAACTTTGAAGAAGGGAGATGCCGTCATGGCGAAAGTTTTGGATTTGGAGAACGAGGACGGATACGTTGAATTGTCCTTGCGCGATGCCGGGAAGGACATAGTATGGAAGGAAGCCGACGAATTGATGAAGAAAAAGGAGGTTTTGGAGCTAACTGTCATCGAGGCGAATAAAGGTGGATTGGTTTTGGAATGGAAAAAGATAAAAGGGTTCCTGCCTGCCTCCCAGTTGAAGACTTCGCACTATCCGAGGGTTGAAGGCGGGGATAAAGAAAGAATTTTTACGGAACTCAAGAAACTCGATGGACAGAAATTAGGGGTCACGATTATCGCGATCGATCCTAAAGAGGATAAAATAATTTTTTCGGAGAAAGGGGCGGATGCCGCGGACCTCACGGCGCTTACTTCTAAATATCAGATCGGCCAGGTAATCGAGGGGGATATCACTGGCGTTGTTGATTTCGGAGTTTTTATAAAATTGGAAGAAGGCCTCGAAGGGCTTTCGCACTTATCCGAACTCGATTGGTCCTTGGTTCAAAATCCGCACGAGCTTTATAAAATCGGCGAGCGCGTCTCTGCGAAGATAATCGGGATAGAGGCGGGGAGAGTTTCTTTGTCGCTTAAGGCGCTTAAGCCCGACCCGTGGACGAGCGTCGCCGAAAAATATAATAAAGGAGATATCGTTCAGGGAAAAGTTTTGAGGTTTAATAAATACGGCTCGCTTATTGAGATTGAAAACGGGGTCTCAGGCCTCTGCCACATCTCGGAATTCAGCACGGGAGACAAAATGCGCGAAAAACTTGAAATCGGACACACATACCCATTTCAAATAACCCTTTTCGAACCAAAAGAACGCAGAATGACTTTGTCCTATCTTGGTGAGGACGCAAAAGCCCCGGAAGTGCCAAGGGCGGAAATTTGACAGTAGTCCCAACACCATATAAACTGGAAATAGTTAGAAATTCTAACTATCCAACTTATGTCATTAGTCAAAATAAAAGGTAAATATCAGGTAACGCTTCCCGCTAGGCTTCGCGCCGAGGCCGGCTTGGAAATAGGCGATCTGCTCGAAGTTAAGAACGAAGGAAAGAAAATTACCCTTACGCCCCAAAGCCTCGTTGACCGCGATATTGAAATCTCACTCCGGCAATATCGCGAAGGAAAAGTTTCTCCAGCTTTTTCTTCTGCGCGCGACCTCATTCGTCATCTCCATCGTGAAGCAAGGAAATTGAAAAAGTCAAAGTGAAAGCTCGCACAACGCATCAATTCGACGGAGTTTATGCGAAAGCCCCAGTAGTTATCCAGAAGGCATTTGATAAAAAGTTAGAACTGCTCCTGCAAAATCTTCGTCATCCTTCATTGCGAGCCAAGAAATATGATGAAAGGCAGGATTTATGGCAAGCGCGCATCACTCAAGATTGGCGCTTTTATTTTACTATCGAAGGCGATACATATATTCTGCACTCCATACGCTCGCATCCAAAATAATGCCCCCATTGACTCGCCGCCAGAGGTGAGGCAGGCCAAAGCCCCGGAACTCCCCAAAACCACCGAAAACTAAAGACTTAATAGATCGTGCTAAAAGCCCTATTTCTAGGGCTTTTTGAGTGCTTGACTAAAGAGGTAAATAGTGATATAATGGAGAAAATTTCAGTTAGGAGGTTTTATGGACCAAAAGCAGAAGGAGTTCCTTGATCGGTGGATGGCGCAGATACCAAAAACCATGCAACTTCGTGGCAAGGTAATTTCATACAAGAAATTACCGGACGATGAAGTTACCGAAGACGAGCGGTTTCAAATTGTTGTCGAGTCGACAGATAAGCTGAGACTTATGACGATTTCTGTCAATGAGATGACGACTGAATTCCCTGGGTATATCACGACTGTCCATCTTAACGCTAAAGATGACGATCTTGTCGCTGTATGGCGCGAGTCAGATGATGGAAAGATTCATGGCAAAGTGACTCTTAATGGATCGCAAGCCGCACATAGGAAACTTTCCAACACTCTTTGGCCCGAAGAAAAAAATTGACCGAATAAATTTTCGGCCTATTTCACCCCAAGTGGTCTCCACTTGGGATTTTTTGTTTCTCTACAAGTTCGCGAACAAGCACGCTGAGTTTTTTATATGTTTCTTCAACAAATTCTGGAGTTGCATTATCAGGATTAGCAATATCCCACCAGATTACTTTTTTGTTTTTTTTCAAGAATTCAGGGATAAAAGGTTCTTCAGCCATTGAAACTACTATATCGGCCTCATCAAGCATTTTTGGAGTTAATTTCGTCGTGTGATTTTCTCGTATAGTCATTCCATTTTCTTCTAGTATTTCTTGAACTGGGTCGTTTGCTGGGAATAAATCTTGGATTAGACGCCCCTCCGGTTCATCTGGCGCTCCAACATATGTACCCGCCGAAATAGCATCATGGTTATTTGTCATCTTGTTATAAATAGCCGCGGCCATCTGGCTTCTAAACATATTTCCCTTGCAGATAAATAGGATCTTCATATTTATAGTATACATTTCAATCGCGTGTTTCTAAAATAATTTATTCAGTTAACTCCTCTAAAGTTTGGCCCAGCATTTCAAAATACAAATTCCAGCCGATGCGATTTAGGACCCCGGTTTGTTCGCGGCCGAGGATATTGCCCGCGCCCCGGAGTTCGAGGTCGCGCTTGGCAATTTCCATTCCAGCGCCTAATTCCTGAAAAGATAATAGCGCTTCGAGGCGATCTTCGGCTCTCGGCGTTAATTTCTGGGAAGGATAGAGAAAATACGCGAAGGCTTGAATATTAGTCCGGCCGACGCGCCCTCTAAGCTGGTGCGATTGCGAGAGGCCCAAGCGAGTTGCGTCCTCGACGATTAAAGTATTGACAGACGAGATATCGAGCCCGTTTTCGATAATAGTTGTCGAGACCAAAATTTTAATTTTCCCTTCTCTAAATTCCCGCATCGTCCGGACCAGATGTTTCTCGCCGACTTTTCCGTGTAATATCTCTTTTTTAATTTTTGGAAATTGCTTATCGAGTTTTTTCATTATGAATGGCATTTTCATTATGCGGGGCGAGAGAAAATAAACTTGGCCTCCTCTTTTTAATTCTTCCGAAATAGCCTCCTCGATTATTTTATCCGTTCGGGGCATAACGAAAGTTTTAATGGGGATTCTCCCTTCCGGGGGATCGGTTATCTGCGAGAGCGGCCTTATTTTTGAGAGTGAAAAAGCGAGAGTCCTTGGGATGGGAGTCGCGGATAGATATAAAATATCGACTTCCGGATATTTTTTCTTGAGAGTTTCCTTGTGCCGGACGCCGAATCTTTGCTCCTCGTCTATTATAAGGAGCCCTAGATTTTTAAAATCCAAGTCTTTGGATAAAATACGGTGCGTGCCGACGATAATATCGATTTTCCCGTCTTTTAAATTCCTTAAAACTTCTCTAGTTTTTTCTCTAGATTCCAATCTTGTCAATCTTTCTATCTCTATTCCTTCGCCTTCAAGTCTTTTTTTAAAAGTCTGCGAGTGCTGGTCTGCGAGCACTGTTGTGGGCGAAAGTAGGGCAACCTGTTTTCCGTTTAGAACGGCGCGCAGAGCGGCACGGAGAGCAACTTCCGTTTTCCCAAATCCGACATCACCCACGACCAACCTTTCCATCGGCTCGGCTTTAGCCATATCGAGAAAAATATCTTCGATAGCGCTTTTCTGCGACGGCGTTTCTTCGAATTCAAAATTATTCCAAACGCTTTTCTCAAAGTGCGACGGCTCATACGGCGGCCGCCGGACTTCCGAGCGGGTTTTATACAATATCAAAAGTTCCTGGGCAAATTTTATAATGTCTTCTTTGGCTTTTCTTTTGGTTTCGAACCATAAAGGCGTTCCAAGCCTGCTTATTTTTGGATTTTTAAGTCCCAAATAAGGGGAAATCTTTTTCTCTATGGCTTCAGGAACCAATAATTTGTCAGGATCCCCGCCTTTTCTCGCCGGAGCGTATTCGAGGATTAAAAATTTATCTTGGCTTTTCCCGCGATAAATTCCTATCCCGTGATCTTCGTGGACAACGTAGTCTCCGGGCTGGATGTCCGACACTCGGTGTTGACCATTTAACACCGAGTGTCTTGCAGCGTGCGGAATTATTTTCGCTTCGCGGATTCCTGCGATAATATTTCCGTCAAATTCTATCGTAATCGGGATTTCGCTATTGATCGGATAGATCGTAATAGATCCGCCTTGCTGAAAAAACTCGCCTTTATGCAGGTCTCCCATATGACGCGCGTATCCCATATTTGTTAATTCGCGAATGAGTTCCGACGGCTTTTTTATTTCTTCAATTTCTATAAAAATAGTATTTCTCCGCCAGAAATTATTATGAATGCGCAGTTTTTTAAAATTTTCGAGGTCGCGGTCCAACGTTAAATCGCCCCGTTCTAGAAAAGACGGGGTTGGTCCAGCAATCATTATTACTTTGTGCGTTTTAGGTGGGTCCATTCATCATGTGCATATCGGGCTTTACGTATAATAGCAGAAGTATTAATGTAAGAACAAAGGAGGCCACTAGAAAAAAAGGAAAAGGAGGACTTTGGCTTACGCCACCCGATTGGATAGCCATTACAGATCGCGGTCCGAAGCCGCACACGGGCGCGAAGAGCGCACAAATTGTCGCCTAGAGCGACACAAGAATATGGAGCCGAGGTAAATTCTAAATTCCGAAGGCTCCATTTTCATTTACTGGTTATATAGCGTCATTGCTTTCTTTGGGGATTCGATTTATAAAATCTTTAAAAATTGATTTGGCGTTAGGATTTTTATTTCTCGAAATGCTTTCAATTCGAGAATATCTTTGTCGCCAGTCACAATGTAATCTGCGTTGCCACTGACCGCGCATTCGATAATTTTATTGTCATTTGGGTCTTGCGATACTGCTTCTAATTTGATATTCGGTTTGGCAATGTGTGAATTCAGAACGATAATTTCCAAAAAAGACATGACATCCGCAATCGGAAATTTAAATTTATTTAATAATCTTTCTTCGATTTCTTCCAAAATTGCGCCGGAGATGACTAAGATGAATCCGCCTTCAAGTGTTTTCTCTAAAACATTGTGAGGAGAACCAGTCCAAAATAAAGCTGAGATAAAAACGTTAGTATCAAGAACTGCCCTAATCATTTTTAAGAACATCGGAAGGCTTAATTTTTTTTGCCTTTGCGAATGCTCTTCCTTTTTGTGATAGTGTTTTGAAACGACGCAAAGAACCCAAAAGTTGCATTTTGGTTTTCAATTGTTTCAATTCCTCGAGTATCGCTTTTTCTTTTACGGCAGTCATAATTAAATGATAGCAATTTAATTTTTATTATACAAACTCATTGCTTTCTCGTGGCCTTCGGTGATGATGACCTCCAGGGCTTCCAATATTTTCTTGGAAATTTTTTTGATTGCGTTTGATTCGGAGGGTTTAAACTTGTGAGTTAAGAATTTCATTAATTGCGTGTGGCTTGGCTTTTTCTTTGGCGAAATGCCGATTCTAATGCGGACGAATTTTTCCGATCCGACGGCGCGTATTACGGATTCAACCCCTTTGTGTCCGCCCGAACCCCTATTGAAAACGATTTTAAACTTGCCCAAAGGCAAATCGATATCATCATGAAGTAAAATAAGCCATTTTGCGGGGATCCCCTTAACTGCCTTCCCGGACTGGTTCATGAAAACAGTCGGTAGGATTATTTTTGCTTTATTTCCTTCGTATTTCTTCTGAAAAAGGGAAGCCATTAGCTTCCCTGCGTTATGAGGAGAGCTGTCATATTCGGGGCCTGGGTTCCCGAGACCTACTATATAGTATGCCGCCATACTACGTCAGAATACTTGCTTTTGAACCAAAATTCCAGTACACTTCGTATATTCTATGCCGCAAAATTCATTTTGGAGAGATTTTCTTAGGTTTATAATCATATCCGCCATCATCATTATCCCGATTAGGACCTGGGTTGCCCAGCCTTTTTTAGTTCGGGGGGCATCAATGGAGCCGACTTTCGACGATGGGGAATATATTATAATAGACGAGCTTACGTACCAATTCAGGGATCCGGACAGGGGCGAGGTTTTGGTGTTCAGGTACCCGAAGGACCCGTCTAAATTTTTTATAAAAAGAGTTATCGGCCTTCCGGGAGAGACGATTGAAATACGGGACAATAAGCTTTTCTTGGTAAAGGGAGATACCAAGACCGAATTGAAAGAACCGTTTTTGGCCGAAGCTTTAACAACGCCGGACGAGATCATTACCCTGAAAGAAGGAGAATATTTTATGCTAGGAGACAACCGCCTTTATTCTTCAGATTCAAGGAGATGGGGAACGCTTCCAGAAAATTTGATAATCGGCAGAGCAATTGTCAGGCTCTGGCCTCCGTCCAAAATAAATTTCTTGCCTGGATTTTATCAATATGAAAATTAAAAAAGATTTATTACAAACTCCAAGGGGAACAAGAGACCTTATCGGGCCTGAACTTTTGATCTGGAAGAGGGTTACGGACATATGCGAGGAGATAGCTTCCTATTACGGCTTTGAGGAAATCAGGACCCCGCACTTTGAACACTCCGAGCTTTTTTCCGCCTCATTGGGCGAGACTTCCGAAGTTGTGGAGAAACAAATGTATTCTTTCCGCACTCGTGGGGGAGACTCGCTTGTTTTGCGTCCGGAAGCGACCGTTCCGATAGTGCGCGCTTATTTTGAGCTAGGTATGCAATCTTTACCGCAGCCAGTACTGCTATATGAGAATGGTTCCTTTTTCAGGCACGAAACTCCGCAGAAAGGAAGATATCGCGAATTCGGGCAATTTGATCTTGAAATTTTGGGCGAGGATTTAGCTGTAGCCGAGGCAACAGTTATCCGGGTTTTCGGGCTGATTCTAAAAGAGCTCGGAATTGATGCGAGTTTAGAATTGAATACCATGGGCGATAAAGAGTGCAGGGCATCGTGGCGCAAAGAACTGACGTCGTATTATAGAAAGCACCTGGAAAAACTTTGCAAAGATTGCAAAAGAAGGTTTAAGGAAAATCCGATAAGGCTTCTTGATTGTAAAGAGCAATCCTGCCAGGAGTTTAAGGCAAAAGCCCCGCAGATGCTTGAATATGTTTGCGACGAATGCAAGGCGCATTTCAAGGAAGTCCTGGAATTTATGGACGCTCTCGAAATCCCATATAAATTGAATCCAAGCCTTGTTCGCGGTTTTGATTATTATACGCGCACGGTTTTCGAATTTATCGCGGAAATTAAAACTATAAAAGAAGACGGAACGGAGGAAAATAAAAGTCTTGCCGTTGCCGGAGGAGGAAGATACGATTATCTCGGCCAGGTTTTATCCGGCAAGGATTTGCCGGGAGCGGGAGGCGGAATCGGGCTTGATAGAGTTGTCTCCATTCTATCCGAGGGCATGGATGACGAAAACTTCGACCAATTTGTAAAAGCGGAGAAGCCGAAGGTATTTTTAATCCAGCTCGGCATCGCCGCCAAAAGAAAAACCTTGGGCTTGATGGAAGACTTCAGGAAAGCTAAGATTCCCCTAGCGCAATCGCTCTCCAAAGATTCGATCAGGGGGCAATTGCGCCTTGCCGCAAAGCTCGGCGTTCCATACAGTCTTATTATGGGGCAAAAGGAAGCTCTTGAGGGAAGCATTATTATTAGGGACATGGATTCGGGCATGCAGGAAACTCTGCCGATCTTGCGCGCAATTGAGAGATTAAAAATGAAAATAAAATAAAATGGATTGCATTTTCTGCAAAATAGCGAATAAAGAAATACCAAAAGAGCTCGTTTTGGAAAACGAAGAGCTTATTGCCTTTGACGATATTCATCCGAAAACCCCAGTCCATATTTTGGTTGTGACTAAAGCGCACGTGGCTTCGGTAAAAGAATTGGAAAATCCGGAGCTGGCCGGGGATATGGTTATGGCCGCAAAAAAGATTGCGGGAGAGAAAAATTTAGACGGATACAAATTATTGTTTAACGTTGGTCGAGAAGGCGGGCAGGAAATAGACCATCTACACCTTCATTTAATGGGAGGAAAATAAATTATGGCTGTTGAAGTAAAAAGAAAGGATTCGGAATCAGTCGGCGGGCTTTTGCGCCGGTTCACGAAAAAGATTCAGCGTTCCAAAGTCCTTATCAATGCTAGGTCGCGCCAATACAGGGCAAGAACTAAGTCGGGATTCAAAAAGAAAAAAGAAGCCCTTCGAAGAATCACCTGGCAACGCGACATGGATAAGCAGAGGAAATTAGGTAAAATAGAGTAAATTCAATACAAATCCGCGAGGAGGTCATATGGAGCTGCAACCAGAAAATAAACCCAGAGATTTCCTAATAGGAATCACCGAAGCTTCGGCTAAGAACGCTATCGAAGAATTCTACCCTTCTTTAAAAATTGAAACCATCCACGAGCAACAGGAGGGCATGTCTAATTACGTCTTTTTTGTAAACGACAAGCTTGCTTTTCGTTTTGCGAGAGATCGTGAAAGCGGGGAGAATCTAAAAAGAGAAATGGACACGCTTCCATTTCTCAAAGAGCATCTTACGGCGCGTGTCCCGGATTATATTTATCGCGGAGTTGTCCCAAATACAAATGTGCCTTTCGGCGGGTATGAGCTTATCAGTGGCGCTCAATTCGAACCGACTCTGAGTGCAATTCCAAAGACAGAGAAAAATTTATGGGGTAAAAATTTTGGAAAATTTCTCACCCAACTCCATACCATTGACCTCGAAATTCCGAAAAAGTTGGGCGTACCGGAGGTAGATTTAAGAGCTAGGTACTCTGATTGGTTGGCAAATGCTCGGGAATATATTTACCCACTATTTGCAAAGAAGTTTCCACAACAGGAAGATGACATAAAACGTTTTACTGAATCTTCTTTCAGATGGTACCTAGACGGAGACCACTTCAATTATAAGCCGTCCTTGTTGCATGGCGACATCGATGGCCAGCACATTTTTTGGGATACCGATTCGGAAGACGTTAGCGGAGTGATTGATTGGGGAGGGATTCATATAGGGGATCCAGATTATGATCTCTGGAGAGTCAGGCAAATGTGGGGCGAAGAGTTTTTTGACGAGGCCTTTAATGTTATGCCAGAGACGTTTCAGCGCAGCGAGCTGAATGAAAAACTTGAGTTTTTCTATACCGGCCAGCTTGTCAAAAGAATGGTACGTGCAATTAGTCAAAACAAACCTGACCAAGAAATAGACTGGAGGATAGGCAACTTATTAGAAAATGCGACCAAGAAGAGATAATATGAACCAATTTGCATCATTCGAATATAATTTGTAGATTAGCATTATGACATTAGCAAAAAAAATCGAGGAGGAGATAAAGATCGCTATGAAAGCGGGTGAAGCCCTTAAGGTGTCAACTCTTCGAATGGTCCAAAGTGCCATAAAAAATAAAGAGATACAGCTCTTAAAAAAGGACGCTGGCCTTTCGGATGAGGAAATAGGAGACGTCATAAAAAGCGAAGCAAAAAAACGCAAAGACTCGATAGAAGAATTTACAAAAGCAGGGCGGACGGAGCTCGCAGAAAAGGAGAAGGCCGAGATGGAGATACTAAAGGTATATTTGCCTGCCGAGATTTCGGATGAAGACCTCGAACGCATTTTAAAGGATGGTATCAGGGAAGCAGGGGCAACAAGAGAGAAGGATTTTGCGAAAGTAATGAAGGCCTCGATGCCGATTTTGAAGGGGAAAGCTTCCGGAGACAGGGTTTCGGCAGCGCTGAAGAAGCTTTTGGGTTCTCTTTAATGCTTTCTATTGTTAAAATAAGTAAAGCGAAGATACCAAGATTCCCTTATCACGCCATGATGGAAAAAGTTTTAGGGGGAAAGTATGATCTTGAAGTAATATTTGCGACCCCCGCCATGATAAAAAAAATTTATAGAAAAAATACCAACGTTCTATCATTTAATCTCTCGGGTGCACAAGGGCAAATTTTTCTCGAGCCGAATTTAATAAAAAAGGAAGCCCCTTTGTATAATAGAAGCTTTCGAGACCACCTTTGGGCTTTATACGTCCACGGGCTTTTGCATCTTCAGGGATTTACCCATAGCCGAGGCATGGAGATAATGGAGAAAAAACTATGCCGAGGAATATAGTGCATATTTTGGATATAGGCTCAAAGAGCGTTAAAGCTTTGGCGGCGGAGAGAAAATCGGATACAGGGATACATATTTTGGGCGCAGCCGCAGTTCCGGCCGAGGGAGTTCGCAGAGGAATGGTTAGCAACCCCGATCTTCTCGCTAAAAAAATTAGAATGGCGGTTTCGGAAGTGGAGCGTTTTTCCGGGATCCCGTTCAAAGAAGCATATTTAACTTTCGGGACTCCGGCTTTGGGCGCATCCAAAGTAAGGGCGCGAGTTGCTGTCGCGCAGGCCTCCGGGGAAGTTGGAACATACGATGTTGAACGCGTTATGGCGCAGGCTCGGCCCTCTTCGAGGGATCTTCAAAATAGAGAAATTCTGGACACGTTCGGCCTTAACTATTCCGTAGATTCGGAGATGATAATGCGGGACCCTTTGGGGATGAAGGGAGAAAATCTGGAAGCGGAAGTTTTATTTGTCACTTCTTTATTAAAGCCTTTGCGCGAAATGGTATCCGTTGTCGAGGAAGTCGGAGTTGCTATAAACGACGTTATCCCAGCCCCGCTTGCCTCCGCACGCGCAATCCTTACCCCGCGACAGCGCGAGGCCGGAGCTTTGGCGCTTGATATTGGAGCGGAGACGACTGATCTCGCGGTTATGGAAGAAAATCTTCCTTTTTCGATTGCGGTATTTCCTTTTGGCGGCGCCCATATTACGAACGATATCGCGCTTGGATTTCAGGTAGGCCTGGACAGCGCCGAGGAGATAAAAACAACTATGAGGCTGCCCGAAGAAAATTCAAAATCGAAAAATAAATTTCAAAATATAGTCGAGGCAAGATTGGAAGATATGTTCGAGCTTGTTGAAAACCATTTGAAAAAAATCGGGAGGCAGGGGCTCCTGCCCGGGGGAGTTGTTTTGGCGGGGGGGTCCGCGAAGATAGTCGGGATTGACGAATTTTCGAAAAATATTTTGCGCCTGCCTTCGGGCAAGGGGAAGTTTGCAGACTTGGATACCGGGCACCGCATTCAGGACCCGGTTTGGGCGACGGCCGTGGGCGCCGCGCTCTTGGTTTTGGATAAAGAAACCGCATCGGCAAAATCCATAAAATCCCCGTCTATACTTAGGCAAAAAATCTCCGCGTGGCTAAGATCGCTGATCCCGTAGTATAATATATCAATGATCACAGACAAGGATATCCAAAAAATGCAGAAAGTATTCGCCACGGCGGACGACCATGTGAACGTAGAGAAAAAGCTCGATAATATTACAGATAAGCTTAACGGGGTAAGCGGGGATCTTAATAGGGTAAGCGAAGAACTAAGTAAAAAACCAAGCAGAGACGAATTTCCCGAACTTTTGAGGCAGACTTTAGATTGGGTAACTATGAAGGCGGAACACGACCGCATGAAAAAGATTATTAGAGAAAAGCTTAATACGGAAGTTTAAATACGAGTATGGAAAAACCATTGTCGTCAGAAGAGGTAGCAAAAATCCAAAAGGAACAGGGAGATGCACAGGATGTTTTCGACGAGCAAGGAAGGCCTCGTTACGCTGAGCTTTTGGAGGAACAGAACAATAAAGCAAGTAAAAATGAATCCGTACATGATACGCTTGACGCTCCTGGAACATTTGAAGATGTAAGAAAGATTGAAAGAGGAGAAACTGTCGAAGAAAAACCAGAAAGCCCAAAAGATAAAGAGTTAGCAAGCTTAAATGAAGAGCGCAACAAACTTGCAGATCTTACTGAAAGAAATGAAAAACTTAGAGAAGAAGTAGAAAACTCTCTTAAAGAGTTGAGAGAGTTGCGTGAATCTAAGGCGTTTTCCCCCAATAATGAAATAACTGCACGCCAAAGAGCTCTTGAAGATGCCGAGAAAAGGTTAGTGAAGGAAAGTGTATACATTGTGAAGCTCGAGCGGCAATATTTGGAAGTTCCAGAGAGGGAAATGAAAGAAGGAGAAGAAGATTCGAATAGTGTTGAGGTGAATGATAAAATTTTGGATGACTATGTTGAAGAATCTTTGGAAGGAGAAGCAGATGAAGAAAAGCTAAAAGAAGCTCGAGAGAAAGCTGTAGATAAATTTATCGAAAAAACAGTTCAGCATGCAACCGAGGATTCTAAATTTGGGGAAGCAAAAAATGGAGAGTTAGCCAAAAAACTTCTAGCTTCAAAAATTGAATATACCATGACACACTCGCACGAAGTGAAAAGGTATATTGAAAAAGGTAGCAAGATGCATTTGAAACTCGGGTGGGATATTAATACTGCCGCCGTAGAAAATCCCGGAAAAGAAAAACTGCTATACATAACAAGCATGGAAGTTAAAATTAGTGGGACGACCGGAAATAGAAACGAAGTGAACGAAGGCGATCTATTAAATTCTAACGAGAAAAAAACCATTGAAGAAGCTGAAGATGAGGCGCGACTCAAGAGGCAAGAATTGCGGTGATAAAATATTTTGAAAAAGATGATTTTCCGAAGTTTTCCGAAGGCGAACTTCGGAAAGATTTCTCGCCATGCTAAAATAAATGCATGGCGCAGGAAGGGATACATGAAGATATAAAATGGCTCGAGGGGCAGCTTGAGGCAAAAAAGCGCGAGCTTGCGGGAGGGGGAATGGAAGCGAAAGAAGAACGCGAGGTTGTCAAAGACATTATAAAAGAAGCCCCGCAAGCGCCGACACCGCCCCCAGCTCCAACGCCAAGCCTTTCGGACGATGATGCCAAGAAAAAAGCGGGAGAGCTTGAGGAGAAAAAACACCACGAGATAATCAATGAGCTCGTAAATATCGCCCTCGCAAAAAATCTCGCCTCGGCCTTGAAAGTCGCGGAATCTTTCAAAAATCCGCACATCATAGACGAGTTCCACGATACTTTAGCGGATCGTTATTATCAAAAACTTCAGGATGCGCGAAAATTGAAATGAGTTTCTGGGAATTTTTTCTTGCAGTTTTATTTTTCGGGGCCTTGCCGGTTTTGATAGTTTTCTATTTTTATTTAAGGCGCTTAAAGATTCATAACGTATCCTCGAGTTTATCCCTCCAGCTTTTTTTGGTATCCATACCGGAATCAAGGCCGGATGAAAAAGAAAATCCCAACGAGGCTAGAAAAAATTTTATCGCCCAGATGGAAAAATTTCTGATTGGCCTTTCCGGAATGAAGGACGAAAGTTTTTTCAGGCTTTTTGGCGGCGCGCCGTCTTTTGCGTTGGAGCTTGCAGCGCATAATGACGGTTCGGAGATTTTTTTCTATATCGCCTTCTCGAGGAAATTCGAAAATCTTCTGCAATCCCAGTTGCATGGAGCATTCCCGGAAGCGAAAGTCGAGAAAGTCCAAGATTACAATATTTTCCATCCGTCTGGCGTTTCCCGCGGAGCGACGCTTACTCTCGAGAAAAATAATTTCCTGCCGATAAAAACTTACCAAAAAATTGAGTCCGATCCGGTTGAGACCATAACCTCGGCATTTTCGAAAATTAAGGAATATGGGGAAGGGGCGGCCCTGCAGATTGTTTTACGCTCGGGAGGCGAAAAACTCGCGGAGCCAATCCATAAAATCATCGAGCGCTTGAAGAAAGGAACTCCTCGAAAAGAGGCGCTGGGGGAAAGGAATATTGCTGAGACGACAATTGATACTTTCAAAACTCCCAAGCATTTGCGCCCGGAGGAAAAAAATAAGCCAATTGTCTATGATGAAGAACTTGTCAAACTACTCGAAGAGAAATCGTCGAAAACTATTTATTATGCAAATATTCGCCTGATAGTCTCCGCCGAGACGGCCCAAGAAGTTGATCGGATTATTAAGGAATTTGAAGCAAGTTTCTACCAATTCTCGAGCCCGGAGGCGAATTCATTCAAAATTCAGAACTTTTTTGGGACAAGCCTGCGCGATTTAGCGGAAAAATTTTCATTTAGGTTTTTTGATTCCGGGGCGGCAATTCCATTGAACGTCGAAGAAATTTCCTCGGTTTACCATTTCCCATATTCCAAAAAGGCGGCACCGCAAGTCCGGATGCTGAAATCCCGCGAAGCAACCCCGCCCGTAAATCTGCCCAAGGACGGAATTTTGATTGGCAAAAGCGCTTTTCGGGGAGAAGAAAAGGATGTCCGGATTAAAAAAGACGACAGGCGTCGGCACTTTTATGCGATTGGGCAGACTGGAACAGGTAAATCCGTCTTGCTCCAAAATATGATTGTGCAGGATATCAGAGCAGGCGAGGGAGTCGCTGTAATCGATCCGCATGGGGAGCTAATTGAGAAAATTCTTGAGCTTGTCCCCCGTGAGCGGGCGGAAGACGTAATTTATTTTGATCCAGGGGACACCGCGTATCCGATGGGGCTCAACATGCTCGAATATGATCCGAAATTCCCGGAGCATAAGACTTTGATTGTAAACGAGCTTCTGGACATTTTTAATAAACTTTTTAATATGGCCACTGCTGGCGGGCCGATGTTCGAGCAGTATTTTAGGAACGCGGCTTTGCTTGTCATGGAAGATCCTGAATCCGGGAATACGCTTTTGGAGATCGAGAAAATATTGGCGGATAAATCTTTTAGGGATTACAAATTATCCAAATCGAAAAATATTGTCGTCGATATGTTTTGGCGGCAGATCGCGGAGAAAGCGGGAGGCGAGGCCAGCCTCCAAAATATGGTTCCGTACGTTGTCTCGAAATTCGATACATTTCTCGCGAACGATATCATGCGCCCGATAATCGCGCAGGAGAAATCTTCTTTCAACGTCCGCGAAGCGATGGATAATAAAAAGATTTTGCTCTTAAACCTTTCAAAAGGGAGATTGGGTGAGCTTAACTCTAGCCTTTTGGGGTTGATTATGGTCGGAAAAATTCTGCTCGCGGCTTTATCTCGCGTCGATATTAAAGACGAGGCACTGCGGCAGGACTTCTATCTATATATAGACGAGTTTCAAAATGTGACGACGAAATCAATCGCGACGATTCTTTCGGAGGCGAGGAAATATAAATTAGATTTGATAATCACGCATCAATTCATAGGACAGCTCGAAGAAGATATTCAAAAAGCAGTTTTCGGAAACGTCGGCTCCATTTGCTCGTTTAGGATTGGCTCGGACGACGGAGAATATATGGAGAAGCAATTCGCGCCGACCTTCACCGCTCCGGATTTATTGAATATCGACAACCGAAACGCGTATTTAAAACTTCTCGTTGATGGGCAAACCTCAAAGCCGTTTAACATCAAAACTATTGCGCCAGAGAAAGGCAATCCCGAGATGGCGGAATATATTAAGCAATTATCCCGCTCCAAATTCGCCCGCCCAAGGGAGGAAGTGGAGGAAGAGATTAGAAGGAGGCATGCTGGTTCGTAATCCACTTGACGCGTTGGGGGGGGCAGTAAGATGGAGGCATGAGTGAAAAAATGCCAACGCCGGAGGATAAATCAATAAAACCCGAGGTCAAAGAGACTAAAAACGAATCGAAAGAGGATAAGCGTGGTTTAGAGCAAAGATTGCAAGAAACTAATCAAAAGCTGGACGATTTAAAAAATGCTTTAAAATCAATGGAAGGAATTCCGGGCAATCAGCCAATAACAAATCCTGATGATCCGAATCGTTCGGAAATGAGAAAACTTTTAGATCAACAATATAAGCTTAATGGTTCTATATCTCCCATTGATTCCACAAATCCAAATAGGAAGGGTGAATATGAAGAATGGGCAAGGGCTGTAGATACAAGTAAGCAAGCAAATAAACAACAGATTGCTTCGCTAGAAAGAAGAATAGCTGATACAAAATTTGGAATCTTTAAATTAGAAGAGGAAAAAGCAAAGATTGAACAACAAATACAAGGATAATCTCACGGAAAAGTAAAAGTTTATCACGGTTTTTCGCTTACACGGAATGAAATCCGTGTTTGACTTTGGGTGGATTTTTTGTCTATGATAATAATATGTCTACTACTTTAGGAAAACCTCAAATAATTGTAGAAAATGGCAGACCGAAGGCCGTCGTGCTTGATATTGAGAAATATCGGAAATTATTAGAACTTGTGGAGAATAAAGAAGATCTTTTGGAATTGAAAAAAATTAAAAAAAGCACTACTAATTTTAAAGAACTCAAAGAATATATAAAGGAACGTGTATAAAGTTCTCCTTGAAGAGAGGGCTCGGAAGGATTTAGATGCACTTGATCGAGTTATATATAAAAGAATAATCGAGCGAATTTTAATTTTGCAAAGTCGCCCTAGACCACAGGGAACGAAAAAGCTTGAAGGTTCAAAGAATGCCTGGAGATTGAGAGTCGGAGATTGGCGTATTCTTTATGAAATTTCTGACGCGAGAAAAGAGGTAAAAATTTATCGAATAATGCATCGCAGCAAGGCATACTAAAATAGTTTTTCGCTGACACGGAGTAAAATCCGTGTTTTAATTTAGGTATATGGAGAAATTTTCTTTCGAAAGTGGCGATCCGAAAAAAGAAAGGAAAGATAAAGCGGTTTCGTCGATTCGAGGAAGGTTTGCGAAGGCCATTACGGCTTTTTTGGCGCCTGCGATTATATCCGGAACATTGGGGAATCCGGACTTGATTGCATTCTCTAAGAAAGATGTTCGGGAATTATTGAAAGGCGGACCAAAGATTTCGGAATATATAGAAAACTCGGATAAAGCCGCGAAGGAGGGAGAGATGGATGCCAAAGAGAGAAAAAAACTTTTTAAGATGGCAAAGCAAGAAAAATTTTTGGAAAAGAAATTAGGAAGGAATTATCTTGATCGATACTTTGGTAAAGCGGGCGAAGACGAAAAGGCGCGAGAAAAATTTCGCGATAAAGTTGTTATGCATCCGAACGTGCCCAAGGAAGACGCTCGCAGAATCGGAATTGATACCCGGCCCATTAATATGGTACTGGATTCCATGCCCCATTCGTGGGTTGAGAGTATAGAACAAATCAGATTTATAAATGAGATCAAGGAAGCTCCTAAGCATTACGGCCTCAAGGGGAGAGAGGTTGCTGCCCAAGCTGACAGGAAAAATGGCAACATATCTTATTTTAAGAACTCTTATAATCAGACTGGGTACGGGGCAGTCTCTGTGTTAACGCACGAAATGGCGCATTTGAACGACTGGGTAAATCCGCGGCGGCCTATGCCCGAACGAGTTGATTTGATGTACCGAACTTTGAATAGGGTTAATTCCGAGGATCGATATCGTTCAGGGTATGTCGAAGCAATAAGCAACAAAGATAAAAGATTGGAACTTTTTATAAAAACGGCGGAATATTGGGCAGAGATCGTAAAAGCTCGAACAGTTGATTTGCGGAATTTACCAATAAAAGATCGCGAATTGGTCGACGACTACTTGGATCGCGAAACTGCACAGGATGTCCCCGAATTGAAAAAACCAGCAAGAGAAAAAACCCCCCCGCTTCGTATCGTTAAGGGAGAATATTAATATGGAAACAGCTTTCATTTTTAAAAAAGACGGCGAATATCTCGGGTCATTTGCAAAAAATGATGATTTATCTCGAAATTATCTGATGAAAACATATATTAAAGATTCGCCAGTAATTTTGCGTCACGATGGAGAATTTTTGGTTCAAGAGTCTGTTTTGCCGAATGACCCAAGTTATTTTTGGGCGGTTATTGAGAATTTGCGCGCCCAAGGATTCAGAGCTTATGTTTTTGAGGGGAAGCGGGCGGAGTTAGCCATGCTTCTTTCCAATTCCGCGCTCGAAAAAGAAGAGAAGATTGAATTTTTCAGTTCACTTTTGTCAGTTCCGGCCGCCGAGCTGGATGCGTTAAAGGATGGAGTAAACTCAGATTTAGCTGACTTAACTTAAAATCCGTGTTTTAATTAGGGTATGGCGATGGAAAACGCAGCGAGAAAATTTGACACGTCCAAATCGGAGGATGCCCAAATAGTTTCCGGGCCTGAAAAAACAGCAGAAAAACCCAAATCTCCGGAGGAGGTTTGGTCTGGAAAATATTGGGATAGAATCAAAGCCGAAAATCCTGATCCGAAAAATGCGGATGCTATAAAGAAAGATACTGAGAGAATTATATCTGGGCAACTAGAAGAAGCCGCGCAAAGCGGAAAACTCGAACTCTCTGTTTTGGACAAAAATTTTACGGATCCGGATAGGGAGAAGATTTTCGCATATAGCGAATTTGCCACGCGCGATAAAAAGTATAAAATCGGCCCCTTTAAATTGAATGAAAGAGGGACGGGAGTAAGCGCGGAGATTTCGAAAGAAGGTGAAAAAATAATCGACCTTTCTAAATATCGGGAAAAAATTTTTGGAAAAAAAGAAAAAATCTCGGATGCATTTTCACCAGACGCAAAACCGGTTGGTGCAAAGAAAGCCGCGGAAATTTTGGGAAGCGTTCTTGGGCAGGTATTTGAAGCTAATAAAGAAAAGTTTAGGGGAATCAATTTAAATCCGAAGGAAATACTATCAAAATTCGACAAGAAGAAACTTTTCGGGGCGAAAACTAAGAATTTCTTGGGCGGCATGGCTGTCGGCGCGGTGACGCGGGCTTCCGTAAAATGGGCGACTGGACTTGCCGGGGGAGTTTTTGTCGGCGCCGCTTCCGGTGCCATTGCCGGGGGAACTTGGGAAGGAATTAAAGCATACAGAGGCGAAACAAAAAAGCACCGGGAGTTATTTGCGAGAAAGGAAGAACTTTATAACAAAGCGGACGCCATTGGAAAAGAAAAAAATATTAATCTTAGAGAAAAACTTGATAAGTATTTTGATCTAATAAAAATCGAAGAGGAAGTTGGCATGGCTGAAGGAAAAAACAAAGTTTACGCAGAGATATTGAAAGAGATGGGGCTAAATTCGGAGCGATGGCAGAAAGTGAAGAAAGGTGCACTAAAAGGAGCAATTATGGGAGGACTTGGTGGGGCTCTCGGAGGAATAGTCGGAAATTATCTTGGAGAGTATTTTCATGGACCAAAAGAAGCGGGAGCAGCGCTTAAGGATGCAAAAAAAGCGATAGGAAAAGAAGCGTTCGAGCAAATTCAAGGAGAAGCAACGGATGTGTTTTCGAAGACTTATGAAAAATCCGTTGCCGCTGGATTGGCGAATCTGGATATGCAGGAGTTTAAAATGACGGCAAAGACAGGAGACGGGGCAACAAATATTGCCAGAAATTTGATCCACGATTTAATTACCGAAGTCAGAAAAACCGGGGTTGATATTTCGTACGACAAAAGCCAACTTATCTACGCGGAGGACCATCTTAAAAATTTAATTTCTGCGAAAGAGATTCATCCTGGCGGCACATTTAGCTTGCATGGCACAGATATATTATCGGCGTTGGGGAAGGCAGATGGATTGAGCGAACTTGGGAAAACGGATTTAGCAAAAAATTTTGTTCCTAATGTTTCACCAGACGAATGGGCGAGAGTTTTAGACTATAAAGCAGAGCTTAATCCAAGCAATAATTTTTCAGAAACTATTTTGAAAGAAGCGGAAGAAAAAGCGACAGCGGCTATCTCGGCTAATGACTTTACAGAACCGACAGGCTCAGATGCTTTTCAAAGGAGTTACGATTTTATAAAAGATAAAGCCGCGCTGAAAGCAGCTGAGAAGGGCAAAAATAGTTTCTTCGACGATATATTTTCAACTGTTGGCGCGGCTTATCTTGCCGGAGAGGGTCATGCCGTCGAAAAATATATCAAAGGAAAAATAAAAAAGAAAGAAATGGAATATATTGACTTGAAAGAAGAAGCCGTCATTGTTGAACCTACAGAAGCGGAAAAAGATAACCGAACGCACGTAAAGCCAATTGGACTGGATAATTACGAGTATGTTGAAGATCCAGATTCAGAATTTGAAGAATCCAAACCGGAGAAGAGGGCAGAGCCAAAAGCAGAACCTAAGCCAAAAAAAGAGAGAGTCGAGAAAAGATTTCCAGAGGACCCGATTTATAAATATTTGGCGGAGAAGAGGTTTGATGTCAAAGAGGGGGATATTAAATATGTCGTTAAAACTCCTGACGGATATGAAAAATTCGAGAGTTATAAAGAAATGAGCGGCTGGTTCAACGGACTTCCGCAAAGGAGAAAAGCTTGGCTTTGGGATCAGGAACTTAACGCCAAAGTAGCGCCAATAAAACTAGATTTACCGGAAGCACTTAAGGATTTTTTAAATGATAAAGACAGTATATCATCCAGGAAAAATCTCAACGCCGTTGTAGATAGATATGTTAAGCAAATGTTTGGAGTTAGGGAACCAGCTATAAGCGAAACTCCAAGAAAATCTGAGGAGAAAAATGAAGAAGTAATTGGAAAATTAAACCCCGAGACACAACTCCTGGAATATAGGCTACCCAAACGAGAACCCCCGGAGGATTTGAGATATCCTAGGATAGATGCTGGGGAGTCAGAGGAGGAAACGATTTTGAGAGTCGAACGGGAAGAGAAAATGAGAGCTGGCGATTATAGAGCTGATATGGTTAGAGGTCTTGGCGAAAAGTTAAGTAAAGATAAAGAAGATAATTCAAAACAAAATGTCGCGTAGCAAAAACGAATTATCAAAAGCACTGGGATTAGAAAACTTTCCCGAAGAAGAGCGGGAAGAAATATTGGCGAAAGTCAATAAAAGGCTTGAGGAAGTTTTGATTGGAGTTTTGGTCGCGAATATTTCAGACGACGACGCCCAGAAAATCCAGAAAGCGCTTCATGAAGAAGGCGCGGATTTGGAGGAGGTCGTTGCAGAAATTTCCGCAGGCGTTCCCAATCTCGCCCTCAAAATCGAACGCGCGGTTGAGGAGGAGATTTCGCGATTAAAGGCGGTTTTGGTACAGTAATACTAAGTTTAATTTATGCTTGAAAGAATTCCCGAGAACGCCCCAGAAACTTTTAATACGCACTCCCCGCATCTAAGGGGGCATTTTGAAAATTATAGAGAAGAGGCAGTTTTTAAAAATGGGGAGCCAGAGTACGACGAGACCAGAGAGGAAATAGCCAAGTATTATGAAGTTCCATTTACGACAGAAGAAGACGAAGAAGCAAGCAGAAAGGAAAACCATATTTTTATTGTCGATAATAAAATTGTGTCAAGACAAAGGAATCATAGAGCCTTTTGCGTTATAACCAGAAACGAGGGCGAAAAAAAGAGTGCTTGGTATATCGATGGCAGATTGCCGCACGCGACTATGCTTAATCGACTATATAATTACTATAATGTTCCAGATGATAACCAGAATGAAATAAATCTAGGGTTTTTAGATTATGAAGGCTTTCCGGACATAGAAGAGGTCCAGAAAAAATCCAAAGAAATTGGGAAACCGATTACATGGTTCTTGAGAACCACAACAAGTCCAAATCGTGGGCAGGAACATTTGATTAAGTAAAAAATAGCCTAATTTTACCATAAACCTTTATTTATCTAGGGCTTGACCCTCAAATTATTCGAGTATAGTCTTAGGTATAACTATGCCCCAGGTTAAGCCAGAATTTGAGACATCCGCCCGCCTAAAAGTCATCGGAGTCGGAGGGTCGGGACAGAACGCGGTGGACCACATGATTCGGTCTAAAGTTAAGGGCGTTGATTTTATTTCCATAAATACTGACGCGCAGGATTTGCATAATTCGCTCTCGTCAAAAAAATTCCATATTGGGAAAGAAGTAACGAGAGGGCTCGGCGCGGGGATGAATCCCGATCTTGGCCGGATGGCTGCGGAGGAATCAAAAAGAGAAATCGAAGAAATGGTACGTGGGGCCGATCTTATTTTTGTAACTTGCGGATTCGGAGGGGGAACGGGAACCGGCGCGGCTCCAACTGTCGCGGAGATTGCGAAAAATTTAGGAATACTTACTGTTGCAATTGTCACGAAGCCGTTTTCATTTGAAGGGGACGTCAGAAAAAATATTGCGGAGGAAGGTTTGGTGCGGCTCAGGAAAGCCGTTGACGCTATGATAGTTATCCCCAACGACCGTCTTTTAAGCATTGTTGAGAGGGATACTTCTTTCTTGGCGGCATTCGCGATGTGCGATGAAGTTTTGAGGCAGGCGGTTGAAGGTATCGCGGACTTGATAATAACGCCGGGCATAGTCAATGTGGACTTTGCGGATGTCAGAACTATTTTATCTAATTCCGGCTCGGCAATAATCGGGATAGGCCTTGCCCAAGGGAAATCAAGGGCGCAGGAGGCGGCGCGCATGGCTGTCCATTCGCCTCTACTCGAAGTTTCCGCGGAAGGAGCCAAGGGAGTTTTATTTACGATCTCCGGCAAAGATGATCTTTCGATGTGGGAGGTGCAGGAGGCCGCAAAAATTATTACAGAAAATGTGGATCGGGAAGCGAAGATAATTTTCGGAGCAGTTCGCGACGAAAGATTAAAATCCGGGCAGGTAAAAGTTACCGTTATCGCCTCGGGCTTTCCCGTCGGATTGGGCCGGAGCCCGTCTCTATTCACTGATAGCTCTAAATCCATCCGCTCCGATAAAACAGGAACAAAAAGCGAAGAAAATATTCAAGATAAAGAACCAGAGAGTTCCGAATGGGATTCGATCCCGGCTTTCTTGAGGCGCTCAAAAAAACTGTAAAATCAAAAATCGCTCCATTACGAGCGATTTTTGATTTAGAGATGCGTCTATAAGCCGAATTCTGTCCTCTGCCTCTTCGGCAGATGTGTGATCATTTATCTCGATCCCGTCTTACGGCGGGTCTGAAGCGGCACTCTCCGACATAGGTCGGAGCACGGCCTTGCACCAGGCAGGGTTTTCCACGCTCCGACCTTGCGTTCGGAGCGAATCCTTTTGAAGGATACTTTTCACCTTTCACCTCGATATTAATCGCGGTTAGTATTGTCTCTGTGGCACTGTCCCGTTCCGAATATTATTTCGGAAGGTGGGCGTTACCCACTGCCTACATCCTTAAAAATTTAAGGGGTGTTCGGACTTTCCTCCCCCGACGAAAGCTTCGCAATCAGACGGGAGCGATCACCCAACGCATCCATCCTTATTATGCACAGAATTACCTCAAAGTCAACCTATCCGCTTTTGTGATATTTTTTCTTTCGACTTTCCCTGAATTTTTGAAGTATTCCAATTTTATAAAGCCTGTATCTATTCTTAGGGTCGCGCGTACACAAAAGCTTCTTGTTTTTCTCCCAAGATCTCAATGTTTCTGGACTGACCCCCAGAAAAATCGCGGCATCTTTTATCTTCAGATATGCACTAGACACGCTTTTAGACATAATTTAAGATTATGCTATTATTTATCTATTATTGTTAATAAAATTCTATGCCAGAAGGATTTAGAGAACAAGTAGCGGGCTTTGGTTCTAAGGCCAGCGAATGGTTATTTTATGCTCTCGCGTTCATTTTCCCGTTCTTTGTTTTGCCGTTAACGGTTTTTCCATCCTCTCTTAATAAAAGCTATCTGGTTTATTTTGGGATTTTAATAATTGGCATCATATATCTGATTACCTCTCTTCAATCAGGGAAGATAAAAATTCCTAAGAGCCTTATGGGAATTTTTCTCCTGGTTTTTATTGCGAGCGTCGCCGTTTCCGGCCTTCTCTCGAAATCTCCGCATGTTTCTTTTTCGGGACTAGGTTCCGAGCCGGGGACACTTTCCGCGATAGGTATTTTTGCGCTGACTCTGATCTTTGCGTTTTTGGTGATGGATTCAGAGGAAAAAACTTTCAGGACGATGCTGGCGTTCTTCGGATCGTTTTTGGTTTTGGTTGTTTTTCAGATTTTTCAGACATTGCTTAAAATTCCTCTCTGGCCTTCAATGGGAGTTGAGACAACCGCAAACTTATTGGGATCATGGAATGAGCTCGGAATTTTTTCTGGACTTATAGTTTTGCTTTCTTCAATTTTTCTCGAATTTCTTCCGAAGTCTTATCTCAAAATGGCACTGTGGGTCATTTTGATTGCCTCGTTGGTATTAACTGCGCTTGTTAATCTTAGTCTAGTTTGGTGGACGTTGGCGGGGATTCTGGTAATTTTACTCGCGTACCATTATTCCCAGGGCAGAGGCACTTCGAATATTTTCCGGGTAACTTTTGTTGTCTTGCTTGTATCGCTTGTCATGCTATTTTCCGGAAAACTCATAACCGATATCGGAGACCAGCTTAAAATACAATTTATTGAAGTTCGCCCAAATCTTGAGTTCACCCTTAAGACCGCGTCTGGCGCCTTATCGGAAAACGCGGCTTTCGGTTATGGCCCGAATGCTTTCGCATATTCTTGGGCTAAACACCGTCCGCTCGAAATCCTATCAACTCCTTTTTGGCAGGCAAGATTTAACGCCGGATATGGGTTTGTCCCGACGCTCCTTGTCACAACAGGACTTGTCGGCGCGCTTTCGCTTTTGGTTTTTCTCGCGTTCCTCCTATATTACGGCTTTAAGGGGTTGGTAAAATCTACTCCCTCTTCTTCCTTTCTGATTTTGGCGACTTTCGGAGGGGCGCTATATATGTGGGTTTTCGCGTTCCTTTATTCCGGCGGGTTTGCGCTTATTTTCCCAACCTTTCTTTTGACCGGATTATTTTTCGGGCTTGCCATGCAAAAAGGGATTATGGAGGAATTTGAAATATCTCTTTTTGAGAGGTCAATTGCGGGTTTCGTAGGAGCCCTCCTTATAATTCTCCTCATTGTTCTAGGCGCTTCTTGGGTATCGATATTAGCCCAGAAATATTACGCTTCGATTTTGTATGGGGATGGATCTGTATATGCGAATGCGGGAAATCTGGATAGCGCCGGGGACGCATTTACGAGGGCAATTAAGTTCGATAAGCGCGATATCTATTTAAGAAGTTACACCGACCTCGGACTGCTAAAACTTCAAAGAGTTGTAAATTCTTCGGCGACGGATGATGAAAAAAGAACGCAATTCCAAAGTGTTCTCGCGGACACGATTGATAAAGCCCAGGAAGCAAGCAATATCAATCCAATAGATTCATTGAATTGGATGAATTTAGGCAAGGTTTACGAAGCTGTGATTCCTTTTCAGATCCAGGGAGTAGTTGAGTTGGCCCAAAGCTCTTACGCTAAAGCTTCGGAAGTCGCTCCGACAAGCCCGGAGGCATATCTTGCTTCGGCTCGCGTCGAAATTCTTAAGAATGATTTGCCGAAGGCCAAGGACTTTTTGGATAAAGCAATCGGCATAAAGAAAGATTATGCGGAAGCGCATTTCTTGTTGGCGCAAATAGAGGCGACTAGAGGAAATATCGCAGGTGCCATTAAGAGCGCCGAAAATACCGCTTACCTTGCGCCGAATGATGTAGGCGTCTTGTTCCAGCTCGGGTTGCTTTATTACCAGAATAATCAGATAGCTGAATCCCAAATTGTTTTAGAGCGGGCGGTCAGCATTATTCCGAGCTATTCAAATGCCCGTTATTTCCTCGGGCTTGCTTATGCCAGACAGGGGAATAGAGACAAGGCCCTCGAACAATTTCGCAACATAGAAGTGTTAAACCCGACTAATGCTGAAGTAAAAAAAATAATCGCAAACTTATCCGCCGGCAAGGACCCGCTTTTCGAAATCGCGCCTCCGGCCCCTGAAAAGAGACCGAGCGTTCCCGTCAATCAATAATGGTGAATTATCTCCTCTCCATCTTTGGAAGTGAGCTAAGGAGCGTCACTCGGAGCGCTGCCGTTTTAGCAGCTGCGGGAATATTGGCCGATATCCTTTCCCTTTTTAGGGACCGCTTGCTCGCCGCAGATTTCGGCGCCTCCAGAGCCCTCGACATCTATTACGCGTCATTTCGGATTCCCGACCTAATATATACGGTTTCACTTTTTTTTGCCGCATCCACTGCCCTTATCCCAACTCTCCTGGAAAAATTTTCCGAAAATAACAAAGAAGCGGAGAAATTTTTTGGAAATATTTTTTCGCTTTTTTTTGTTGGTACAGTTTTTATGGTAATCGCCGCCTACTTTTTAATGCCGGTGCTGATGCCGTATTTCACGCCGGGGTTTTCCGTGGCAGAGCAAGAAACGGCGATTAATTTGGCGCGCATACTCCTTTTGTCTCCGCTTCTCCTGGGCTTATCCAATCTTGTTTCATCCGTTGTCCAATCATTCCGGAGATTTTATGTATATGCCGCATCCCCTCTTTTTTATAATTTAGGAATCATAATCGGGATATTATTTTTAATGCCGAAATACGGCTTGTATGGGATAGTATGGGGGGTTATTTTGGGCGCTTTGATGCATCTTGCAATACAACTTCCCACGGTGTTTTCCCTTGGCTTCTCAATTACTCCGCGTCTTCCGAGAATTTCGGCTGATGTCATTGGATCTCTTAAGCTTTCTTTCCCAAGAACCCTTGGCCTTTCTTTAAATCAAATTGTCATAAGCGTGATAACAGCTATGGCAAGCACCATGGGGGCGGGAGCAGTGTCTGTTTTTAATTTCGCGGCCAACCTTCAGTCTGTGCCCCTCTCTGTCATCGGCCTTTCGTATTCTGTATCCGCTTTCCCGACCATGGCCGCCCTGTATGTTAAGAATGGAACGAAGGATTTTCTTGATCATTTCTCGCTCGCCTTGCGGCATATTATCTTTTGGTCTCTGCCAGCCACCGTCTTGTTCATAGTGCTCCGGGCGCAGATAGTAAGGGTGGTTTTGGGCGCTGGCGCCTTTTCATGGCTAGATACTCGCCTTACGGCCGCGGCCTTACTTCTTTTTTCTCTTTCGATTTTGTCGCAGGGCCTTCTGATGCTCTATATCAGGGCGTTTTATGCTTCCGGGCATACGTATTTGCCTGTCGTTATGAATTTATTTTCGTCCATTGTAAGCGTTGCTTCAGCATGGTGGCTATTGAATCTTTTTAAAAATTCTTTACAGTTCAGGGATTTATTTTTGACTTTGCTTCGCGTCGGGGATATTTCCGAAGGGGGAGTATTGGTATTGCCTTTAGCGCTTTCGCTAAGCAGTGTTATAAATTTATTCCTGCTTGCCATGTACTTCAGGAGAACTTTTGAAATACGCGATATTTCATCGAAAATAGGAAGGTCGTTGCGTGATTCCGTCGTTTCAAGCGCCGCTTTGGGCGTAGTGGTTTATTATTCCTTGAAGATTCTTGCGCGATTTTTTGACCTCGACACTTTTATGGGAATATTCGCGCAGGGATTTTTTGCTGGGATCTTCGGTATTATCTTCGGGGCAATAATTTTGGCGTTTCTCAAGAACCAGGAATTTTCTGAATTCTACGACGCGTTTCGCGACCGCTTTTGGAAGAGGCTATTTGTCGTCACGACAGAACCGGAGAAATTGCCGTAAGAT